>Ga0208507_1001346_pt1 | contig 13939 bp, 14 predicted proteins | sample CryBogCBH12Aug01_FD_184626 | JGI IMG/M metagenome (GOLD analysis project Ga0208507, IMG submission 184626) | Freshwater microbial communities from Crystal Bog, Wisconsin, USA - CBH12Aug09.1 (SPAdes) (version 2) | ecosystem: Environmental > Aquatic > Freshwater > Lake | place: Crystal Bog... | reverse complement strand
TGAGGCTCTTGAGCTCTGGCAGATTCTCGAGAGCCTTCTGAATATTGCTGGAGCGCACATGTGGCATCGATTTAGCAATCAGATCGATCTCCATCGGTGCAATACCCAAAGCAGCACCGACATCGCGGATCGCATGGCGCGCTCGATAAGTCTCGACCATCGCAACTGTCGCTGTCGAACTATCGTCACCCGGCTTGTACTTGGCGCTCTTAAAGCCATAGCGATCGAAGACCGCGCTATATATTTCGAGACGGCGATCAGATTCAACATCGATATCAATATCGGGCAGTTCGGCGCGCAAGACCGAACAGAAGCGCTCCATCAAGAGCCCCTGGCTAATGGGTTCGACCCCCGATATGCCCAATAAATAACAGATGAGAGAGCCCGCACCCGATCCACGCGCTGCAACTCTGATCCCCCGCGCCCGCGCCATATCGGCAACTGCTGCAACACTTAAGAAGTACGGCTCAAAGCCCAAAGTTGTAACGGTTTCGAGTTCTTCTTCTAAACGCACCGCCGCTTTAACAGATAGCTCGCCCGTATACCGTGACAGGGCGGCACGCGTGCGTTGTCGCAGTTCAGAAGGGTCGCTGATATGTGGCAGATGAATCGCGCCCAACCCAACATCGCGCCGCACAGATAAGCGCAGGCGATGTGATAACTCTTCGGTATCGGCTAGCAAGCGATTGCCATTGCGCTCCCCCGCTGCGCGTGCGATTTCGTCACCCACCCATGCCATCTCGGCAGGGTTCTTTAAATATGCCTCGCTATTACTGCGCTCGACATGTTTGTGATGCAAGGGAACTAACTTGCGCGCCGAATCTAATACATCTGCAACTGGTCCATCGGCGCGATCGAGCATCCGTACCGCATTAGTCAAAATCGCCGGCAAATTATGATCGCGCGCAAAGCCCAACATCCGCGCTGCATATGTTGTCGATAGCGGCCCCGTACCAGAGCGCAGATGCGAGGTGCACTCGATCACCTGCCCTGCAAATAAATCAGATGCAGCTCCATAAATAGATAGCGCCTCTTCAGTACGCCGCGCATTAATCGCGCCAGCTAACTGTGACTCAACGCCATGCGCCAGAATCAACTGCGAGGAATATTGCGATGCCTCGCTCAATACTTTGTAGGTCAACAACTTGTCATCGCTCAAATTGATACTGGTGATCAAGCGATACAAAGCACCCAGCCCATCGCCCTGCGCAAAGATGGTGACACGATACTTCTTCTGCAGAAAACTTACGTTGACCCCGAGGATCGGTGCCAGACCAAACTCCTCGCAGCTCTGCGCAAACCTGATCGCCCCCGCCGCCCCATCGCGATCGGTCAGACCAATAGCGGTAGAGCCATGCTCGGCAGCTCGTTCAACCAAGCGCTGCGGCAACGCAGTCCCATATTTAAAGGAGTAACCGCTGGCAACACTTAAATGGGTAAATGGCAGTTTCATGAGGGTCGAGAGGTAGGACGGATCTGCCACTTACCGGTGATCTCATCGAGTTCGATCTCAAAGGTCGCCAGCGCCCCCTCGGGAGCTGCTTCGACCCGCCAGATCGCCTTTCCTCCATCATCAAAGATCACATCTTCGAGAGGAGCCTTCTGCAACCTGCCATCATCGATCCGGTTCCACCACCCCCCAGATTCACGCCAGCGCGAGACGATGGCGTGAACATGAAAGCGTCGCCCCTTGTACATGAACTCAAGGGGCTCACCCTGGGGTGCAATTACCCGTGCCCCAGGTGCCTGGCCAGCCCCATCGACCCCAGGGACGGATCCTGGGGTTTCGGGGTTTTTGGCTGATTCGAACATATGTTCGAAAGATAGTCCCCCCGGCTGACAGGGGCAAGTGGTTCCCTCAAAGGGGCTGATCCCAACTAATCGGCCCCGTTCGAGACAACTTTCTGAGAGTTCGAATCCCCTAAGGCGCGCCAACCGAGGTTAGAGCCAAGAACCTAGTGATCCCCAACTAGGCCTATAAGCAAACATTTGGGACCAGTCATGGCCTCCGATACACGGGCGGAGTGTTCATGGCTCCCCGTGTTACCTAAACCGCGATGAATTCCAGAGCTCGATATTTCAGTCTAAGTTCTTTGCTGGATCAATACTTATCGGATGAAGAACATCATCTCCTTAGACACCGAATGCAATATCTACCAGATTAATACGACATACGCGGAAGAAGGAATTTGAAATGACGATGTTGATCGAATTGGATACGAATAACAAGGTAAACAATCTCCCAGCAATCTTGGTCAACGGAAAAAGTTTGGAAGGTAAGAGTCTTAAAATTCTCCCCAATCCAAAAACGCCCTTTACGCGAATTTTTATAGACAATGAGCCACAATTTGATGTTGAAGTTTGGATTGACGGAAGTCTCGTCCATCTTGTACCGAAAAAATCCTACTGGTCTGAAGCTATATACCGAATACTTGAATCTCCTGCCGAAGCAAAAATTAGAAATTCAAATGAACTTAGACAGGAAACAATCCAAGAGATGCGCAGAAAAGTAATGGAAAAAAAATCTCTTGTTCTAACGGACGCAAATTTTGATGATTGGGATAATTTGAAGAGAATCAACGCACTTTGGACTCAAAATGGATTAGCACTTATTGATCTTCTAGAAAAACTAGAGCAAGATGAGGAATTAGCCTTTGAGATGGTTCAAAATGTTCATTCAACGGAAGTTAGAGATTCAGTTGCACTACAACTTGATAGACATATCTTCAATTATTTGAGCAGCATGAGTACCATGATTGACGTCACTCGAAATTTATTAAAACATTACGAAGGTTCAGAATTTTCTAGGCGCTACAAAAAGCAAGTTAGTGAAATTACTGATAATGCTTCTTTTGTATTTGTTAAAGATTTGCGTAACTACAATTTACACTATGCCTTGCCGATAGGAGGGCATAGTGTCTCATGGAATAGCTCGGAAGAGGGAATAAAATCTGTCGTGACGGCAAATCGGGATGTTCTGCTTAGATGGAAAAGATGGACTCCAAGCGCAAGAAAGTATTTACAAGAGATGTCCGAGACTGTCGAACTAACTAATATTTTGAAATCCCACTACGCCAGATTCTTTGTTTTTTGGCGGTGGATTTTGCAACAAAGAAACGGATTGCATTCTTTGGAGTTCTTTATTCACGATCAACTTGCAAAGGAAGCAAATTGGATGTTGTCCTTCGGTTCAGTTGAAGAACCGAGATCTGAATGGTTGATTCCATTCAAATATCAGGACAATCTAGAACAATGGTATGAGCTCTAACGTTCCAGAAAAAGAACAAATCTATTCTTTGTTAGACTCGACTTGCAATTAAAAGTGAGAAGATTTTTCCATTTTCTAAGGAATTATCTAACCAAATTTGGATCGAACAATGTTCAGATCGCAACAATTCGAGTGCAACGAAACACAATTGAAGCCAGTAATGTGGTTAATATTTTATAGCGAGGTGGAATGATGTTGAAAATTAAATTGAGGTTTTAAAGGGCTATAAATTAACCATGAATATAGTTATTAGCCTTACAACTTGATACTCTGCTGTTGTGACATCAGAAACTTTGAGGGCTGAAGATCTTGTAGATTCTGCTAAAAGATACGCGATGAGCGCGCTACAAGTATACGGAACAGATCAGCATGAGAGATTTCCGTTTTACGCCGCTATATCGCTTGAGCATTTAGCTAAAGCATGCCTCGTAACGAAGAACTCTGCGCTTCTTATTGAATTGAAACCCGGCGGGGGAAATGAAGAGTCTTTACTCATGCTGTGTGGCGCTAAGGCTTTCAGTGCAACAAAACTGAGAACAATTAGTCTTGCCACCTCACTAGATAGACTGAATCGATTGTCCATAGTGCCAGCAAGAAATGCCGCTCTGTCTCGATTGATTGATTTCAGGGATGGAAATGCTCACTTGGGACAAGGATCGATTGAGGACGACGAGATTCTCAATGTCTACCTTGAACGAATGGAGTCAATTCTTGTGGATTTGGAAATAGATACGAGAGACTTCTGGGATCATTTCATTGGTTTAGTTGATTCGACCAAGGTGCAAAACACAGAAAAGATAGTCGTGATTGTGGAACGCAAAGTCGCACAAAGTCAGGCGATATGGGATTCTAAAATAGCTGGGTTGGATGAAGGAATTATTTCGCTAATTCGCCATGACAGATTATTGCCTGATTACTACGAAGAAACCTCTAGGTGCCCTGTTTGTGGATCTTTCGGTATGGCAAAGGGTGAACACAAACTTGAAGGCGAAGTGGAATACAAAGGCGGGATATCTGAGTGGGTTGCGTTCTACGCAGAAAGTTTTAAATGCCCACAGTGCCAGCTTGCCTTGATTTCACCAGCAGAAATGGAGCAGGCAGGCATGGAATCAGAATGGGGTTCTGACATCAGTCCAAAAGAGTTCAATGAAGGTCTGTACGGGGAATTAGACGATGATATGTGAGGGTGACGGGTGCGGGCCAAAGAAAATTTGGGGATTAAATTGATCGGCGTATGCTTTTTGAGCCCGAGTTGTTGCAAGATTGTGGCAAATTCAACACACGTTAGATAATTGAGCCCCGCGGTGCCCGGTTTAATTCCACGAAGCGCGCCAATCAGCCACAATCTTCTCTGGATTAAGTAATTATTGTGTTCTATTCAAGACCATTTATAGTCGTATCAATTACTCGACTACTAGAACCACTCTCGTAACCTCAGTCGCGCGCACGCGCAATACTTGCTCCGCTTGAGATTTGCCGCCATAGAAGACGAACCAACCATCTTTCAGTTCGTAGGCAACGGCCTTTACTTGCTCGTTACCCTTATCGCCGTAGTACTCGATCTGATAAGTAAAGATTTCCATGGTCTGCCTTCTTCCTTAGAGCTCAATTGTATCGACGATAAGTCGCACAGGAATAGGGGCAAAGATATGTGGGTAGAATTCGCCCTCTCCCCCATCTTCGAAACGTACTTCAATTCCTGCTGCAACCAGTGAGTTTTGGCTTAGGACTAGCACTACTAATTTCTCGGTGGCGTTGCCGTACACAAAATTCTTTGTCTCTTCTAATTGAATTGCACTCGACGCGTGGATAAAACCAACATCGTCGAATGATTTTCCCTTGGTCGATCGGCTGTATATCCCCGAGAGTTGCGCAGTAATCCACTCGTGCTGCGTTGTGACGTGGTAAATCAGATCAGTGGTATTGAAATCCAGATCTGATTGCTCCATGAAGCAATCCTAATTAATTAGTGCTTCCCGAGGTACTTCCCCAAAATAATTCCTAGAACGAGGGCGACCGGAGGGAATATCCAGTAGGTGAGGTTCTTGGCTTTCATCCACTTCCGCGACACTTTCTTGCCGCGCAGGATGCGGGTGGATGAGCGATTGCGCATCTTGCCGAAGGAGTAAAGGAACCAGAAGATCAGAAAGACCAAAGCACCAATGGGTGGGTATGAAGGCCAAACCGGAAGATCCCAATTATCTACCTTTGCAACAACCAAAACTGTGGTGATCGTTATGAGTAGGTAGACAACCCACCAGAAAGAACGCAAACGATAGTAAGGGGTATGAAGTCTGTAAGGCTTCAGGGAGGCCCTCAGATTGTTGACGCTCATCATGTCCTGCGCGCTTGCAATGTATGAAAGTTCTGCCTTGTGTCGTCGCAGCGCGATCGACATAACCGGATTCTCAGTCTGAATAGTTAGGTGTGAAATTTCGGATTTGGTCGCATCTACTAAATCTTCGACAAAGTCAGCGGTAACTCCATCACCCACGCTGATATTTATTGTCATTCCCCAACGTTCCCACTCGTCAACCAAAGACTCGAGGTCATCGAGGTGGATCTTTATATGGCCAAGGGATTCACGTCTCCTGCGTAGGTGCTCATCTTTCTTAGAGTGAATCGCCATTAGGAAAAGGTACTAAACATCTAGAGCCTCAACCACAGACTAAGAGTTTAATTACGCGCCAGTTAGCGTAATGGCAGTGCAATGTTCGTCAGGGGTTCACACTGCATTTAGCAGCTTTATCAAATGTTGGAGGAGTTACTTCCGCTTAATCCGTGTAGAGGATTGCTCGTCGAGCTTGTTGTACGAATAGATAAACCAAGCCGTGACCAAGATAAAGGTGAATAGGGTGATCATGAGAATCGTTGTTGAAAATGGCGGTGGGGGTGGTGGAGGGGGTGGTTGGAAGAGGAAGGGCACTCCATTTTGAGGCGGTGGCGGCTTCTGCATCCCCTGCAACCGGTCGTCCGCAAAGATGCCGGCCATGATCAGCAGGGCATAGATCCATCCCCAAAAAATCTTTAATCGATAGAACGGAGTTCGAATCCTGAAGGCTTTAAGCGACTGTCTAATACTGCTTATAGCGACTCTATCTTCAGGCTCGTCAGAGTAAGAGATTTCTGCGCGGTTGTGTTTAAGTGAAACCGTAACCGTAGGTTCCTCTGTCCGAATGGTGAGATTGGAAAGCTCGTCCTTGGATATCTCGTAGAGGTCCTCTACATAATCCGCCGTCAGGCCGTCGCCCACAGTAATAGTTACTTCGCCACAGAGTTTCTCCCAGCGCTCAACGATCTCCTCGAGATCAGTAAGACTCATCCGGACGTGGCCTAGAGACTCACGATGTCTTCGCGTATGGCCACTGCGGGCAGAGTGAAGTGGCATGTGAGGAAATTACAGGGTTGTTGCATTTTGCGCAGGTTATTACAAATAAATATTTGAATACTTTGTTTATCCAAATGAATAGTGAAGGATGTAGTCGTGAACGCATTGCTCGCGATACTTTCTGGGTTATTCATCGGTTCGGTTTTGGGTTTTGTAGGAGCGGGCGGCGCTTTAGTTTCAGTACCAATATTGCTTTACATATTTCACTTCACCCCAACGCAGGCAACAACTGCTGCTCTAGCCATAGTCTTCTTAGCGGCCCTTTCGGGAGCGCTTCCAAAGATGCGTACCCATGAAGTCCTTTACCGTGAGGCCTTTTCAATTTGGGGAATCGGACTTATAACCAACATCGGAGGGGCTACCCTCTCAAAGCACTTGCCGAATTCGGTCATCACCAGTGGCTTCGCCTTGATCTTGGTTGTCGCAGGTATTGCAACCCTTCGCGGCCCAGTTAAGGCCGATGCTGAAAAACGGATGCCTCTTGGAGTCTTAATTCTGATCTCTCTCATCATCGGCTCGATGACCGGAATCTTTGGAGTGGGTGGCGGCTTTCTTGCGATTCCCGTCCTGGTGCTCTTTTACAACACCCCGCAGAACAAGGCTGCTGGAACTTCGCTGCTGATCATTTCAATCAACTCTCTGACCTCATTCTTGGGTCACCACGGCGTGTGGCATGAAGTGAGATGGGGTATCCCAGTTGGGATCGGCGCTGTCGCAGTCACGGTCTCCCTGATCGCCTCGCATAACACCAAGCACGTTCCTGTTTTGCTCCTGAGACGCTTGTTCTCCTACCTGCTCTTCGCGCTCGCTCTCTTCACGATAGCCAAGACCTGGTTCATTCATTCCTAGCCTCTGCCAGCCTCGAGGCGGCGGAGTAAAGTTGGAAGCGTGAAGCTCGCCAACGAAATCACCGGTTCTGGAGAACCTCTGGTCCTCCTGCATGGAATGGGATCGAGCTCGAAGTGCTGGAAGATGATTAGACCGGCCTTGGAAGAAAAGTTTCAGGTCATCACCTTCGACCTACCTGGCCACGGGGAAACGCCCTTCGATCCAGACCAACCGATGGATCCCTACTCGTTGGCGCTTCTGATCAAAGATCAAATGGATGACTTAAGTATTGAGCGAGCGCACTTTGCAGGTAACTCACTGGGGCCCTGGATAGCTCTTGAGCTCGCTGCAGCCTTCCCAGAACGCACTAGGAGTGTCACGGGACTTGCCCCAGCTGGGCTCTGGCTTGTACCCATAACCCATCGCTCTTTTCTTGGCGCCTCATCGCGCTTCATGGCGCAATACACCTATAAATATGCCGATCAATTGATGAGGCAAGAGTGGGCTCGTAGATTGGGCTTTGCTGAGGTCAGCCCGCGCTGGCGTGAACTCCCCCACGAAATCATCGTGGATGCTGTGGTCGCGTACGGATCATCCGAAGGTTACTTCCCGGCCTGGGATGGCATGCTTAATCGCCGCTTTGATAAGCCCATATCACGCGAGATCCCGGTAACCATCATCTTTGGTGACACAGATAAGACCCTTCCCGCACAAACCTCACAGGAGCGCACCTTGGCACCCGCTCATGCTCGCTGGGTCACTTTCTCTCAGTCAGGGCATGCCCCCATGTGGGATAGCCCGCAAGAGTGCATCGCAGAGATCATTCACACCGCTGCCCTCGTCCAGTGATTACCGTTATCTATCTCTGGCGAATCGATAAGAAGAGTGCGCCGCGTGCCATCTGGCATATGGCAACTGACCGACGCAGATTGAAACGCGATCCCAGTCTTGGATTCTTCAAATTAATCGGCACCGGAACCGGCGAAACTTTCACCCCGCGCGACGCTGATGCAACGCTCTGGGGTTTGATACTCACGATCGATGAAGCGGCGCTACCGGAGTTTGACAGTGGGTCTGTGATCACAAGGTGGCGAGCCTTCGCAACCTCCGAGGCACGCTACCTCGCGACCCCGATCTCCTCGCATGGCCAATGGTCGAAGGTTCAACCCTTCGAGGTTGATCCGGAGCTTGCAAAAACGTGGCAGGGCAAGGTCATGGCTCTCACAAGAGCCCGAATTCAATGGCGCAAGAATCTGCAATTTTGGCGCGCGGTTCCTCCGGTGATTACAAGCCTGCGCGGTTCATCTGGGGTCGAAAGCGCCATCGGCATCGGAGAAGCTCCTATTGGATTGCAGGGAACGCTATCTATTTGGAGCGATGGCGCGGCACTGCGCGAATTCGCTTATAAGGGAGCGGCGCACTCCGCCGTCATTCGAGAGACGCAGCGGCAACGGTGGTACTCCGAGGAGCTCTTCGCCCGCTTTGCGCTCCGCGAGGTTCGTGGCTCAGTTACCGTCGCCAAGTAAGGCAGAATTAACGGGTGACCATCCACCACTACCGTCCGCGACGCAATCGTCGCCGAGCAGTGTCGGGTAAGCAGACCTTCTTTCTCTATCTAGGACTTCTCTCTGTAATTGGGCTACAGATCACGTATCCGTTGGTGCACGGAGAAGTTTTACGTGACATCACTCTTGCAACAGTCTTTGTTGGTGCTGCCACAATGGTTCTGCACTCCTACCTCGTGTACGGCCCATTCTTTGCCACCACATTTACGGTCGTCACCTTTGCCTATGCGCTGGCGATTGAAACCATCGGCGTAAAGAGCGGTTGGCCTTTTGGTCGCTACCACTACGACCACTCGTTGGGGATTCAAATCTTCGGTGTCCCACTCCTCGTGCCATTCGCATGGATGATGCTCTCTTACCCGATTCTTGTTGCTGCGCGTCGTGCTGCCTCGCACTGGGTCTTCTTATACGGCGGAATCGGATTGATGATCTGGGATCTCTTCCTCGATCCTCAGATGGTCGACGCCGGACGGTGGAGTTGGAAAATGGTGGGTCCGCACGTCCCAAATGAGCCGATGATTCCACTTTCAAACGCAGCGGGTTGGCTCTTTGCTGGAATGGGATTAATGGGTCTGCTCCATCGCATCCTGCCGCAAGATCGGCGCAAGAACTCGATTAATTCTCGAGTTCCAGACATCCTGCTTTTCTGGACACTCATCGGTGGAGTAATTGGAAATATCTTCTTCTTTCATCATCCAAAGATCGGAGAGTTTGTCGGTCTTATCTTTGCTCTCTACCTCATCCCCTACGCCTTCCAACTCCGCTTTGGTCGACCTGATACCGCTTAACTGATGCTCATCATTCTTTTCCTTGTTGCCATTCCTCTCTCCTTCTCAGTGGCCAATGCGCTATCAATACGCGTAGTTCGAGCAAGCGATGCGCAAGAAGTTTTGCAGGAAGTTTCAATCCTCATTCCAATGCGCAACGAAGTTTCAAACGTTGATGGGGTAATCCTTTCAGTCCTTGCTTCCTCGCTATTGCACTCAAAAGAGGTAATCGTTCTTGATGATCAATCAACGGATGGAACAAGCGATCTCCTCTCTCACTATCCCGCCATCAAATCCATCACTGGCCTTGATCTTCCGGAGGGTTGGCTAGGAAAGAACTTTGCCTGCCATCAACTCGTCGCTCACTCAACTGGCGAATACCTGGTCTTTGTCGATGCCGATGTTCGGATTTCGCCTAGCGCAATTGCCGCTGCAATCACCGACATGGAGAAATATGGTTGGGATTTCATCTCCCCTTACCCACGCCAGATAGCAGAGAGCTTTTTCGAACGCTTAATTCAACCGCTACTGCAGTGGTCGTGGATCTCTTCAGTACCACTGCGTTTTGCCGAGCGCGGAAAGTTCGCCTCTATGGTGATTGCCAATGGTCAATTCCTGATCGTTCGGCGCGGCGCTTATCTGGCAGCAGGAGGGCATAAAGCGATTCGTCATGAAGTCCTCGATGATCTAGAACTGGCGCGTGCCCTCGTCAAAAATGGATTCAAAGGAGGTGTTGCCGAAGGCAGCGAGGTGGTTGCCTGTCGCATGTATGACAGCCGCACAGATCTTTTTAATGGGTATGCCAAATCTCTCTGGCGGGCTTTTGGCTCTCCACTTGGAGCCATCACCTCTGCAGCATTTCTCTTCGTCACTGGCGTCCTCCCATTTCTCCTTGCCATCGCGGGATACCGCGCCGCTTGGATCGCATACTTTGTCATCGTCATCACCCGCTACATCGCGGCCGCACGAACGCGATCTACTCCCAGCACGGCTTTACTCCACCCACTCGCTATCCTGACCTTGATCTACCTCATCGGACGATCCTGGTATCAAAAGCGAAATGGCCAATTAATCTGGCGTGGACGGAGCGTGGCGTAGGTGGCAAAGGTTGTCGTGATCGGAGCTGGAATCGGTGGCATGAGCGCAGCCGCTCGCTTGGTCCGCCAAGGGCACGATGTATCGATCTACGAGGCTGCCGAGCGCACTGGTGGAAAGTGCCGCACCGAGTGGATCGGTGACTACGCGTTTGATACCGGACCTTCCCTGCTTACCCTTCCCGCCATCTACAAAGATCTCTTCATCAAGACTGGTCCCCGCTTTGAAAAAGCCTTGACCATCCAAGCCGTGAACCCCTCATTTACGTATAACTTCTCTGATGGCAAGAGCGTTGACTTTATAAATCTGGATCTGCCAAAGACATGCAGCGCGATCGATGGCGCGCTTGGAGTCGAAGCCGGCAATGCGTGGCACTCGCTCATGCAACGCGCTGAAGTGATGTGGGATATTTCTAGAGTTCCATTTGTGCAATCCGAATTAACCTCAGTCTGGAGTCTGCTCAAGCGGCGCGATCTAATCCGAGGAATTCGCCAGATTGCACCGTGGAAGTCACTGCGCTCGGTGGTCGGCGAATACACGAAAGATCCTCATATTCAGATGATCATCGACCGTTATGCAACCTATACCGGATCAGATCCGCGCAAGGCCCCCGCAGCACTTTTGACAATTGCTTTCGTCGAAGCGACCTTCGGTGCGTGGCATCTTGCAGGTGGAATCGGTCAACTAGGCGTGGCACTCGAGGAGCGTTGTCGCCTTCTGAAAGTCGATATCAATCTCAACTCTCCTGTTGCGAAGATCAACACTCAATCTAATTCTGTAAGCGGAATCACTTTGACCTCCGGTGAAGTGATTGATGCCGATTTCGTCGTGGCTAATGCCGATGCTGAAATTATTTACAACCAACTCTTATCACCTGACGTAAGCGCTGCATCCAGCGAGCGGAAGAAGCTGAAGCGAGCAGAAAAATCCTTGGCGGGATTCTCACTCCTGTTGGGACTTGATAACAGCAAAATTTCAGATGCTCCTCCACGTTTGAATCACCACACCATCTACTTCCCCAGTGATTACGATGCAGAGTTCGACGATATTTTTACTAAGAAGATTCCAGTCCATGATCCGACGATCTACATCTGCGCCCCAGATGATCCACTGATGGTGAAGCGCCCCGGCACCGAAAGTTGGTTTGTCCTGGTCAACGCTCCGCGCCACGATCCTGCGGGCGGTTGGGATTGGAGCACAGGCGGAGCAGATTATGCAGCGAAGATAATTGCCAAGCTTGATGCTTTAGGCCTGCGCGTGAGTGAGCGCCTTGATGTAATGGAATTTCGTACGCCGCTCGATCTGCAAAACGCAACGAACGCACCAGGTGGTTCTATTTACGGCACCTCCAGCAATGGTGCGATGTCAGCCTTCTCGCGAGCCCGCAATCGCTCGCCCGTGAAAGGACTCTTCTGCGTGGGTGGCTCTGCTCACCCCGGAGGTGGCCTTCCGCTCGTTGGTATTAGTGCGGAGTTAGTCGCTGACGCTATCGGGAGCACTGAGGCGGTTGTAGCCGCTACGCATCACCATCACTAGAGCCACGGCTTGTTGCACCGCCCAAACGATCGCAAGAGTCGTCGCAGCCGCAATCTTCAAGTCAAATGCCACGATCGCTACCGCCAAGAATGATGCACGCACTGGTCGCTCAGCGATAGTCACGATATCAATTCGGTAATCCCCTAGCCCAGCGATGCGAGCTCGCGCATACTCCTGCGTGAAGGCGAAGAGCCAAGCGCTCGTAACGATCCATGCCGGTGCACCGAGTTTGTATAAAGCCAGTGCCCAGAAAGTTTCTCCGACGCGATCACAGATGGCGTCAACCATCGCGCCACGCTTCGAGGCCTTGCCGCTCAAAATTGCGACCGTGCCGTCAATTCCGTCGCTAAGTAGCGAGAGCAATAAAATCGCAATCACGTACTCATGCTTCGCCTCGGTGTAGGTAAATATCGAGGCAACTACCCCGAGCAGACTTAAGGCGTTTGGTGAGATCTTTAACTTAACCAGCGGAGAGGAAATTCGATACGAGATAGCGAGCCACGCTTTGACGATGCCGGAGATCTCCGCGCCACCATGGAGTTCACTCCAGCGCGCGAAATAACTCTCGCGATTCATCGTAGCCCCGCATTCCGCACAATTGCCGCCGTCGCAGCCGCCTTATTCATAGTATAGAAATGAATCCCGGGTGCACCAGCGGCGATCAATTCGCGACACATCTCCGAGGCGATCTCAATACCTAACTCAACGACCGCACTCTCATCCCCAGCGATAGCCATAAACTTTTCAGTGATCGATGCAGGTATAGGCGTACCTTGCAGTTCGGACATTCGAGTCAGTTGCTTCACATTAGTCACTGGAAGGATTCCAGCGATAATAGGAAGTTGCGATCCTGCCTTATGGAGCGCATCAACTAATCTCTTGTAGGCATCAACTTCAAAGAAAAATTGTGTCGTTGCAAAGGTCGCGCCATGCGCCTCTTTGCGAAGCAAGGTTTGAACATCAGCGGCAAAGTCGCCGTGCGAGGCGGGATGGCCATCTGGGAAGGCAGCTACCCCCACCGTTAATCCCCCCACTTCACGAGCCAGATCGACCAATTCATCAGCATGATCAAATCCACCTGGCGTCGTTACCCATGGAGCGCCGGGACCGCCAACGGGATCTCCGCGCAGCGCCAAGATCGTGGAGATCTCAGCCGCCTTGTACTGCTCCAAAATTTTGATCAACTCTTCACGTGTTGAACCCACGCAGGTGAGATGGGCCACAGTTGAAATGCCGGTCCGAGCCGTGAGCTCTGCTGCGATTCGGATTGTTCGATCTCGGGTCGATCCTCCAGCACCGTAGGTAACCGAGACGAAATCTGGTGCGAGGGCAGAGAGTTGCGTGACGGCCTCCCAGAGCCGCTCCTCTCCTAACTCATCCTTCGGCGGAAAGAGTTCGATAGAGAACGTCGGGGTCTTTTCAGTTCTCGGGTTCATAGCGAAGCAGGGTACCGTTACCGCGTGGATTTTGATGGCATTCGTGGACTTACCGG
>Ga0208507_1001342_pt1 | contig 13965 bp, 12 predicted proteins | sample CryBogCBH12Aug01_FD_184626 | JGI IMG/M metagenome (GOLD analysis project Ga0208507, IMG submission 184626) | Freshwater microbial communities from Crystal Bog, Wisconsin, USA - CBH12Aug09.1 (SPAdes) (version 2) | ecosystem: Environmental > Aquatic > Freshwater > Lake | place: Crystal Bog... | reverse complement strand
TTGACGATGACGAAACTGCTACGCAACGCCTCGGCCAGCGCCTGTGAACCGGCGTCCTGCGCCACCAGCGGCGGTTGCGAATGGTCGTGATGATCGTGGTCGCTCATGGCTCAATCACTTGGAGTTCGCCGGCAGATTTTGGAACAGGCTGAACGGCGGCGTGCGCTCGTCAAAGATCAGCGTGGACTTCTGGTTCAGCGAACTTTTCAACGCCTGCAATTGCAGTTGGAAAATCGCCAGTTCCGGATTTTGCTGGAAAACACTCAATGTTTTCGCGGCCTCGGCCACGCCCGCGCCTTCGATGCGCGTCGCATCCGCCTGCGCGTTGGCGATGACATCGGCAGCCTGACGTTCGGCGGCGGATTTGATTTTCGTCGCTTCGGCTTCGCCTTTGAACTGCGCCTCGCTGATCAAAACCGTGCGCTCGGACTTCATGCGGTCGAACACCGTCTGCGTCACGCTTTCCGGCAAGCCAAGTTTTTTCACGCCGAGAAATTCAATGCTGATGCCGTAATTCTGCGAAGCGAGTTCGCCTTGCACGGCGGCTTTGATTTCGTCTTCGATGGACTCCAGCTTGAGTTGCTTCGTGTCGGCGTTCACGAAGTCGGACAAATTATGTTTGCCGATGACCGCCGCTTTCGCACTGCGGAGCATGGTTTCCAACTGGCGTTGCGCCGCTTCCACAGAACCGCCGGCGAACTTCGGAAAAAATTCCTTCGCGTCGGAAATCCGCCAGCCGACATAAACGCTCGTCAGCAACATCGTGTTGTCTGACGTGAGGTTCTCGCTGTATTTGTCCTCGAAATTCTGCACGCGCTGGTCGAAGCGATAGACCTGCTGGATCGGCCACGGCCATTTGAAGTAGAGATTCGGCTGGTCGATGTTGTTCGCGGCGGGCTTGCCGAACGTCGTCAGCACGGCGACTTCCGACTGGCGCACCTGGAAGGTGAAGAGCAACAGCGCAAAAATCACCACCAGCACGGCGGCGATGACGATTGTGATCAGATTTTTTTTCATGGCGTATTCGTGATGGAAAGGTTCAAAAGGTCGTCGCGGATTTTGTCTTCGAGATTGAAGATGACGACGTCCTGCGTATTCGTGACGAGCAAAACATATTTGCGCGCGCCCTTGGTGGCGTCGGCAAAACTCTGCAGATACAGGCGCTGGCGATAAACATCCGGCGCGGCTTCAAAAGCGGGAATCTGATTCGTGAACAATCCCGCTTCGGCAAATTTCGAGGAAACCAACTGGACGCGTTTGGCATCCGCGACATTCGTGATGGTGAAAGCCGCCGCGCTGGAAACGGCGCTCAAACGAATCGCGCCCGCCTGCGCGTCGAGGATTTTCGCGAGCTTGGTCTGCTGCGCGCCAACCACCTTTTCGTAGGTCGCGGCCACCTCGCTGGCCGTCGGCGGATGAATGTCCTGCAAGCCGACGAAAATAATTTTTGCACCGAGCGAACGCGCGTTGGCCGCAGCTTGAATGCGTTCGCGCAACGCGTCCGCCGCCTGCAACCGGCCTTGCGACAGCACGTCATTCAAATCAATGCCCGCGAAATATTTGATGACTTCTTGCGTCGCCAGATCTTTCAGCAGCGCGTCCGGCGCATTATTTTTGTAAGCCCAGTCGGTGACGTTCGTGATCTGAAATTGCACCGGAATGCTGACGGTGATGAGGCCGACGGCCTGCGCCTTGGTCGAATCATTCGTGCCGTTGCCCGCCGTCGCCGAGGTGACGGTGGCGCGGTTGGCGACGAGAAAATTTTCCTCCTTGTTGTGGCTGACCGTCCAGAGAATCGTGTTCGCCGCCTCGCTCTGCGCGTCCGGCGTGTAGCCGACGGCGAAAGATTGAATCTGTTCCGTGCGGAAGCGGTAAATCTTGTCCGCCGGCCACGGCAGTTTGAAATGCACGCCGGGATGGAGCGTGGCGACAGGCTTGCCGAAATGTTCCAGCACCGCCTGTTCGCCCACGTCCACGAACACAATCGTGGTGGATAAAATCAGCGCGGCGAATTGGATGAGCAGCAGCGCCGCGAGATTTTTTTGTGCCGCCTGAAAGAACCACGTTTCCGAAACCTTGAATCCGAACTGGTAATCCAGCGTCTGCGCGGCGGTGGTGAACAAACTTTCCGGCTGCGCGAAAATGCCGACCACGCGGCTTTCGTAAAGCGGACGGGCGATTTTGCCCTTCACGCGCGGGCGGTAAATTTCCAGGAGCAGCGTCAGCAGATTTTCCAACGCCATCAAAGCGAGCAGACCGCACAGGCCGCGCGCGACCCAGAAATCCGCGCGCGGAAATTTCGCCTCGACGCCTGCGATGGCGAGCGCGGTGAGTGCGCAAACGTAAGCACCGGCCAGCAGAAAGCTCGCGCTCGGACGGAGCAGACGGTGATTTTCCAAACGCGCAATCGTCACGGAAAACCGGCCGATCAAAAACAGCAGCAGCGCAAAAATCGCGAACAATGACAATGATGCCGTGGCGTTGGCGTCCTTGAGTCCGGCGGTATTTTTGCCGCTCCAGTTCCACAGCAACCACGCGCCACCAGCTTCGAGCAGCAGAATCAAAACGGTGAAGCCGGGGACAAAATATTTTTCAAATTGCAGCCGCGCGTTCTGCGCCGGAAAACTGCCGCCGTCTTTGGATTCAAAGAGCGATTGCCCACGGCTGCGGGCGAGTTCGTCGAGTTCGAGTTTTTCCGAGCGTTCGTTTTCTTCGAGCCGCATCTGGAACCAGCTGATGCCTGCGACGATGACGCCGAGGCCGAGGAATATGGACGTGACTTGTCCCGCCAGCGAACCGGCGAAAACCGTCACGCCAAAGCCGGCGAGAAAAATCAGCACCGCGACCGCGAGGTTCACCAACCCGTTTTTTTGGATGTTGCGTTCCATTTTAGTTCAACTCAATTCACGGTCATCAAACAGCGCCACGCCCACGGCCAGCGCTGCGCCAGCATAGCAAACCGCATAGCCGAGCGCCTTGCCGACGTATGCCCATTGAAACGTGTTTTTACCTGTTTCGAGGGCGTCGGCGAGCCAGAAAAGCTGCCAGTTCGGGACGACACTGTAAAGCGTTGAAGCCCACCAACTGCCTTTGGCCGCGGGCAATCCGAAGAAATAATCCGACATCAGGCCGACCAAAAAGACCGCCGAACAGATTGCCAGAGTCGCAATCATGTCAAAACGCGTGGAGCAAGCGAGCGCCACCGCCGCAAGAATCCACAGCGCGAATAAAATCAAAATGCCGGCGGGAACCAGATGCCAGTCCACCACCGCCGGCGTGCCGAGGCTTTGCATCTGGTGCGTGAATTGAAAAATGACGAAGGCCGCCAGCGTGGCCATCACGACCAGTGCGATGACCGCGTCGCTCACGAACGGGCGGCGCAGGAAGAAATTGCTGAAACCCGCCAGCGCGTAGGCCAGCACGATGCCGCCGCCAAAAATTCCGATAGCCAGCAGATTCGTCGAGCCATAGGCGTCGAACGCCATCCAACTTGCCAGCATCACGCCCACCATGTTGACATAAGCGAGCAGCGCGAGCGCGACCGCGAGTCCGGCGAATTTTGCCAGCAGAAATTGCGCGCGGCCAACTGGCTTGGACAAAACGGCGAGGGCCGTGCCGCTGCGGATTTCCCGCGCGAGCGAGGCGGATGCGCTCAACACCGCGCCGAACAAACCAGACAAAAACATGACCGCGAGCGCGCTCGTCTTGACGAGTTTCATTTCGTCGCCGAACGCGAAGTAATACGGCACGGCGAGAAAAATCTCGAACAGCACGGAACCCGTCATCAGCAGCAGAAAAATCGGCTGCCGGATAAGTTCCATGAACGCGTTGACCGCGATGTTTCTAAATTGACGCATGAACGTTCTACTAGACTAGCGAACCGCGCGCATGTTTGCCAACGGTTAATCCGCGTGGGCGCAAGGGAATGGAGCGGAGAAACGGCGTTTGCGTTCAAATTTGCCCCGTGGAAATTTACCGCTGCAAATTGTTGTGGTGGTCAAAAAGATTGCGATACCATTTTTGCAGCACTTTGACGAAGACTGAATCCAATCGCTGGCTGAAAACTTCGACAAATGAATGCCCCCGCTTAACTGCCAACCAGAGCGACGTCAGGAACAGGACGATGAAAATGGTTTGGTTCTGCCATCCGTCCAGTTTCCATTGATGTTTCCAAAACCAAATCGGGTGGCGGAACAGCGGTTCGGAATAATAAATCGGCCAGAGATCGCTAACGGTTGGGCCGCGTGAACCAATCAAATCGGAAAGCAGATGCAAGTGAAACGTGACCAGACACCAAAATAAAACCGGCAGTTTTTTGCGGGCGAAGCATGTTAAGAGTAGTGAAACTAAAATCGCGCCCGGCCAGCCGTGCAAAAGCACGTGGTGATATTGTTGGTAATAATAAAACGTGTTTTCCTTGCCGGAAATCATCGCGCCGACAACGTCCACAACGGCTCCCAATCCGTCGGCATCCGGCAAAACACCGGCCAGCGTCACCAGCTTGCGATCGCGTGGGTTATTGGTGGTTGCCGAAGCAACCAGCCAACTGCCGATGAGATGCGCAAACGGAGACATTTAGTTTGTTTTTTCGCAGTGCAGCTGCGGGTGGAAAACTATCACTCACCCTGCGCGCGGCGCAAAGCACCGATTTCCTGGAGCCGTTTCACCGCGGCCGCATCAATCCGCCCAGTCCGGTCCGGTCCGACATCCAGCAGATAGTTGGCCTGGCGGTCGTTGCACTTCTTTAGCACGCCAACGATGTCCGCCGCGCTGCGAAGGTGCGCGTCCACGCCCGGCTGCCAGAACCAGTTGCCGCAATCGACGATGGTGTCACACACCTCCGAGGGAATGGTGTTGGTCACCGAAGGATAGCCTTTTTCGTTTTTGTAGATCGGATATTCGTAGCTGTAGATGTCCGTTTCGCTCAACTTGTGGGAGTTGTTGGCGATGACGAGGCAGTTGGGCTGGAGCTGGTGGATGAGCGCCTTGAGGTCGGCCCACTCTTTGGCCTTCAGCTTCACCCGATATTGATCGCACCAGATCAAATCCACCGGCCCGTAGCGGGTGAGCAGTTCGGTGAATTGCTGGCGCATGAATCCCGCGTAGTCGCCCTGCGCTTCGGGCGGCATGCCGTGGAGCGACGGCTGGTTCGTGGGCAACGTGTTGCCGAAACGATTGTCGAAATCACCGGGCGCACAATAGTAGAAGCCGACCTTGATGCCGCGCGCACGGAAGGCGTCCACGAACTCGCGCACAACGTCGCCCTGACCGTTTTTGAAATTCTTGAAAGCGGTGATGTCGTGCGTGGTGACAGCGCTATCCCAGAGCGGATAACCTTCGGTGTGCTTCACGGTGAGCACGGCGTATTTCATGCCGGCCGTCTGGGCCGCCTCCGCCCATTGTCCGCAATCCAGATTGGTCGGCGCGAACGTCAGCGGATCCTCGTAACCGTTCGCCCATTCCTGACCGTTGAACGTCGCGATATTGAAGTGCAGGAATAATCCGAATTTCCATTTCAGGAATTCAGCTTGCGCCGGCGTTCGCGCCATGGCCGCATCGGCCGTCGGCGCGGGCTTAACGGCGTCCTGCGCCGAAACCACGGTGACGAGGCTCAACAACAGCGCGAAGATGGAACTTACTTTTTGGCATTTCATAATGGAAAAGTAACTACGCGGGCGACTTGTTATCAAGGCGACAATTTTTCGCGGTGCGGCAGAGGGTTGGTGGCCGTCCGCTAGGACTTCCAGCGTGACATGGTTGCGTCGCTGGTGTCCTCAAATAGAAATTTAAGCGTCGGCGATTCGACGTGGCCGTCGCAAAAGCTTACTTTCCTTTGTTCTGAATCAGTCGTCTGACTTCGCTAATTGTGAGTTGTGGTTTCTTTGAATGAATAACCGCATGACAATTAGGGCAAACGGGAACTAAATCAGTCTGTGGATTTACAACGTAGCCCTTGCCTATTTGATGTAGCGGAGTCAGATGATGAACGTGAATGAATCCGTCCATGCTGCTGCCGTAAACTGTGGCAAAATTAAAATTACAAACAGTGCAGATTGGGCCGAACAATTTGATGCACCGACGGCGGGCATCTGGATCGCGTTCGTAGCGATTGACAGAAACACGAACCACGCTTCCTTCAGTGAATACCTCATCTTCTGACACCTCCTCGGCTAGTAATGATTCCGATGAGGTTGATTCTGAAATCAAAGGCTTTTGGTGAAAGCTCGAAACGTCGAAATATTTCCCTGTATGGGATACATGCAACAAACCATTCTTCAAAGTAGCATTCCACCTGATTGATCCATTCGCGTCCGAATGTGTCAGGCTTTCCTCGACGAAGAGGTCGGCAACCTTGGAAAAAGGAATGACATGATGATCCCGCTCGTCATTCGTTTTCGTGCGATACACGACCAAATTAAAATCACTTCTTCCGATTGCTTTTGCAGTTGCACGGCATTTTTCAAGCTTCTTGGGGAAAACAGCAAACCAGCCGGTTGCCAAATTGGCTAGACTTACATATTCACCTTTTTCTTCGAGATCTGGTCTATTCTGTTCAACAATGCTCATTGTCAAAACACGTCACGCCATCGCGCGGGCGATGCTGTTCCACCACGGGTCGTGCAGTTCGGTAAGCGGGGCCGAGAATTCGCCGCTGGCGGTTTTCACCGTCAGCTTGTCGCCGCCGACTTTGCCCATTTGCACCGCCGGCACGCCCATGAGCTTGGCGCGTTCGACGACTTTCACGGCATCAAGCGCTTTGCAACTGATGACCACGCGCGATTGGGTTTCGCCGAAGAGCAACGCGTCGAGACGCACCTGTAGCGGCGCTGTATCAGCGCCGTTCTCTCGGCGGTCACAGACCGCCGCTACAGCAGACAAATCCACCGTCGCCCCAATCAGTCGTGGCGTTTCGCGGGCGATGAGCTGGCTGATGCAGCTTTCCGCGAGTGCGACGGCGAGGCCGCCTTCGCTGCAATCGTGCGCGCTCTTCACGAGGCCGGATTGGATCAGGCCGATGAGCGTGGTGTGCAGGGTCTTCTCGACTTCGAGGTCGCAACGCGGCGGTGAACCGTTCTTCTGGCCGTGGACAACTTGCAGATACGCGCTGCCGCCGAGACCGAAGATCGGATCAGCCTGGTCCACCGCGCCGCCGAGCAGGATGATGGCGTCGCCTTCGTCCTTGAACCATTGCGTGGTGACGTGCTCCAGCTTCTCGATGAGGCCGACGACAGAAATCGTGGGCGTCGGATCAATCGGACCGGCGGGGCTTTGATTGTAGAGCGAGCAATTGCCGCCGGTGACGGGCGCGTTGAAGGCTTTGCAACCTTCCGCCAAGCCACGCACGGATTCCTTGATTTGCCAGAACAACTCGGGTTTGAGCGGGCTGGGCATGTTGAGATTGTCCGTCGCGCCGAGCGGCAATGCGCCGGAGCAAGCGAGGTTGCGGCACGCTTCAGCCACGGCGATTTTCGCGCCTTCATAAGGATCGAGATAAACATAGCCGCCATTGCAGTCCACGGTCATGGCGATCAACTTTTCAGAAACTTTCGGGTCGCCAACTTTGGCGGCAAGTTCCGCGCTCATCACGGGCAATGAATCCGTCTTGATGCGGATGACTGCCGCGTCGCTGCCGGGCAGGACGACTGAGCCGTCGCGCACTTGATGATCGTATTGGCGATACACCCAGTTCTTCGACGCGATGCTCGGCCACGCAAGCAGTTGCTTCAACACATCGGCGGGAGCAATTGTGTCGGCGATGCCGTCGAGACGGAACGCTTTCACTTCCGCGATGTAAGCGGGCTCTTTCGCCTCGCGCTGATAGACCGGCGATTCGTCGGCGATCTTCTTCGCGGGAATGTCCACGACGAGTTTGCCGCCGTGGCGAACCTTCATGTGGCCGGTGTCGGTGATGATGCCGATCTCGGCCCACGGCAAATCCCACTTGTCGAAAATGCGCTTCACTTCCTCTTCGCGGCCCTTGTGGACGACGATGAGCATGCGCTCCTGCGATTCGGAAAGCATGAGTTCGTAGCTGCTCATGTTCGCGGCGCGTTGCGGAACTTTGTCGAGTTCGATCTCGATGCCCGTGCCGGCGCGCGCGGCCATTTCGCAGGTGGAACAGGTCAAACCCGCCGCGCCCATGTCCTGCATGCCGGCCACCGCACCGGTGGCGAGCAGTTCAAGACACGCTTCGCACACGAGTTTTTCCATGAACGGATCGCCGACCTGCACCGCGCCGCGTTGTTGCTCGGCGGATTCCTCGGTCAAATCCTGGGAGGCGAACGCCGCGCCCGCCAGACCGTCGCGACCCGTCGCCGGGCCGACGTAAAACACGGGATTGCCCACGCCCTTGGCCGCGCCGCGCGTGATCTGTTCGTGGCGCAGCACGCCGAGGCAGAAGGCGTTCACGAGCGGATTGCCCTGATACGTCTTGTCGAAATACACCTCGCCTGCAACGGTCGGGATGCCAAAGCAGTTCCCGTAATGCGCGATGCCGCTCACGACGCCGGCGAACAATCTGCGATTGTTCTTCAATTCGGCTTCTTCCTTCGCATCTGTAGCGGCGCTCTGTGAGCGCCGTTCTTCGCCATCCGTCGGCGGTCGCAGACCGCCGCTACAGATCGGCCCAAAGCGCAGCGAGTTCACCGCGCAGACCGGCCGCGCCCCCATCGTGAAGATGTCGCGCACGATACCGCCGACGCCGGTGGTCGCGCCCTGAAACGGCTCGACCGCGCTCGGATGGTTGTGCGACTCGATCTTGAACGCGATGGCGATGCCGTCGCCGATGTCAATGATGCCGGCGTTTTCCTCGCCCGCGCCGACGAGGATCTTCGGCGACTTGGTGGGGAAAGTCTTGAGCAGCGGCTTGGTGTTTTTGTAGCTGCAATGCTCGCTCCACATCACGGAAAAGATGCCGAGCTCGGTGTAGCTCGGCGTGCGGCCGAGGATTTCCACGGCGTGGGCGTATTCTTCCGGCGTGAGGTTGTGTTTGGCAACCAACTCTGGGGTGATGGCGGGTTCGGTCATGGAAAAATTATTTAATTCAATAGTCAATTTGCAGTCGTCGCAGCGAATGCTCGTGAGCGAAGGTTGATTTTTTCGGAGGCAATTTTCTGAAACAAGGCTTCACCAATTTTTTCTGCCAGCAACACCGGCACGGCGTTTCCGATTTGCCGCATAGCTTCTGTCCACGCTCCCGTTATCTGATAATCGTCGGGAAAGGTCTGTATGCGCTTGCCCTCGAACACGGTGAAATAACGAACTGAACCATCGTGAAAACGCATCATGTTTTCCCCGCCCGGCACGCCGTGGCCGCCAGCTTTGATTGTCTTGGCTGGCAAATCAAAATCGCTTCCGGTGTGGCCGGGATAAGTTCTCGCCAAGTCGCGAAAGTTATGGTCGGGGATGCCGTGCTTAGTGCGCGGGTCGGGAACGCCTTTCAAAGCGTCGCGGACAGTTCGCCAAGGTTTTAGTTCCGGTTCAAAAAAACCGAAAGTGTCGCGCAGGTTTTTCACCCGTGCCAACAATCCGTTGTAACAGGTTTCGCGTTGCGCCTTCGGAACTTTGTGCCGCTCCCAATAATTGCCGGTCACGAATTTATCCCACAACAATCGTTCTTCGCTGTGAGTCGGTGATGGAAATTCCCAGACCGCATCCAAATCCGCACGGATGCCGACAATCACTACGCGCTCGCGGCATTGAGGAACGCCGTAATCAGCCGAGTTCACCAAAGTCTGTTTCACTTTGTATTTGATGCCGTCGTAGCGGTCGAAATTTATTTTTTGCAGGGACTTGAAATGTTCCTGCCAAGTCGCTTTCAAGTTTGGATGCGCGTCGGGAAACGTAAGCCGGAGAAGGATGTAGTTGAAATAATCCGAAAATGTTTCGCGCAGCAGACCTTTGACATTTTCAAAAACAAACGCTTTTGGGGACAGAATTTCAATCGCATTGATCGCGTAGGGAAACATATCGCGACTGTCGAGATTCGCGCCGTGCTTGCCGCCCAAAGAAAAAGGCTGGCAAGGCGGTCCACCAGCAACGACATCAATGTTTGAAAGCAGGTGAAAATTGAAATCACGAATGTCGCCTTCAAAAACTTTCTCCGAGTCGAAGTTGCGGCGGAGTGACGCACACGCATCGCCATTGAACTCGACAAATGCGGCGTGTTCGAAGCCAGCGAGTTCGAGTCCTTTTGCCAAGCCGCCTGCACCTGAAAATATCTCAAGCGTTTTCACGATTTCACCACAAGATTGTCCAAATGGTTTTTGATTTCTTCAACAATAACACTCCGCTTGCGTGGTGTGCCGTTGCATTTGGCAGCCCATTGTCTGCCGGGATGAATCACATCCCAATCTGACCGAGCCTGTTCGTATCGGCCTTTGCCCGGATCGTGATTGCCGAAACCGTCCAGCGACGAATTCCACAACGGACGATTCTGTTTAATCAAAGCGGCCTCAATCGTGCCAATCATGTCAGAACCGGCGTCCTTGAAAATCACAAACCTGCACATGAAATCTTTTGGAGACAAACCGGAAACTACTTCAATGTTGCGGCTATGCTCGCGCAAGCGGCGGCAAAGTTCGGTGGACTGGTCGAGCGGATTGTCGGACGAGCGCGCCTGTCGCCATCCAGACGGAACAGCTTTGCCAACGTAAATCGCCGCTGAATAAGCCAAGCGGTTTATCTCCGCGTATCTGGCGTAAAGCGGATTTTTGCCGATGTAATAAAGCGCATAAACGCCCGTCCCTGAAAAGTTTTCCGGCGGTGGGAGTGTGTGAACAGGTGTTCCGTTGAAGAAACGAACCGCGTCTTTGACAAGCTCGACGAAAGCATCATTGCGATAAACGTGCTTGCTCCGGTCAAATGGCGTTTGTTTCATTGGAGTTAGAATTTGTTTCCAATTCTACATTTCCTCAAGCCGCAACCGCGACGGTTTTACTTTTAAGCGCGGCGAAGATGCTTTCGAAAATCCATTTGCCGTCGTCGCTGCCGAGGAGCGGTTCGCAGGCGCGTTCGGGATGCGGCATCAGGCCGGCCACGTTGCGCTTTTCATTGCAGATGCCGGCGATGTTTTGCAGCGCGCCGTTGGGATTCGCGGTGTCGGTCAGGTTTCCGTTCGCGTCGCAGTATTGCCAAAGGATCTGGTTGTTGGCCTTGAGCTTCGCGAGCGTGGCTTCGTCAGCAAAATAACAGCCTTCGCCATGGGCGATGGGCACGCGCAGGATTTTTCCCGCCGGAATCTGGCTGGTGAACGGCGAAGCGTTCGTGGCGGTCTTGAGAAAAATATTTTCGCAGTGGAATTGCAGGTCGCGGTTGCGGATGAGCGCGCCGGGCAACAGGCCGGCTTCGGTGAGGACTTGAAAGCCGTTGCAGATGCCGAGGACGAGCCCGCCGTTGTCGGCGAATTGTTTTACGGCCTGCATCACGGGGCTGAACCGCGCGATCGCGCCGCAGCGCAGATAATCGCCGTAGCTGAAACCGCCGGGCACGATGACGCAGTCGGTGTCGCCGAGCGAGGCGTCCTTGTGCCAGATGAGGCGCGCGGAATGGCCGAGCAGGCGCACGGCGTGGACGGCGTCCTGGTCGCAGTTGCTGGCAGGAAATTGGAGAACGGCGAAGTTCATTCGATTTCCAGTTTGTAATCTTCAATGACCGGGTTGCTTAACAGCTTGTGTGCCGCGTCGTTCAACGCTTTCTGCGCCGCCGCTTTATCCGTGTCGGGCGCGAGGTCGATCTCGATGTATTTGCCGATGTGAACGCCGGTGACGCCGGTGTAGCCCATGTGTTCGAGGGCTTTTTTGACGGTGATGCCTTGCGGGTCAACGACCGCCTTTTTTGGAGTGATGATGATTTTAGCTTTCATGCGACGCGACGGAAATTTTTGCGAATTTTTTTTACGGAAGCGAGCCAAAAAGTTTTCTCAAAAACAAAGTCGCACGCGCTTTGAAAACTTTTCATCCCTAACCGTCAATAATTTCATGCCATTTTCCACGTTGGAAAATAAGCAGGGTTGAAATCCGCCGCCGTTTGCGCGTAAATTGCGGTCATGAGAATTTTGAATTCACCGAATAAAGCCGCGGGCGGCAACGGCGACCGCAAAAATCTGGACGCCTGCTCCATCGTTATTTTTGGCGCGAGCGGCGATTTGACCGCGCGCAAACTCATTCCCGCGCTCTATCATTTGTTCAAGGACAAGCAAATGCCGGAGACCTTTCGCGTCATCGGTTTTGCGCGTCGTGACAAGACAGATGCTTCGTGGCGCGCGGAACTTCGCACGGCGCTCGACCAATTTTCCCGCACGAAACCGGTGGATGAAAAAGTCTGGGCGGCGTTCGCGGAAAATATTTTTTATTGCGTCGGCGATCTGACCGAGGACGCGGCTTACGCGAAGCTGGAGAAACAATTGAGTTCGTTCGGCAATCCCGCGTTGCGCGATAACTTGTTGTTTTACCTCGCGATTTCGCCCAGCCAATTTGGCGAAGTCGTCGAACAAGTGCATCGCTCCAAACTCTTGAAACGCGACGGCCCTGGCTGGCAGCGGTTGGTGGTAGAAAAACCGTTTGGTCACGACCTTCAATCCGCGCACAAGTTGAATCAGGAATTGACGCGTTACGCACACGAATCGCAGGTCTTCCGCATCGACCATTATCTCGGTAAGGAAACCGTGCAGAACATTTTGATGTTCCGCTTTTCCAATTCCATTTTCGAGCGCCTCTGGAACCGCGAATCCGTTGACTCAATTCAAATAACCGTTTCTGAAAAAATCGGCGTTGGCGAGCGCGGCGGCTACTACGAAGAGGCTGGTGCGCTGCGTGATATGGTGCAAAACCACATGCTGCAAGTGCTGTCGCTTATCGCGATGGAACCGCCGGTTTCATTGGAAGCTGAGGCGGTGCGCGATGAGAAAGTGAAACTGCTCAAATCCATTCGCCCGCTCACGCCGGAAGATGTCGCGAAGCAAATTGTGCGCGGCCAATACTTCGCCGGCGCGGTTGGCACCGAGATGCGCCCCGGTTATCGGCAGGAAGTCAAAGTGAAGCCGGATTCAAACGTCGAAACTTTCGTCGCGCTTAAATTATTAATTGATAACTGGCGCTGGAGCGGCGTGCCGTTTTATCTGCGCACCGGTAAAAATTTACCGCAAAGCGCAAGTGAAGTGCGGATTCAATTCCGTCCCACGCCAAATGTTTTGTTCGCCGCGCAATGCGGTTCGCACCTCGACGCCAACGCGCTCACGCTGCGTTTGCAGCCGAACGAAGGTATTTCGCTGCATTTCAATGGCAAGATTCCAGGCCTCGCCATCGGCGTCCGCCCCGTGCGGATGCATTTTAGCTACGACGCGGAATTTGGCGCTTACACGCCCGAAGCTTACGAACGACTTTTGCTCGAGGCCATCGCCGGCGACGCGACCCTTTTCATCCGCCGTGACGAAGTTGAAACTGCGTGGAAGATTGCCGACGACATTCGCGCCGGCTGGGAAGGTAAGCCGTTGACGAACCGTGAATTTTACGCCGCCGGCACGTGGGGGCCGATCGCCGCTGATGATCTGCTGGCGCAAACCGGCCACGAATGGCACGAGCCGCAGGTGATAAAATAAAATTTGAATCGTAAATCGGGAGGGATGCTCACGGCGTTCCTCCCGATTTTTATTTCGCTGTTTTTTCTTGTAACCAAACGGTTATTTAGGTATCTATTAAAGTGTTGGTGGTTGAGAAGATTTTTGTAAATAGTTTGAACCTTTTTTGTGACGGCAACGTCTCAAGAATCGTTATTTGAAAATTTCGCTGTCCGTTTAGGGTTGGCATAGAGGTTTTGCTTGCGGTGCGGCTTGGACAGCGCCCCAAGTTGGTCGCATCGCCCTTCTGAGCGCCTCGGTGAAGGCGTATTTAACCTCATCACCGCAAAGGCCGGACGCAAGTCCGGCCTTTCGCTATTTATCGACCTGAATTCCGCATTGATTACCCG
>Ga0208507_1001331_pt1 | contig 14058 bp, 12 predicted proteins | sample CryBogCBH12Aug01_FD_184626 | JGI IMG/M metagenome (GOLD analysis project Ga0208507, IMG submission 184626) | Freshwater microbial communities from Crystal Bog, Wisconsin, USA - CBH12Aug09.1 (SPAdes) (version 2) | ecosystem: Environmental > Aquatic > Freshwater > Lake | place: Crystal Bog... | reverse complement strand
AGCTTGCGCGGCAACTTGGGCTGGTAGCCGTTGGCAAGCTCCTTGAAGCGAATCTGGCTGTCCTCGGATGGGCTGCTATCGCTCATAAATCGTCGGACAAGAATCGGATAATTTTCGGACGGAAATCAGACGAGTTTCCAACGCATCGCCGCCAGCCTTCGGATAGTGTTCGGACGCAAAAGTTCTAACGACAGTTAGAGGTAAGGCGTGCCATGAAAAATGACGGTTTAACATTGCTCTCATGCCTCCATCTAAACCGATTCACGGAAGTCAGGTTGTAATGATTTCATTACAACTTACAGAATGGAAGATGGCAGAGATTTTTCCGTTCAAAGTCGGCTCGACTTTGATTCCGCAGTCAACCTCCACTGACCCAAACCGCTTTTGTGACGAACGGTTTCCCGAAGAATGGCGAATGATAGTAAATCGTCACATCCATGCCTGCCTTCAATTCAGCGGCTGACACAGGCTTGAAATCACGCAGGAATTGCGTGTCTGATTTCCAAATCAACTTCTGCGGAGCGCGTTCTTGAACATAGGTCAGCGTCAAAATTCGCTTCTGGTAGTCAATGGACTGAATGACGCCATGAGCTTCACGCGCATGGGGCGTATGTGCGAAGACGCTGGAATTGGCGAAACAGCACGCCAGCAACAGAAACGTGCCGATGATTTTTGGGATTGAGGAGCATTTCATATTCGGTTCAGAGTTCTATATGGACGGCGGTTCTGGCAAACGCTTGTCGTCAACCGCTTCACTTTTTCGTTCAACTACCAAATAGAGCGTTGGCAGCAGCAGCAGCGTCAGCAGCGTGGCGGAAACCAGTCCGCCGATGATGACGATGGCGAGCGGGCGCTGCGTTTCCGAACCGATGCCGTGTGACAGCGCCATCGGCAACAAGCCAAGGATCGCCAGCAGCGCGGTCATCAGCACCGTGCGGAGGCGCGTGGTTGCGCCTTGCAAAACGGCTTCATAGGGTTTCAATCCCTCGTCTTGAAGCTGGTTGAAATAACTGACCATGACCACGCCGTTGAGAACCGCCTGTCCAAAGAGCGCGATGAAACCGATGGACGCGGAGACGCTCAACGGGATTCCAGTAAGCAGCAGCGCGAAAATGCCACCGATAAGTCCGAGCGGCACGTTGACCAAAATCAGCAGCGCACTTTTCACCGATTTGAACGCATCGAAGAGCAGCACAAAAATCAGAAAGATGCTGATGGGAACAATGACTGACAGCCGTTTCATGGCGCGTTGCTGGCTTTCAAACTCGCCGCCCCACGTCACAAACCAGCCGTGCGGCAAAGAGAATTTTGCCAAGCGCGCCTGCATATCGGCCACAGTGCTGCCCATGTCACGACCTTTGATGAAAACGCTGACGGCGGAAAAGCGGGTGTTGTCTTCGCGGCTGATGTTCATGCTGCCGCTGGTTTCCTTGAACGTGGCGACTTGTTCGAGCGGGATGTGCAGGCCGTCCGGCGTGTCCACGAGAATTTTTTTCAGGTTGGCGAGGCTGCGTTGCGCTTCGGGCAACCGCACAACGATGCTGAAATGTTTTTCGCCTTCCCAAAGTTCCGTTGCCGCCTTGCCGCCAAGACCAGTTTCAATGACATCTTCAACGTCGCCGATGTTCAGGCCGTAACGCGCGGCGGCTTTGCGGTCAATTTCGATGATGGTCTGTGGCACTTCACCCGCGCGATCAACGCACGCAGTGTCCACGCCGCGAATGTCGGTGATGGCGGCGCACATTTCCTTGGCCTTGTTACGCAACGCGGTGGAGTCATCGCCAAAAACTTTAATCACCACTTGGCCGTCAATCTGTGAAATACTTTCCAGCACGTTGTCCATGATGGGTTGGTCGAAACTGAAATCTATGCCCGGCAGCGTGGAGATGTTTTTATTCATCTCATCGAGGAGCATTTGCTTCGTGAAGCCGGGACGCCATTCACTCTGCGGTTTGAAGTCCAAAAAAACTTCCGCCATGTTGATTGGCTTTGGGTCGGTGCCGTCTTCGGGTCTGCCGGATTTGGAAATGACCGTGTTCACCTCCGGCGTCTTATGCAACAACTCGCGCATCTTGCGGCAATACTCGCGCGCCTGCTCCACGGAAACGCTCGCGGGCAGATCGGCGTTCACCCAAATCGTGCCTTCGTTTAATTCCGGCAAAAATTCCGTGCCTAATCGTGGCGCGAGCGACAGGCTTACGCCCAAAGCTGCCAAAGCCGCGATGATGACAAATTTCGGATGCGCCAGCGCCCAACGCAAAGATGCGACGTAAGGTTTTTTGATGAAACGGACGAGCGCGTTTTCCTCGTGCGGAATTTTTTTTCGCAACAAGAACATGCAAAGCAGCGGCACAAGCGTCAGCGACAAAATCAGCGAGCCGATCAATGCGCTGGTAATCGTCCAAGCCATCGGCGCGAAGATGCGGCCTTCGTGGCGTTGCAAGGTGAAGATTGGAATGTGCGCGGCGATGATGATGAGCATCGAGAAAAATGTCGGTCGCCCGACTTCGACCGTTGCGTGTTCAATCGCCGCGCGAAAAGTTTTCTTGTCGCTGCCCGGTTTCAATTCGCCGAGCCGTCGGAAAACATTTTCCACGACGATGACCGCGCCGTCCACGATGATGCCGAAGTCCATCGCGCCGAGTGAAATCAAGTTCGCCGGAATGCCGCGCCAAGTCAGGCCAACGAATGTTGCCAGCAGTGATAATGGAATCACAATGGCAACAATCGCCGCCGCACGGATGTTGCCGAGAAAGAGCAGCAATACAAACGTCACCAGAATCGCGCCGGTGGCGAGATTTTCAAAGACCGTGTGCAGGGTCGTGCCAATCAGCCAGGCACGGTCATAGTAAGGCACAACTTTGACGCCTTTCGGTAGAATGGAAGTGTTAAGAATTTCAATTTTGGCCTTGAGTGCCTTCAACACTTCGGAAGGGTTGTCGCCCTTGTGCATGTCCACGATGCCGAAAACAATGTCGTCGTCCTTGTCTTGTCCGGCGATGCCTTCGACCGGCAAATTGCCGAGCGTCACGTCCGCGATGTCTTTGACCAATACCGGCGTGCCGTTATGCGCGGTGATAACGATGTCCTTGATTTCATCGGCGGATTTCAACATTCCAACACCGCGAATTAAATACTGCTGCGAACCCTGCGTCACTTTGCTGCCGCCGACGTTGGCGTTGCCGCGACCGAGCGCGGTGTAAAGCTGCTGCAACGCGATTCCGTAATAACGCATCTTCGCGAGATCGGGATTGACCTCATACGTTTTGACCAGCCCGCCGAAAGTGTCAATGTCCGCCACGCCCGGCACGCCGCGCAAATTTCTCGTCACCACCCAATCTTGCAACGTGCGTAACTCGCGCGTCGTGTAGCCGTCGCCTTTCACGCGGTAGCGAAAAATTTCCCCGATGGCCGTCGAGAGCGGCTGGAGTTGCGGTTGTGCGTCGGGCGGCACGTCAACGGTGGTCAAACGCTCAAGCGTCTGCTGGCGGGCGACCATGTCCGTCGTGTGGTCATCAAATGTCACCACGATGTAGGACAAGCCAAATTGCGTGTGTGAAAACAACCGAACTGCGTGCGGCATTCCATTCAATGCAGTTTCGAGTGGAATCGTGACCTGTTTTTCAACTTCTTCCGGCGCGCGTCCGGGATAAAGCGTGATGACATTCACCTGAATGTCCGAGACATCAGGAAACGCCTCGATGGGCAGATGAATAAATGCCGCGATGCCTCCGCCGATGAAGATGATCACCATCAGCAAGATAAACAAAGGCTGATGCAGCGCGAAGCTGACGATGCGTTTAATCATGGGAAAATTTCGAGAATGAAAAAATTGCGGACATTATTCCATGAGTTGTTGCAGCAAAATGCAGCCGTCGGTCACGACCTGCTGGCCGACTTGCAGGCCGTTCAAAATCAGAACTCGTCCTGCTTGTTCTGAACCAATACCGACTTCCTGACGGATAAACTCGCCGGGCTTTTCTTGAACAAAGACAAAATGTTTTTCGCCTTTCAGAAAAACCGCCGCCGCCGGCACACTGATGTTTGAAGCCTCGCCGCCGGGCAAAATCACGTTCACAAACATTTCAGCTTTGAGCACGCGTTGCGGATTATCCACCGAGCCGCGCACTTTGATGGTGCGCGTGTTCGGGTCAATGAATTCGGAAACCTTGTCCACGCGCCCTGTAAAAGTTTGTCCTGGAAAAGCGCGGCTCGTGAAAGTGAATTCGCTGCCCGGCTGCATACGCGGCACGTCCACTTCCGTCGCGTCAATCTGAATCCACAAATGCGCCGGGTCACTCACAACGAATAATGGCGCGGTGATTTCTGGCATATTCGCCAGCATCTGGTCGGGGCGAACTTCCTGTCCCGCACTGGTGCTTTTATCAACAACCGTCCCGACCAGCGGACTTCGCAAAACAAAAATTTCATCCAGCGAATCGGCGTTCGCGCCATACGCCGCGATTTTAGAAACCGCGCGCGAATGTTCCGCTTCAGCCTGAACTTGCGCGTCCTCCGCAGCTTCCAAATCTTTTTGCGCCGCCGCGCCGTGCGCGAACAATTCTTTTAAGCGCGCGAGGCTGCGCTCCGCGAGTTTCAAATCGCCCTCGGCCTTTCGCGCGTCGGCCTGCGCCTGTCCGAAATCGGGCGACTCCACTTCTGCCAGCGATCCATTTTTCTCCACGGACTCGCCGATGTCCGCCGTGATTTTGCGGACACGCCCTGCGAACGGTGTGAAGACGCGCACCGTCACGTCGTCATTCCAAATGAGCCTGCCAGAAAGCTGGGTGCTGGCGGGCGCACGCGATTCGACCAGCGCTAATTCGAGCGAAGCCAGTTGCGGTGAATCCGCCGGAAAGGAAATTTTTTCGCCAGTAACTTTGGGTTCGCCAGATTGATCCGGGTTCGTTTCGCGGTGGCAACCGGCAACCAATGTCGCAAGGATTAGGCTGTTGATGATTCGGAAAATTTTCATTGGCGGGGAGTTCAAGAAATTTATGATTTGGGCGGCTGGTTTGCTGCCGACACTTTTACAGGTGCAATTGTCGGCTCAAGAAATTTAACGGGAATTTGAAATTGCCGATCACGTCGTTTCAACATTCGATGGCCGGCTGCGAACTGAAAACCAAAGCGCGTGCCGATGTTGAAGCGGGCTGAAGCCCGCGCTCCGATTTTTGTGAGTCTGCTATTATTCATTGACGCAGGGTTTGGTCGTTGATCGCTTCCGTGGCCGCTTTCAAATCGGCGACTGTGCTGGCCGTGTCCGACATGGCTTGCGCCGCCGCCAGCCGCGCGTCGTTGTCGGCGCGTTCGGCTTCCAGCAAATCCACCAAAGCCGCGCCGCCTTTTTCATAGGCGAAAGCAACGGACTCGCGCACTTTCTGCGACTTGGGAAGAATCTGATTTTGATAACGCTCCAATCTTTCCGAGGCTTCGTGGAATTCGGTTTGGGCGTTGGCAACGTCGGCGGCGGCTTGCGCCTTTGCCTTTTCAAACGCGAGCGCATTTTTATCCACCGTCGCCTGCGCGGTTTTGATTTCGCCCCGATTCCAATTCCAAAGTGGCAATGGAAATGAAACGCCGACAAGCAATGTATCCACCGGCGGGCCACCGCCGGGAGGGTTGTGTTCCGCTCCGATGGTAAAAGTCGGATCTGGAATCCGCATCGCCTTTTGCAGCTTGAGGTCTGCTTCTGACTGGTTCAAATCGGCTTGCGCGGCCAGCACGTCCGGGCGAAGCGCGTTGGTTTTCGGTTCGTCAAATTGCGGGGCGACGGCAACCATTTGTTCCAGCGTGTCCGTCGGCGTCCAATTCCCTTTCGGCTGCGCGCAGCCGAGTAAAATTTCAACGGTAATCCGGGCTTGCACCGCAGCGGCCTCGGCGGATTTCGCCTGAAGTTCAAAAGTGTCCCCGTTATTTTCAATCTGCTTTTCGTCGGAATCGGAAATGTCACCCGCCTTTAACCTCGCTTGTGCAATTTCAACTTCGTGGCGAAGCATCTTGGCGGACTCGCTCAAGACGCGGGCGTTCTCGTCCGCCAGCAACGCCGCGACATAAGCTTTCGTCACGCCTTGTTCCAACGAGCGTCGCGCGTCTAAAAAGCGCGCGCGCGCGCCGATGACACCGGCTCTGGCGGAAACCTGACGGTCGCGGCGTTTGCCGCCGATTTCAATCAACTGGCTGACGGCGGCGATGGAATCATAACTGCGATGCCAAAGACCATTGCCCAATGTCGTGCCTGCTTCACTGTTGCCAATCTTGGCGGTGGAAATGGAAGCGGTGGGATTCGGAAATTCTTTCGCGATGAGAAGTTGCGCCTGCGCTGCGTCAATGCCGCTTTTCGCCGCGAGCAAATCCCAATTGCGCTCAAAGGCGATTTGTTTTGCATCCGCAAGCGAAAGCGTATTCGTCGCCGCAAAATCATTTTGCGCCAGCGCCTGCGGCTGAAAAAAACTGAACATTGCCGCGATAAGCAGCCGGGCAAAAAATGTTCGCTGGAAAAATAGACGAATCAACACGTCTCATTGGAACAGAGACGGAGCATCCCGCATATCAGGCGCGGGATAATTCTCGCATAAGGCGTTGCCCTATGTTCGCAAATCCACATCGTTTTAAGACCGAAAGCGCAGCGTCAAAATTCCCAATGCAACCGGGCAGCGAAAACAGAAACCGGTCCGCGATCACGGTTGAAAGCTGGATCGGTGATGAATTGATAATCGAACGCGCCGTGAATTGTTTTCCAGATTTTGAAGTCGTAATAGGTTTCCAGAATTTTTTCCCAGCCATAATTCAGATTGCCGTCACCTGCCAAGATGCCTGTGCCGCCCGCCGCGAAAAATTCCTGATGCACTTTGGAAATGCCGTTGAACACACCGGCCAAGCCAAACGTGTCGTCTGGCCGCTGCCACGCTGCGCCTTTGATGCTGATGCCCGCCGTCGCCGTGTAATCAACGTCGCTGAACACCCATGCTTGATTTTGTCCGTCGCTCCAGCCGAGCCGTGAAAAGACGCCAACATTTTTGGCGATTTCCTGTTCCAGATTCAGACCGAAGCCGTATTTGTAGCGAAATGTGGCTGAAGCGGTGATGTCGGCAGGCCGGGTTGGACTATTAACCGCGTCCTGATAACTGCCCATGTTAGCGCGATTCAGATAGGCGAGAAACCGAACTGTCCCCGGATGATCCTCGATGGAATAACGGCGCTCAAATTCCGTCACCATGCCCCAGGCATCCAAAAGCGGGCCGTCTTGCGCCGAATTGTCATACGGCCATTTGAAAATCCGGTCTTCGGCGGTCAAAGAATTCGAGAAACGCGGCACTTGGAAAAATCCGTAGCGCAAAGTCCATTGCGGCTGGTTCAACTCCACAGCAATTCCGGTGGTGTATCCGATGGCATCCGCCGGATAATCCCATGCCTCATTCGCCATCAACGCCCAATTCATAAATTGTGTGCGCGGGTCGTTCGCGTAGGCGTTGTTGTCGAAAATATCCTTGGCACTGAACCTTCCGAGCGTGAGCGTGAGCCGCGAAATGTCCTGTTTGCCCGCGAGTGTGAACTGGTCGTCTTCGATGTTTTCCTGCTCGCCGCCGAAACCAATCGTCTGACGGATGAACAGGCGCGTGATGGCGCCGTTGGGAACTGCCGTGCCGAGACGAAAGGCTTCGCCGTTGGGAAAACCATCCACGCCAAGCGTGTTGTTGACGCCAAATCCCTGCCACATCAAGCCGTCAATGTGCGCCTCCGCACCCGGCCACAGGCGGACACCGGCCATCACATCCAACGAAACTGATTCACGGGTTTCGCCGCCGGACGGCAGGCTGTTCGGGCCAGAATACTTTGAGGAAAATCCGGGGTAGCCCTGCACGATGTCCGTGTTTTGAACGTGCCAGTTCCAATTCTGTGAAGGTGCGGCTGGTGAGTTTGTATCCATACTTTCCGCCACGGATGCAACGGAGGCAAAAGCGGCAAGCGTCGCAGCAATTTTCCCAATTATCATTGTGTGATGGTGACGAAAAATATTTGAACCGTCCAGCCGCAGCTTGTCTGGCGTCGCAACGCCGTTGGCTTAATCAGCCAGTCGGATTATTTTCCTGCCAGCGGACGGCCTCGCGCAACAGTTCGGCGGCGTTGGCGAGTTTGAGTTTTTCCTTGATGTGGGCGCAATGGGCTTGAACGGTTTTCATGCTCACATTCATCATTTCGGCGACTTGGCGTGTTTCGTAGCCTTTGCCCAAAAGCTGAAAAGTTTCGAGTTCGCGGTCGCTCAATTGTTCCACCAGCGAGCCGCTGGCCAGCAACCGGCCATCCACGAATTTTTCAGCAAACACTGCCGCGATGCTTTCACTCATGTAAATTTTACCGGCCAGCACTTGACGAATTACCATGATAACCTTTTTGGCGGTCTCCGATTTCATAACGTAACCACGCGCTCCGGCACGCAGCGCGCGCTCGGCATAAAGCTTCTCGTCGTGCATTGAAAGAACAATGGTGGCAACGTCTGGATGCAACGCTTTGAGGCTTTTAATCAACTCAATCCCTGAACCGTGCTTGATCGAAATATCCACAATTGCTACATCGGGTTTGATGGCGGAAATTTTCTGCAATGCGCGGGGGACATCTTCGGATTCGCCGCAGACAATGAGGTCGGGCTGCTGATGAATCAGGTTGGTCAGCCATTCGCGCACGAGTGGATGGTCGTCCACAAGAAAAATTTTCACTTTCGGTTTATTCACGGCGGAAATTATTTTGGTTTGGATTTTGTTTGTAGCTCGCAAGTTGCCAACGTGCCGCCCGGCTCATCTCGGCGCACTTTGAATATGCCGCCAATCATGGCGGAACGATGCGCCATGATCCGTAAGCCGATACCACGATTTTTTGGCAGCGGTTCAGGCAGTCCAACGCCGTCGTCTTTGATGGACAACATGGTGCTTTCTTCACTGGCATCAAGACGAATTAAAATGCTTCCGGCCTTACCATGTTTGATGGCGTTGCCGACGGCTTCCTGGGCAATTCGATACAGATGTCCGGCGGTGGCGGGGTCGTGAATCAGCACGGGCGAGTCACATTCAAAACGGCAGGAGACTTTGAACAGTTCGCCGCTGGTGGCGGCAAATTCCTCCAGCGCGAGCATCAGGCCGTCGGCCTCCATTTCGACCGGATACAAACCTTTGGCGAGCCGACGGGAAAGGTTGATGCCGTCTTCGACTATCTCGACAACTTTTTTGGCGTCGGCGGCTTCGGACAGATTCAGCGCCGCCAATTTTTCCTCCAGCACTTGTCCGGCGAGCGTCGCGCCGGTGAGATGCTGACACAAGCCATCGTGCAAGTCCTGCCCAATACGACGTTGCTCCCGTTCACTGATTTCGAGCAGTTCGCGCTCCAGCCGTTCGCGCTCGGCCATTTCCTCCGTGAGCGCGGCGGTGCGCTGCCGCACCTGTCCTTCCAAATTATTATGAAACGCCCGCAGGCGAGCCAACAGCCAGACGACCACGAGATAAAACGTCAAAAGAATGATAGCGTTCCAAGCCGGAATCAGCGGACTGGAAAAATGCTCGCCTCTCGCCAAGTCGCCAGCCAGCGAAACTACCACGCTCAAAACTGAAACAAAAATGGCGAAGCCGCGCCCCACAAACCATGCGGCCAATCCGATGGCCAGCAAATAAAAGATGGAATAGGAAGTCTCGAAACCGGTGATAAAATCCACGAACCCGATGATGGCAACGATTCCAAGAGCAACGACCGCCAAAAATGCGTGGGATCGGCGTTCAAATTTTTCAATCCATCGGAACATGAAAAAACATATTCGCGCCGCCGCCTCGGTTTGCAAACATTATTTCCAGATGCACGCGGCAAAATAATTGTAATGATTTCATTACAATTTTTTCGAGCGGGATGAGCTAAAAATAGATGTGCTGTCCACCAAGACACAATGCAACCTGAACAACGCGGAAAAATACTTCAAAGAGCATCTGCAACTCGGCGATTATTACAGTCAGGAAAATATCGTATCGGGTGAATGGGCTGGAATCGGGGCTGAACATCTTGGGCTTACAGGCAAGGTGAGACAGGATCAATTCCTGAAACTCTGCCACAACCAGAATCCACAGACCGGCGAATTGCTGACGCAACGGCTGAAGACGACACGATGGGATGCTGACAAAATGGCAAATGTTGCCAATCGTCGAATTTTCTACGACTTCACTTTTTCACCGCCAAAATCGGTTTCCATTCAGGCGTTGATTGCCGATGACAAGCGGCTCTTGGAATCGCACAGTCGAGCGGTGCGAATTGCGGTGAGTGAATTGCAACGCTTCGCCGGAACACAAGTGCATCGGGGGATGGACAAATCGGAACGGCTCACCGGCAACGTCGTCTGCGCCACGTTCCGCCATGACACGTCACGCGCACTTGATCCGCATTTGCACACGCATTGCGTCATGTTCAACGCCACGTTTGACGCAACCGAGCAGCGTTGGAAAGCACTTTCCAATTACGAAATGCTGCAAGCGCGGAAATTTGCGGAGAATGTTTATTACCATGAATTCGCCCGCGACTTGCAGCAGTTCGGCTATGAGATTGAAAACAAGCCGCGCGGCGATTTTGAAATCAAAGGCGTGTCTCGTGAACTGCAATCGCGGTTCTCCAAACGGCACAATGAAATTGATGCCAGCATCGAAAAGATGCTGAAGGAAAAGCCGGAACTGGCGAATGGCAATTTGAAGGAACTGCGCTCGCAAATCGCGCAAGCGGAGCGCAGCCGAAAAATTGAGGGAATCGCGCTGCCTGAACTTCAACGCCTGTGGGACAGCCAGCTTACGCACAAAGAAAGGCAATCCCTGCGCGCCCTGGCTCGCCAGTCAAAGACGGCGGGGCAATCGCCGTCTGTCACGGCGCAAGCCGCAATCCAGTGGGCGGAAGAACACCTGTTCGACCGCCGCTCGGTCGTCCGCGAAAACGAAGTTTGGAGCGCGGCTTTGGAACGCGGGCGCGGGTCGGAATTGACGACTGACGACATCAAGGCGGCAGGGCGGGTGCGTGATTACATCCGCAACGAACACGCGCCGTCGAAAATCACGACGCGCGAGATTCTAAGCTGCGAATGGGAAATCGTCTGCCTCGCCCGCGACGGGCGGGGCAAGTTTGCGGAATTCAATCCGCTTCACAACATTTCCGCCGGACTCATGCCGGATCAGCGCGCCGCCGCTGAATTGATTTTAGGGTCGCGTGATTTTGTCACGCTGTTCTGTGGTGGCGCGGGAACGGGGAAAAGTCACACGTTGCGGGAAATCGGCAACGGTTTGAAAGCTGCCGGTCACGTCTCTTTCGTCATCGCGCCGCAGCGCCAGCAAGCCCTGGATTTGAAAAAGAGTTTTGCCGATACCCAAACCGTTTCGGAATTTCTGGCGAAACGGCAGATGATGCCAGGCGCGGTGGTGATTGTGGATGAAGCGGGACAAATCGGCGGAAAGCAGATGCACGAACTTTTGAATTTCGTGCAAGCGAATGGCGGTCGAGTCATTCTTTCCGGCGACACGCGCCAGCACGGAGCGGTCGAAGCCTCGGACGCGCTGCGCGCCATTGAGCGGTATGCCGGTCTGGAAGCCGCAAGGCTGACAAAGATTCGACGGCAAAACCCAAAAGCGGGCGGAACGAAGTCCGAGCGGAAGCGTATCAAGCAATACCGCGCAGCGGTTCGCAAGGCGCAGTCCGGCCAATACGCCGAATCATTCGACCGCTTGGATAGGCTCGGCACGATTATCGAATGCAGGACAACCGACGAGCAACGCGAGCGGCTGGTCGCCGATTATCTGACGCTGGCGGAAAAGAAAAAATCCACCGTGATTGTTTCGCAGACGTGGGGCGAGATTCGGGAAATCAACGAACGAATTCGTATCGGGCTGCGAAGCGCAGGACTGATTGACAAAACCGATGCGACGGTGACGGCGCATGAGCGGCTGAATTTGACGGACGCCCAAAAGCGCGACAGGCGGTTTTATCCGGCCAACGCGGTGATTGTGTTCAACCGCGAGACGAAGGACTTTGCCAAAGGCGAAGTCGGCACGTTGCTGAAAGCAACGCCGACGCATTTGCTGGTTCAAACGGAAAGCAAAATTCAACGAATCCCCTTCAAGCTGCTAAACCGGCTCACAGTTTGCCAGCCGGTTGAAATGACGCTCGCCAAAGGCGATCAACTGCAACTCAAGGCCAATGCGCCGTCGCTCGGCGGCAAGGAATTGATTAACGGCGAACTGGTGACGGTTGCGGGCGTCAATCGCAAGGGGCAAATCCAATTGAAGGACGGGCGAGTCCTACCGGAAAATTATCGAGAGTTCGTGCGCGGTTATGCGATCACGTCCTACGGGTCACAAGGCAAAACCGTCGAACACGTTTTGTTTTCGGATTCGTCGGTGAAGGCCGCGACGAATAATCAGCAATGGCTGGTCACGATTTCACGCGGAACGCGGGCGGTCAAAATCTTCACCCAGGACAAAGCGCAGTTGCGCGAGAACGTCGGTCGCTTGGGCGACCGCGAACTGGCGATTGAATTTGCGAAGCAAGATTCGGATCAAGCGCGGCGTGTGCCGCCGCCGGTTCGCAAATACATCGCCGGTCTGATTCAAAGCCGTCGTGCGGAAATGGTTCAAATTCCAATTGAGAAAATTGATTTATGGAAACACACACAAACCCCTCGAATGACGCCGCACCGGACGCGCGGGCAAAGAATCTGACGTGCTGGCGCACGGCCACAAGTCCGCAATGCTTGCGCGTGGAAACCGCCAATGAGGTTCACTTGTTTCCATACGGATATTATCAACACGCAAAATTCGTCCGGCAAAGCGGCAAGGACGTTGTTCAAATCCAGTTTCAAGACCGAACAGTGACGGTCAAAGGAAAGGGTTTAGAGCCGCTGTGTGATGCGCTGGAACGCCTCGCCGTGGAACGAATCAGAGTGCGGCCTGAAAAATACGAAGGACTTGGCAAAAGCGAAGGGACGATTGAAGAAATTGAAGTTAAAGAGAGAAGTGAACGAAATTCACAAAATGCAAGCTGACGCGGTTCTCGTGGCGGGGTAAGATTGCGTGTGGAGACAATTTATATGAAAACCACTTTGCTCGAAATTGAAGCCGTCTTGAGTAACGCAACCGCCGAGTTGTCCATGCAGAAGCCGAGTGTGGAAAAGGCAAAATTGGGCATCGAGGTTGCCAGAGAAAAATTGCTGGATTTGGCAGAGAAGCAGAGTGGCCGCGATCCGCTTCTCGAAGCCAAACGCAAACTGGTTCTCGTTTATCTCGGAATGGCAGACCACCAATTCACGGACGCTGACACCGAAATGTTCTCCATCCTTGCCAAAGAACGTGCATTGCAAGACGAGATTGAACGAGCGCGGAAGAATAACTGAACGCTGTTTTCCGATGCAGCTTGGCAAAAAATCAGGAGCGGCTATGCTGGTCAAAATTTGCGCTCCCGTAGCTCAAATGGATCAGAGCGGCCGTTTCCTAAATGGCAAATCCCGGTTCGATTCCGGGCGGGAGCACCACTCCTCGGTTTTCGCCTTTGTTTTCAATGAATCCAGAGACTCAAATCTGATACTCCATTTGATACCATATTGATTTTTTAGAACAAATTAGAACCAAAAATAACAAAAGGTCAGGTTGTGAAAAGTGCCGACGGAAACGAAAATCAGTCAATAGAATCAATGGGATAATACGAAAACCCATCAAATCAAAAATTCAAAAAAAGTGCTTGCATAGATTTAGGAAACGACTGCTCTATCCATTTGAGCTACGGGAGCAAACGCACACCGCCACCCTAGCAAGCCGCTGAATCTTTTCAAGCCGTGCGCAGCTTTTTAATGCCGCGCCAGCAGGTAGCTTTTGAACTGCTCGTAGTCCGCATCCATCCGGTCGTAGTCTTCCGGCAATTTCAGCGATGCGAGCATGTTCGCCGGCACATCCGGTTCCCAGCCGACCACTTTTTGCACCTCGCTCGGAAATTTTGCCGGATTTGCTGTTTCCACGATGACCGCGGGCGTGTTGCCGAGCGGTTCTTGGGCAATCC
>Ga0208507_1001327_pt1 | contig 14075 bp, 19 predicted proteins | sample CryBogCBH12Aug01_FD_184626 | JGI IMG/M metagenome (GOLD analysis project Ga0208507, IMG submission 184626) | Freshwater microbial communities from Crystal Bog, Wisconsin, USA - CBH12Aug09.1 (SPAdes) (version 2) | ecosystem: Environmental > Aquatic > Freshwater > Lake | place: Crystal Bog... | reverse complement strand
TCGGCCGGGTGAATGTCGGCGGCCGGTGGCGTTGGGACCGCAAGGCCCTTGACGCCGACCTCGATCGGAAGGCGGGATTGGTGACCGCCCGTCCACCGCCCACCGGATCGACGCCCGATGACCTCCTCGACCAATGGCTTACCGACGAAGCGGCTCATGCCTAAGCTGCACAAGGTCCGGGTCCGAACGACCGCCGGGGTCAAAGAATATTGGTACGCCTGGCGCGGCGGCCCGCGGATTTTGGCCGCCAGCGCGAAGTCCGACGGGGCGCTAGACGCCGAGGTGGCGCGCATCGCTGCGGGTGCCATTGCCCGGTTCCACGAAATGTCCAGCCCGGCGAACGGTGAGCACTTCGCCGCCCTGGTCGTGCGTTATCTGAAGAGCCCGGAGTATCGTGGCCTCGCGCCTCGCACCCAGAACGACCGCCGAAAATTTCTGGACCTATGCCGAGAGAAATGGGGGACGCTGCCGATCAAGGCGCTGAACTCGGGCAAGATGCGCGGCGTCCTCATCAAATGGCGGAACGAATATTCCGACACGCCCAAAAGCGCCGATGAGCGTTTGTCGGCCATGTCCTCGGTCCTGACCTGGGCGCACAACAACGGGGAGATCGAGGCGAACGTCCTGACGAACTTTCCGCGAATCTATCACGCCGACCGGTCGGCCATCATCTGGACTGAGGACGACCTCGACCGGCTGTTCAAGCACTGCGACCAGAACCTGAAGGACGCCATCGACCTGGCCCTGCACACGGGGGCCAGGGTCGGCGATCTGCGGGCGCTGGCCTGGTCGAATGTGGGGAAGTCGGCGCTGACCTATCAGCCCTCGAAGGGCGGACGGAAACGGACGGCGGTGATCCCGATCACGCCCGAGCTGCGGGCGATCCTGGACCGTATACCGAAGCGGCGCGCCACCACGATCCTGACGTCGTCCCGGGGCTTTCCCTGGACGGAGCCGGGGCTGGCCTCGGCCTTTCGCCGGGCGAAGATCGACGCCGGGATCACCGGCTTGCGGTTCCACGATCTCCGCGGAACGGCCGCCACGAACCTGATCCGCGCCGGTGTGCCCCTGGACGACCTGGCTGAGACATTGGGATGGAAGACCGCCCAGGTGAAAGAAATAGCCCGGCGATATGTCTCATCCGAGGCGATGGCCGCCGGGATGATGAAGCGGTGGGAGACCGCATCGGGAACGGATCTGTAAAATCTGCTGTAAAATGATGCCGCGGAACAAAACCAGACAGCGCCAAAAAGCTCAATGAATTGAGGTGGCTGGGGAACTAGGACTCGAACCTAGAATGACGGTACCAAAAGTGCGCCGCTTTCCAATAAAGTCGCGGGCTTAGCGCGCAAAAGACTGGATTTCCGGCGCTGTTTGCTTTGGACAATTTCCGGGCGGTGCAAAAGAAAAACGCCCCCAGACCCGCAAGGGCCTAGGGGCGCTGATGTCCGAATTTCTAACCTAGACAGACGGCGTTAGGTCGCCGCCGTCTGCCGGATCGTGAAGCTGCCGATGTTCTGGTCGGTGACGGTGCCGTCCAGCAGGGCGATGCGAAGCACGTAGTTGCCGACTTGGCCTGCCGTGATGCCTGCAGCCGTCTGCTGGGCGGGACTGACCTCGATGGTGGACTGCCCGAGGGCCGCGTTCGTGATCGTGGTCGTGGATTGAGCGGGCACCAGGATGGCCGAGGCCGAGCCCTTCACGTAGAGCGCCACCGTCGCCCCCGTCAGGTTCAGCGGCGTGGTCCCGTCGGATGTGGCCGTGTGGTTGATGATCCACGTCTCGCCCAGGTCGAAGGTCAGGTTCGTCGTCGTGGCCATTGGGGTCCTATCCTGAGAGAGCTTTGTTCGATCCGGTGCCGATGATGGTCTTGTAGTCCGACTGGCCGGTCGCGGTGGCCCAGCTCGCCGTGCCGGTCGCCTGGACGACGCGGCTTCCGATGACGACAGACCAACCGAGGGCCGCCGCGGCTGCGGACGCGGATCCGTAGGCCCGGGCGATGGCCGACCCATACGCTGCCGACGAGCTGGAGGCTTGGACCGATCCCGCTCCAGCCGAGATGGCCGAAGCGCCGCCGGATGCGGATGCGGAGGCCGACGCCGACCCGGTCGAGACGCCGAGCGCGCTTGCCGCGCCTGAGACGGTGGCCGATCCGTTGGCCGTTCCGAAACTCGCGTTGAACGCCGCAGCCGATGCCGACGCCGTGACCGACCCGGCCACTTTGTCGATCTGGCCGGATGCGCCGCTGACATTGGCAGAGGCTCCGACCGAGCCCGTGGCCGATTGAGCATAAGCGGATGTGCCGTTGACGGATGCGCTGGCGGTGACGGTGCCCGCGCCCGCGACCTGAGAGGCCCCACCAGCCGCAACCGAAGCCGAACCGGTGACATTGCCAGCAGACGCCACGGTCGCCGCTGTAGCGCCCGCCACGGAAGCGGAGGCGGCAATCTGGCCCGATGTGGTCCCAGCCGACGCACCGCCGGATGCGGAGGCGGATGCCGTGACGGAGCCCGCGGCCTGGTCCAGCGCCGCGCCGGTCGCGGAAGCCGAAGCAGCTCCCGAGATCGATCCGACCCCGGCGTCGAGAGCACTCCCCGTTCCCGAAGCGGTAACCGACGCCGAAGCCGATCCCGAGGCTTGCGTCAGGGCCGAGCCGACTGCCGACGCCGATGCGGTGCCCGACGCTTGGCCGGATGTCACTCCGGCGTTAGCGCTCCCGCTGACCGAAGCCGACGCTGCGACTGACCCGGATGCCGCGTCGATCTGGCTGCTCGAGGCCGTGGCATTGGCGAAGCCGTTGACCGAGCCGACCGACGGGTCGATCTGCCCGCTTGCGCCGGAAGTTGTCGCACTGGCAGCAATTGAGCCCGTGGACGACGCCAGGGACAATCCGACGCCGGACACCGCAGCAGATGCGCCCACCGAACCGGGAGACGCCGCCGAGACGGCCGAGGTCGCCACCGCAGCGGCCGTGGCACCGACGGAGCCCGCGGCCGATCCCGAAGCACCGGAAACGCCTGACGCGGACGCCGTTGCGGCCACAGCGCCGGTAGAAACTTCGAGCGCCGCGCTCATGCCCGTGGCCGACCCTGTCGCGCCGACCGAACCCGACGCCTGAACAAGGGTCGAGCTGACGCCGGAGGCCGACGCAGAGGCCGCGATCAATCCGCTGACCACATCTGCGGCCGCACTCGCGCCGGACGCCGAGGCAGACGCCGCAACCAATCCGACAGCGTTGGTCGCCGCCGGAGCCGCGATCTGGATTTGCTGGATGGTCGTGCCGACCCATGCCCCCCCGGACGACGCGCCCAGGTTCAGCGGCGAGCCGGTCGCCGGGCTTGCCACCCCGCCGGGATAGCTGACCGCGATGCTGGTCGCAGTGCCCGAATAGGTCAGGCTGACCACGTCTGCGGCGCGGGTCACAAAAGAATTTGTAGAGTTAGGTATGTAAGAGGTGGCGGTTAAGCCACTTTCAACCTGTAACCCCCAAAAATATAATGTGCTAGAACTACTGCCCGTAAAGTAATCACTGCCCCAATTTGACGGATCGCCGAACGTAACGGAAAGGCCGCCAGAGTAAGCAGTAGTAAATGTCGCAGAAATAGCGACGCGATACCATCCGTTGGGGTATGATGTTACAACAGTATTATAAGAACTAGCCCCGGCGGTAATTGCGTAATAAGGCGAATGGCCGCCCGACAAGTCCACTTCGACCAAAAGGCGGTTAGTGCCGTCATAAAGTTGAAGAAATACATAATTCTGGGAGCCGGGCTTAAGGTAAACAGAACCAGTTGTGCTGTTTGTTCCAGTGCTTCCAAATACAGAGTTGAACCCTATGCCGTGGAAATTGTAAGTCGCATCCGAAGTGATTAGGCTGGCGGTGTTGGTTCCGTCAGGGGCAATAGCGGCGCTGTTGGTGAGAGTTGCGCCGCCGCTACGGTCAACGGTGGCCGCGACCGGCGCGGTGGTATAGGGAATTACGTTAGTCGCCGCCGCTTCGAGCAGCAGACCAGCGGACGTGACGCGAGGCGTGTTCGCGGCGAAGGACGTTGATCCGTCGAGGCTGTAGCCGCCGGTCGAGTTGCTGAACGACCAGCCGGGCAGCGAGCCCAGGGCGTACTGCGTCCCGCCTTCGTTGTAGACGCCGTTCAGGAAATAGAGGTTGGCGATCCCGGACGAGTTCAGAAGGTTGTTCTGAAGCAGGGTCAGCAGTGACAATGGCGTCCCCTCTCAGGCGTCAAAAGGCTGCGGGGGCCGAAGCCCCCGCGCCCGGTATCAGATCGTCAGGTCAGTGCTAGAGCGGGTTTTCTTCCCACTGGAAGCTGAACCACATGCCCGCGACGGAGGCCGCCGGGGAAGCCCAGATCACGAAGGCACCAGGCAACAGGATCAGGGAGCCTTCGTAGTCGAACATGCCCGAGGTCACGTCGGTGGTGGCCGAAGAGGTGGACTGAAGGAACGAATGGTAGGTCGGAGCAACCGGCAGCGTGGCGCTGCTGTCCACCTTGCCGAAGGGAGTGACGCCGGAGCCGATCAGCGCCGACTGCGGGGTGAGCGCGGCGGTATGCACGACGTTCGTCGCCCCGCTGTAGCCCACCGCCAGGCCGAAGGCGTCCACGGCCGTTTCAATCACCGACTGGCCGATGCTTGCCTTGTTCAGCGCCAGCGTGACGCCGGATCCTATGGGGTTGGAAAGGCAGAGGCCGGTGTAGGTCGTGGCCAGACCGACGGTGGTCGTGGCCACCGCCTGGCTAGCGGCGAAAAACACGTTCTTGCGGTAGGTCTGCTCATAGTAGCGGCCGTGCAGTTCGGAGACGATGGCGTCCCCCTGCTTGCCGCCGCGAGCGGAGGTCGAGAGCATGGTGTCGCTCAGGGCCTGGGGCCCGATCAGAAGCTGGTTCGTGGGCATGGGTTGGGGTTCCTTATGCGAGATAGGACGGGTCGGCGCGCATGGCGGCGAGGTCGTCTGTGAGGGAAAGGCCGTTGGCGATGATCTGCGTCATGAGCCGCAGCTCCGCGTAGATCAGGGCATTCTGGTAGGCGGCGTCCCCAGCCATGAACGCCTGAACGACCGGCATGGGGTTGGCCTGGCTGACGAGGCTTTCCGCCGTCTGGCCACCCGCATCGAGCTGGACCACCTGGGTCTTCGCTGCGATGGGGACGGCATTCAGACTGCGGTCGATGTCGCGGACAGCATCGCCGCCCGCGCCGACGTTGAGCGTGGTGTTGTCCGCCATCGGGTTAGACTTCGCTGATCGCGGTCGCGGTGGTCAACTGGGGTGTAACACCCGAGTTGATCGTGACCGTCGGGGTGATCGGGCCCGCATAGAGCAGGACGCCAGCGCCGGTCGCCGCCGTGCCGATGGCGAAGTAGGAGGCGGCCGAAGCGGGCGTGATCAGAATCGTCCCGGCGACGGTCTGCGCGCCGGTCGTGGCGTTGGTGTAGGTAACCGAGGTCGTGGTGGAGGACGTCACCGTGAAGGTGCCGTTGTAGCCGGACGGCGTGACGCCGGCGACGGTGATGTTTGAACCGACCGGAGGCGCTGTCGGAAGCGCCGTGCCGAAGGTGATGGTGGCCGACGAGCCGGTGCCGGACGCCGCAGTCGTCGCCTGGGTGGCCGCCGCCGCGAAGGACACCGTGGCCGCCGGGCTGACACTGTTCGACGTGACGGTAAAGCCGCCGGAAGTCCGCGCCACGGTCGCCCTGGCGTAGGTCGAATAGATCGCCTCGTTGCTCGACTGGTTGCCGGCCGCCGTCGGGTCTGCGGTGTGCAGCGAGACGTAAAGCAAAGTCAGCGGAGAGGTCGCGGTATTGTCCGCGAGGTTGGCGATGTTGGTCGCCTGGAAGATCAATTTTAGAAGGGAGTTCGCATAGGATGAACCCTTTTCACCGGCCATCGGAATACCTCATAAAAAAGCCCCGCCGAAGCGGGGCACGTTGTTGGAACGAGTGGGAGGCGCGTCAGTTGGCCGGGGTAGCCGGTTCACTGGGCGATGCGGCCGGTGCCTGAGCGGGAGCCGACAACGGGGTGGGCACAGGCAGGGCAATCGTCGCCTTCTTGGCGGTGATCTTCTGCTCGAGGAGCGTCAGGAAGTCGTAGGCCAGCGCCGGTGCGGTGGGGCCGAGCTTGGCGACGAGCAAATCTTCCAGACCCTGTTCAGCCACGCCCTCGAGGACAGTCAGGGCGTTGCCGATGGCGGTCGCGACACCGGTCGCGGCTTGATGGGCGGCCTGCTGTTCATTGGACGGCGCGGCGTTGGTGACGAGGGCCACCAGGTTGTTCTTGATGGTGGAGAGCCAGGACATGTCGATTTCCTTATGTGCCGGGTTTCGGGCCGTGTGCGGCTCCGGCGATGCCGCAGGGCATTGGGTCGTCAGTGCGGAACTGAGGATGTGCAGAAGTCGTGCGCGGTCTTCGCCACCGCCCAGCCCTGGCGACCCCAGAGGGCCAGCTGGTGCAGCCACGTCAGGTAAGCCGACACCGAGGCCGACGCCTGGGCGTCCGTCGGAGCCGGGAAGCCCGCTTGCGACGGCAGCGGCGGTTCCGGCGACGGGTCGGCCATCAGTGAGCCCGGGCAGATCGGGGATGCCTGTGACGGAGCCGCCGCGGGCTTTGAGGTAGCGCCACCCGGTAGCCGCAACAGAGAAAGCTGCGGAGCACACCCCGCCAATGAGAGACAGGCCGACAACGCTGCGACGGAACGTCTCATCGAATGGCATCCTGAATATCCTTTGCCGTGAGCATCGGCTGCGGCTGATGTGCCGCAGGGGCGGCCACAGGACGCGCCACGCGGGCAATCGCGGCTCCGGCCTGCACCGACGCAGCGATCTCGGCCGAACAGGCTGTGCGGGCATCCTGGGCGGACTGTGCGTCGGCCTTGATGGCAACCTGTTGCACCGCGACGGTCTTGCGGGCGTTCTCGGCATCCACGACGTGCTGCCAGACCATCGGCCCACCGAACCACGCGAACGCGGCGAGGACGCCGACGACGATGATCCCGCCGATCAGCTTCTCGAAGAAGGTCCCGACATCCATCAGCCGAGCGCCGCCTTCGTCGCGTCCTGGGCGAAGTCGGCCGGAGGGGGCGATCCGGCCGCCCGCTGGCCGGTGAGCATCTGGTTCGCGAGGCGCTTGGCCCGGTTCGGCACCTGGGTTGCCCAGTGGCTGGCGAGCATTCCGGCCGCAGCCAGCTCCCAGTCGCCCGACTGCATGGCGTCGAGGGCGTGGTGGAAGGCCAAGAGCCCGGCCACGCCCATGTTGTAGGCCATGTTGCAGAGCACATCCTGGCGCTCGTCGCACATCTGCCGCCACCACGGGATCGCCTGGTCGAGCTGGCCCTCGATGGCCTGGCGCCGCTTCTGCTGGTCGGCCGCGGCCTGGGCGAGAGACCAGACGGTCCCCTGCACGATGCCGGGCCCCGTGCTGCCATAGCCTATGGTCCAGGGATCGCCGCCGGACAGCGGGTCCTGGTAGGCGTTCGGCCGGAAGCCTTCGTCCTGGCGGATGTCCATATCGACGAACCGGGTGGTCATGGCTTGGCCTGCTGCTGCTGGATGTAGGAGGAGCCGAAATAGAAGGTGGCGATGGTCAGCTCGATGGAGAGCAGCCCCTGGGTGACGGTCGCGAGGAACGTCTCGGCCTTGTCAGCGCCGGGCGCGTAGAGCCGGGCCCCGATGATCCCGGCGATCAGGACGAAGCCGCAGATGGCCATGATCCGCAGGGCTTCGGTCTGGGCGCGCGCGGAAGGCTTCGGCGGCGCGGGTGCGTCCGCCGGCTGGGGCGTGTCGGTCATGACCTGGTCCTTATCGGTGGGGCTTGTCGGCCTTGCCGTCGAGCTTGTCGAAGATGCGTGTGAGGCCGTCTTCGATCCGTTTCAGCGCTTCGGCCACGTCGTCCCGGCGGGCGTAGGTTTCAGGCAGCGTCTTGATCAGGTCGGCGTGGTCTTCACGCGCCGCCTTGATCTCCTGCCACATGGTCCCGAGAACCCATCCGCCCAGGCCACTGACCAGCGCCATGATCACGTCGAAAAGGGTCTGCGCTGAAAGGCCGCCGGTCACTTCGGTCATGTGTCGAACTCGCTCGGATGGGTCGAAGATCAGTGAACGGACGGCGCGGGGGCGACGGGCACCGAAGCGGCAAACCGGGCGTCAACGTCGATAGCCGCGCAGGCCGTGGCCGGATCCGCCCCATCGGTGATGGCGTTCATGGCCACCGTGATATCGGCCCCGCGCTGGGTCTTGCCGTGCCATTGGTAGAAGGTGGCGAGGTAGGCCATTTGGTTGCAGGCGGTCACGACGGCGTCGCGGGATCCGGCGACGAACGCCCCGTCCTTCACCGCGGCATAGAGCGCTTCGAGGGCTTCGCTGACGGTATCGACCGGGCTCGGCTTGGCCAGGGCCTCGGTCAGGGCGGCCTGATGGTCGCCGGTCAGGTTCTGCAGCACCGGATAAAGGCCCCCGATGGCGGCATAAATGTCGGTCGTGATCGCGAGGGTCATGCTTCAGGTTCCGGGGCGGCTTGAGTGATGAACGGGACTTCCGGCCAAGGCCGCGGGGGATCGTCCACGATTTGGCCATCGACGACGGTCTGGGCGAGCGCATCCACCTCGACGATCCCGTCGAGGATCAGCGCATTTTCCGTGTGCGGATGGCCCTGCATGTCCGCGTGATCGTCAGCGCAGACCGTGCGGCCGACGATGCGCCCGCAGTCCAGATAGAAAAGGATCGTTTTCATCATCGCTTTAGCTCGGTCGCGGAGAGGCCATAGGTGTGTGCCTCAAACTGGACGCCCGCGCCGACGCTGTTCCTGATCGAATAGGTGTAAGTCCCGGCCCCGACGAAATCGACGAAGAGGAAGACCTGCGTATAGGACCAGTTTTGCTGCATGTAGGCTTGGCTGTGCTGGATATTGCTGCCACCGCGCAACAGGTAGGCGTCCGAACTGATCGGGTTTGTTCCGGCGATGCCCCGCTCGTTGAAGAAGCCGTTGATCAGGATCGGGCCGCCTTGGGTCGTGATGGTGACGGTGCAATATTGCGCCAGGTCAACGCCGCTGTTGTATGACGGGCCGCCGCCATTGAAGGTCGCGTTAGCCCGGTCGCCCGAGGTGGCCACCGTGTTCGTGATCGCGTTCGAATTGACATTCGAGGTGCCGATGGTGTTCAGGGTCGCAATCGTTCCGACATTCGTCGTCGCGCCCGTTCCCTGCCCGGCGATAGCGGCGGCCGTGTTCGTTGATGTGACGTCCGCGCCCACTTGGGCGGGCTTGAGAGCGTCGATCCCGGTTCCGCTGGCATAGACTGCCGAGACGGTGGCCGCGTCGTTGTAGAGCGTGGGCGCAGAGCCAACTTCATATTTTAGCTGGCCCCAAGCCGCAACGCCGCCGGAACTTAGCGTTGCGCCATTGGCCGTCTGCGCCGCGTTGACGGTGTCGCAAATCCAAATGCCGTTGACCGCTCCCGTGGGGACGGTGCCGGATGCCGTAACCCGCGTCCATCCGTTGCCTGCGACGAGCAGAAGCGGGCTGCTGTAGCCGACGTTAGTGCCCCCGGCATTGACGAAGGAAACAAACGCTCGGGTATAGCCGGAACTGACACCGCCCGCCCAAAGCTGCGCCTGTATCGAATACGATCCGCCTGCGACAACGGGAAATTGCGCCGATGCCGCCTGACCCGTGGAGAGCGAAACACCATTATATAGAAAGGGCTGCCCGTTCGGCCCGTACGTCAAAGTGTAACCGAAAGAGGCCGTGCCCGTCCAACTGTTCAGCCCTTGATAGAAGCCGGAATTTTGGATGAGGTTCGCCCCGGCGAACGTGATCGCGTTGGGGCCGTAGAAGGTATAGGTCGCCCACGAACTTTGACCCGTGATCGCCGAGGAGACAGCGGGAACGACGGAGCCGCTGGTCAAGCTGGTTTGCAGGATGCTGTTCTGGATCGCTTCGGAGCCGGTTAGGGCCGCCACGTTGGCCGGGACGCCGGTCAGGGTGCCGAAAGTAAAGGTCGATGCCCCCGCCGAGAGCGTCATGCTGTAGGCCGTCACCGTCGAGATATCTTCGAGCGCTTGGCCGTAGATGTTGAAGCTGCAGAACTTGACGTAGATCGTCGTCCCCACCTGCTGCGGGGTGTAGCTGTATTTGAAAATCCCGCCATCCAGGCGAACGAACTGGGAGCCGGTCGAGTGCGAGGCGACCGTCGTGCCCATCAGCCCGCGGCGGAGCAGGGTGCCGAGCGTGTAGTGGTTCGCGCTGGTGAGTGTGGCCGCCTGGTAGCTGATCAGCTCGCTGCCGATCAGGCAGAGCGTCGAGGCCGCATTCGCGTCGGCCGCGGTGGCCGTGTTCAGGGTGCCGAGGCTCGCTGTGAGGTCCACGCCGAACGACGAGGTCGTGTCGGGATCCGCGACCGAGCCGAGGCTGCTCGTCGTCACGCCATAGCGAGCAGGCGTCGTCAGCGAGCCCGCATATTGATAGTTCGTCCCATCGACCGAGGTGAAGACCTGGCATCCGCCCCAGTTGGCACCGCCGGACACCGCGACCCACGCCTGCAGGTCGTTGTTCGTGAGGGACCGGGCCGGGTTGATCAGGACCGGCGACGAAACCGAGCCCGGCGCGATGGACGTATTGATGATCGTGCCAGACGCCGTCTGGCGCGTGTAGACTGCCGCGTGGCTGGTGCCGACCAGCATTTCCTCGGCCACCACATCGATGCCGCCGTCCGCGTTCTCCTTGATCTCGTTGATGCGGACCAGGACGGCCGACAGGTCGCCGGTGGTGAGCGTGACCAAGTCGAGCGGCTCAAGGAGACAATAGCGCCAGTCGAGGCTGAATTTGAACGTCCTGCGCAGGTTCGACAGCCGCTGGACGCGGAGCTGCGCGACGGCTGCGGCGACGTTCGCATCGCAGATCATCGGCAGGCTGTGCATGTTCTCCCGTCGCGCGCCGTAGGTCGCGATGGAGCCCATGTCGTCGGCTTGGGCCGTGTTCTGGTTGTAGTTCAGGGACCGGTCAGAAAAGCCGATCTGGACTGAGTTATAGGCGTCGGCCAGCTTGGCGAGATCGATGGTGACTGGGTCGTCGCCGTCGGACTGCGGGATGAAATCGTCTTCCGTGAAGGCATAGACCGGCGTCAGGTTCGGCGTGTAGGTCACCCCGTTGTTCGTGATCGCGGTGTCGCCCAGGGGAACGACCTTGAGCTGGCCGTTGGACCAGACGCAGTCGCTGTTCGAAGCATCCAGAAGGTCGGTGATGAACTGCGCCGCGGACTGGGTCGATGCGAGGCCCGGCGAGACGAAGAGACCGGCCGCCGTGCAATAGTTCGAGTAGGTCGTGAGGCTCGCGACCAGACCAGACCCCCAGAGCGGGACGCCGTAATATGCGTTCGTCAGGAAGTCGAGGAGGATGTCGGCCGGGTTAGCGTCATCGATGGTCGAGCCCGACACCACCGCCCGGGTCGCCCACTGCACTTCAAAGGAGTGGTTCGCCAGCGTGGCCGAGGTCGAGAGCGCATAGTTGCTCGCGTAAGCGTAGGCCGTGCGGCTGTAGCCGATGGCCTGGGCGCTATAATTCGTCGTCAGGTAGCCCCAGGTGGCCTGCCCCTGGCTTCCAACCTGCAGGGAAAGCCCAGCCTGGGCCAGACCGGTCTTCGCGCCGGGGATATAGACGTTCTGGTCCTTGTAGACGTTGCGGACGCCAGTGATCGGGCCATCCGCAATGGCCATGATGACGGAAGCCGAATAGTTGTAGCCGGTCGTGGTCGATCCGCCGCCCTTGCCGGACGACTGCTTGATCGCCTGGGCCTTGAAGGCGTTGTACCAGATCAAGCTCGCGCCGATCCGGTTGGTGCCCCACCCGATGGGCAGCGGGATGCCGTAGGTGGACTGCTGAATGACGATGCCGTTCAGGCGTACGACTGACGGCGACTTGACCGAATTGAAGACGCTCATTCGGCGCTCTCCGGCCAGAACGTGAAGACCTTGTGGGCCCGGCTCGAAAGCTCTTCGTCAGCGGTCCAGTGGTCGAGGGTGACCATGCCGGCCGCTTGGGTGGCGTGGATGATCATCGGCGGCTCGACGAAGATCGCGCCGTGGCTGAACGTGCGGCCGAACTTCCAGATGATGAAGTCGCCGGGGCCTGCTCGCTCAACGTCGATTTCCACCGCGCCGACCTTGGCCGCCCAGTCCAGGTAGAGTTCCTCGTTCCGGTGCATGTGCCAGTCGTGCGGATAGACCGGCTCGACGTGGTCCATCAGGCCAGCCGCCTCATAGACCGCCGCCGGGAACTGCGCGCAGTCGCATCCCGCGCCCTTCACGCGGGCGTGATGATGATAACTGGTTCTCAGCCAAGTTAGGGCTTCGTCAACGACCGCCTTCCGTTGTCTTTGCTCTAGCTCGACGTCTCTCATCCCAGACCCGTTTCATTTGCTGCCGTGCGAGGTCGCTTCGGCGCTGGCGCTCTTCGTCGGTGATCGTGTCCCAATATTTCTGGCCTTTGCCCTGAACGGACGCTGCACGACGGGCGCGCTCGTCTGGGGTCAAATCCATTTTTCGGCCGCGATTACGCTCGGCCAAATTTTCTTTGTTGCGGGCAATCAAGTCGGGGCGCTTGCCTCCGCGCTTCCCGCTCGAAATCTTCGCTTTCCACTCTTCGGTGAAAACACGGCCTTTCAATTTCGCCCTAGCCCGATCTCGCGAAGATTGCGGGATAAAGGGGTCGCCGCCGCCAGCGCTAAGGTTGAAGAGGTCTGCCCTGTGCAGGGCAATCCATCGGCGTTCGGCCTCTTTCCATTCAGGGCCAGCACCATCTTCGAGCACCACATATTCGATGGTTTCGCCGCCGCTTATGACGGACTTGATCCAATCGTAGAGTGGATAGGGGCCGCGCATTCCGCGCGCCTTGGACAGGTGTTGCAGAAGTCGAACCCGAGGGTCGAACGATTTTCCGATGTATCGGATGCGAAAGTCGTTTGACGCGCGCAAACCGTAAATTGACCAAGCGTCCTTCATGCGCCGATCATAACATTTTCTTCTGCAATTTCAACAACCTACGTCGCAGTCTCCGGGGGGGGGACATATGGGAAGCCCCTGAAATTGCTCAGATTATTGAATTTCGACAGGCAGATCGCTTGGGTGTGTGTGCAACCCGGATAGGCGGTGAAGGCATCCCCAGCCGCAGGCGCGGCGACGAGGCCCATCGTCAGGGTGAAGCTGCCGCCGGAGACGAAGCTCTTCACTGTGCGCTGCAGGCCGGTGTTCGCGCCGGACGTGAAGACGATGTAGCCGAGGTCGAAATAGCCCGTGGCCTGCGCCGTGAGGCTGGTCGTGAAGGTCGAGGCCGTCCCACCGGCTGAAGCGGTCCCAGCGACAGCGTAGGTCGCCTTCGACAGCCCGCAGGATGGCCCGTAGAGCGTGTTGATGCAGCCCGTCGAAATGATGTTCGTCGGCATGTCCACGTCGAGCAGCTCAAGCCAGGAGGAGCATCCAAGGGTGACCTCGGTCTTAGACAGGGACTTGATCTCGGAGATGCGCCCGGTCAGGCGTGTATAGCCTCCGGCCTGCCCGGTGCCGAGGTCGGTTCCCATGACGCGGTCAACCCGGATCGTCGCGCCGTCGAGGCCGCCCTTTCGGACGAAGGACAGGAACGGAACGCCGCTGACCGTCGTGTTGGCATCGGCATAGATCGTGACATCGAGGGTATCGACCTGGACGCCCCGCTTGCTATTGACGCCGTTGTCGGTAATCCCGGGCCCGCGCAGGAACAGGTTGCCGCTGTAGGCCACCGCGAAGTCGTGCGTGGTCCAGCGGATGATCGTGCCGCCGTTGAGGGTGATCGTGTAGAGGTCGGCGTAGATGATCTGTTTCGCGCTGACGAGGAACGTCGCCAGGGTGCCGGTGTAGGTCTTCATGCCTTCACGCTCACGAAGGTCAGCTTGCCGACGGACCAGAGGTTCCCGCCGAACTGGACGGCGTCCACCATCTCGTCGTCGAACCGGCAGAGGAACAGGTAGCCGCCGGACCAGGTCAGCGCCGCGGACGCCGCCGGCGCGGTGGTGAAGGAGATCACGCCGTTGATCGAGATCGT
>Ga0208507_1001323_pt1 | contig 14098 bp, 9 predicted proteins | sample CryBogCBH12Aug01_FD_184626 | JGI IMG/M metagenome (GOLD analysis project Ga0208507, IMG submission 184626) | Freshwater microbial communities from Crystal Bog, Wisconsin, USA - CBH12Aug09.1 (SPAdes) (version 2) | ecosystem: Environmental > Aquatic > Freshwater > Lake | place: Crystal Bog... | reverse complement strand
ACGGCCCGCTGGTGCAGAAACTCCTCAAGAAATTCAATTTTGTCGGCAAGCCGGATCAGGTGAAGGCGTTCGCGCACATCACCGGCGGCGGTTTCGTGGACAACATCCCGCGCGTGCTGCCGAAGTCGCTCGACGTGGTCATCAAGAAAGGTTCATGGGACATGCTGCCCATCTTCCAAATCATCGAGCAGAAGAGCGGCGTGCCGGACGAGGAACTGTATCAGGTCTTCAACATGGGCATCGGCATGGTGAGCATCGTCGCCGCCGACAAGGCGGACGCCGTGCTGAAGTTCATCAACGCGCAGAAGCACAAGGCGTGGATCATCGGCGAAGTCGTCAAAGGCCATGGAGAAGCGCGGGTGGAATAAAAAAGCGCCGGAGAATGTTCCGGCGCTTCGCGAAAATCGCTCCGCTTAAAACTGCCGCAGGAGTTCCAGCATTTTGCGGTCGAGCTTGTGGCCCTTGAAAGTTTCGTAGGTGACGTCTTTGCGCTCACTATCAAGGATGCCGAACGGGCCGCGTAAATTCCACAGCGCCCAGCCGAACCCGGCCGCCTGCCAGTTCTCGAGGCAATCGCGCATCCAAGCCAGCACCACCGGGTGCGGCGTGTGATTGAACGCGCCCCATTCGCCGACGATGACGCCTACGCCCTGAGCGGCCAGCGCCTGCCACGGCTTGATCATTTTTTCCTGGAGCGTTTCTTTGGTGTGCAAATAGCGAGGGTTGACCGGACGCGCACCGTGAGCGTCCACGATAAACGTCTCCTGTTTCACGCCCCAGTCGTTGCTGCCCGGCACAATAACGGTGTCGCCTAAATGTAATGCCGTAAAGGTCAGCCAGTCGCCTTTGCCGATGGCAATCTGAACCTCACGCGTTCCGGCGGGAAGCGTGGCGGTATAATCACGGTCGTAATCGGCTGTGTAACCACCCCAACTGGCATGTTCAGACTTATTCCATTCACCCGCGCCAGGGCCGGGCTGGAATTGTTTCTGCAAGACGACCGCGCCATCGGCTTTTATCAACAGTTCGGCTTGCGCAGAAACATGAGCGATGCGGATGCTGAACGGCGTGGCTTGCGGACATTCGACTTGCAGCACAAGCGCGCTCTTGAATTCCGGCTTGGTGTCGCCGTAGAGGTGGTTGTTGATGCCAACGGGCACCGGCCAGGCCGGAGCCGGCCACGGACCGTTGTGGTGAACCCAGTTCGCTTCGTAGTGACTGACCAACGTTGGCTCGTAGCCGCGCGTGCTTTGTGCGATGCCAAACGACACCAGTTCCGGCACCGGCGCCCCGCCAGCGCGGATGCCGTCGGCAATGATGAGCCGGTGCGGGTCAGCGGCACGGATGGCCTCAATCGCCGGTTTCATCGCCGACGCGTAAACGGCGCCGGTGATGCCGTTGGGTTCGTTGATGAGGTTAAAACTAAGTTGCCGGTTCGGCACACCCTTGAAGCGCGCCGCGAACACGCCCCAGTGCCGGGCAAATTGATCCTGCGCCGACGCTTCCGTCCACAGCGTCGGCTTCTCGCCATTGCGCATGTTGATGCAGTAGCCGGGGGCACGGTGAAAATTGATGCAGACGTGAACGCCATGCTCCCTGCCCCACCCAACGGCCTGGTCAATCTCCTTCATCGTCTGCTCGTTGAACTCCGCCTCCGGCGTTTTTGCCCAGCAACGAAAATCCATCGGCAGCCGCACGAAGTCGAATCCCCAGTCGGCAATCAACTCAAAATCCTCTTCGACGAATGGCTTGTTGCCGCCATCGAGCCGGAATTTTTCCAACAAATTAAACCCGCGCCAGCGCGGCAGTTTCTGCGGCGTGACTTCGGGCAATGGACGTGGCAGCTCGCAGTAACCGTGCCTGACAAATGTTGCCATGATTGTGGTAGCGGCGCTGGTTTTAAGAAATTGTCGGCGATTCATGATATAATAGTTCAGTTTTGTTTTAGGCTTGATTCGAATTTATCTTCAATAGCCGTCCCAAGCTAAATCGGGGGATTCCGCGCGTAATTTGCGATCTGCCTCAAACACCCGTTGCGCGGTGTTTTCCAATTCCGGTTTTTGCGTCATTTGTCCCCAATAAGCCAGAGAGATGGCGGTGAAGCGATACTCCAGCCCTTTGAGTTTTCCGTTGCGGGCTTTTTCCTGACCCAAACCCGTGCGGGTGTTGCCGGTGGGATCCACGGTGCCGTCGAGACGGATGCGCGTGAGCAGCCATGCGTAGGCCTTGTCCATCATCGGTCTCATCTCTGCCCGCATGGGATCATCAGCAACCAGGGCGTAATAGCGGCAGGCAAACAAAAGTCCATAGGCTTGGTAATGACTGTCGGGTCCGCCTTTTTCAGGATTGACGCCATCGGGACGTTGAAAAGCGATTCCTTGACGCACGAACTCGGCAGCGGCCGCCAGCAAATCTTGATCGTGACATAAAACACCAGCCTCGCCCAATGCCGCCGCATCCAGATAGCGACGGTGGCCAAACGGCCATTCGCCACCTTTTTTTAACGTCGGATTCCAGAATTTATCATGAACCTCCGGGCGGATCATCCAGCGCGCCGCTAGGTGTAATTTGGATTTGAGGTCGCCGACTTGATCTTTAAATTCCGCACGCCACGAGGAAGCTTCGACCAGCAGCAGCGCCCGCGACGTGGCTTCAATAAAAAATGCGGCGCTGTGGTAGTTGTCGGAGTGCGGGAAATCCCCATTGGTGGTCATTTGGGCAAAACCCCATTCCAACACCTTGAGCCCCCACCGGATTTCATCCGCATTGCCAAACGCAATTCCGGCCGCCACATAATCCCCGCCCAGTTGCTGATCCTCAATGAACCAACGCAGTGAACGATTTGTCTCCCAGGCCGTGTTTAACCGTAGTGCGCCGCTTTGAGCCGGCCAATCTGCCGGCGGCGCCTTGAAATTGGCATAGGCGTTATCGCGCACAAAAACACCGGTTTCAAAAGTCGTGAAATCATTGGTTCCGGTTCCAGCGGCAAAAATCTCCCCCAAAGGGGCCAGCAAGAAAAAAAATGCAAAAAAGGAAATGTTTTTTGTCATGGTGTGCTTAAAGATTAATTTTAGGGCGTGTTTTCAAAATGACAATGTCATTCAAACCAGATATATTATGTTTGAAACCTTTGGTCCGGCCACCTCGTCCAACAGCCGTTCCCTGATGAAACATTTTTCTCTACTAATACTGACCTGCTGGCTGGCAAGCATTGTGGCGTCGCCGGCAAACGCCCAAACACCTGATATCCTTGCCGGGCTGCGCCCGCAGCATCCGCGACTGCTCGTCACTGCCGCCGATTGGAACAATTTGCGCACACACCGCGCGGGCAATGCCGAGCTGAATGCGCTGCTTACCAAAATCGTGAACGATGCGCGCAAGGCGGTGAAGGTGCCGCCGTTGATTTACAAAAAACAAGGAATCCGGCTGCTGGCGGTGTCGCGGGAAGCAATACGGCGAATCCAGCTTTACTGTTTTGCCTACCGGATCACGGGCGAAAAAGTTTTTCTCGACCGCGCGCAAACCGAGCTGCTCAACATCGCCGCGTTCAAGGACTGGAATCCCCCGCATTTCCTCGACGTCGCCGAAATGACCACCGCCGTCGCACTGGCCTATGACTGGCTGTTCGATGCACTGCCGGCGGCCACCCGTGCCACGCTCAAGCAGGCAATTCTGGAAAAAGGCCTCAAGCCCGGCCTGGCCGTTCAGAAAGGCTGGCCGATAACCATCAACAACTGGAATCAGGTTTGTTTCGGCGGCCTCACGCTCGGTGCACTGGCCATCGCGGATGAAAACCCCGAAATCGCCCGCGAACTTCTGACCCGCGCCCAGAAAAATATTTCCTACGGCCTTAAATCCTATGTGCCCAGCGGCATTTACCCCGAAGGCCCGGGCTATTGGGGCTACGGCACGACGTATCAGGTGCTGATGATTTCCGCGCTGCAAACCGCACTCGGCACGGATTGGAATTTGTCCGCTTCCCCCGGTTTTATGGCCAGCGCGGCGGCGTTGGTGGAGCAGACTGGGCCGACCGGACGACAGTTCAATTTTTCCGATTGCGGCGATGGCGTCGCCTTTGATCCCACTTTATTCTGGTTTGCGCAACGGCTGCACTATCCGGCGCTGGTTTATTTTCAAAATCAGCTGCTGCTGCAAAATCTGGCCGACCCGCGCAAGGACAAGGAAGCTGACCGTTTTTTCCCTCTCCTCGCCCTTTGGACCAGTGATTTGCCGACACAGATTCCACAGCCGACGCGGCTGCCGCTGGCCTGGCATGGTGATGGAGCCAACCCCGTTGGCGTATTCCGCAGTGCATGGATGGACCCCAACGCGCTCTTTCTCGCGTTCAAGGGCGGTTCGGCCCACAATAATCACGCGCACATGGACGCCGGCTCATTTGTGTTTGACGCCAACGGCGTGCGCTGGGCGAGCGACCTCGGTATGCAGGATTATTATTCCATCGAGTCCAAGGGTTGGAATATGTGGAATTCTTCGCAGTCCGGCGACCGCTGGCGCGTTTATCGCCTGAACAATTTCAGCCACAACACGCTCACGCTCGGTGGTCAACTGCACAACGTGGCCGGCGACGCGCGCATCACCGAGTGTGGCGACACTTCCGCCACGGTCAACCTCTCGCAAATTTTCGCCGGCCAAGCCAGCAGTGTGACGCGCAAGTTTTCAATGATCGGAAACAAAACCGTCTTGATTCGCGACGACATCGCTGGGGCCAAGCCCGGCCTGTCCGTGCGCTGGCAGATGGTCACGCGCACCAAGATCAACACGAACAACAACCAGGCCACGCTCCAGCAGGACGGCCGGACGCTGACGGCCAAAATCATTTCACCGGCCGGCGCCCATTTTGAAATCGCCAGCGCCCAGCCGCCGGATGACGGCGTCAACCAGCCCAATCCCAACTCGCAAATCCTCGCGGTGAACACGACGGTTCCGGCATCCGGCAGCCTCACCGTCGAAATCCAGTTGCAGCCATAACCGCCGCCGCCAGAGCCAGCAAAATTGATTCCATCCGCGCCGGCTTCCTGCTTCAATTTGCGCGCATGAAAAGCAGCCGCCTCGCCTTTGTCTTCACCTTACTTGTTTCGACCGCGACTTTGCCGGCCGCCGATTTGACGCTGTGGTATCAGCAGCCCGCCGCCACCAACAAGCCCATGAACGAGGCGCTGCCCATTGGCAACGGGCGGATGGGCGCGCTGATTTTCGGTTCGCCGGTACGCGAGCGCATCAGCGTCAATGAGATCAGCCTCTGGACAGGGGACGAAAATCCCACCGGCGACGACCATACGATGGGCGCGTATCAGGTGCTGGGGAATGTGATCGTGAACCTGCCGGGCGAAAGCCGCGCGACGGATTACCGGCGCGACCTGGAGCTGGGCGACGCGCTGGCGCATGTAAGCTATGGGCGAAACGGCGTGAAGTTTCAGCGCGAATATTTTTCCAGCCACCCGGCGGAAGCGACGATAGCGCGGTTCACGGCAGACAAACCGGCGGCTTACACCGGAAGCATCGAACTGGCGGATTCCCATGGCGCCAAAATTGTCGCCAACGGCAATCGCATCACCGCCGCCGGCACGCTGGCCAACGGCATGAAGTTTGAATGGCAGGTGCTGGTGGTAAATCAAGGCGGCTCGGCAGCCGCCGTTTCCGACACCAACTCGACGCGACTGGAATTCAAGGACTGCGACAGCTTTACGCTGCTCATCGCGGCGGGAACTGATTATGTTTTTGATTACGCCAACCATTATCACGGCGAAGACCCGCACGCGCGCGTGACGAAACAAATTGAGGCGGCGGCGAATAAAACATATGAGGATTTGAAGTCGGTTCACCTTGCGGATTTTCAGGCGCTGTTCAATCGGGTCAGCGCGGACTTCGGAAAATCCAGCGCGGCGCAGACCCGCCTGCCCACCGATCAGCGCAAGCTGGAAGCCTTCAAGACGGTTGATCCCGGGCTCGAAGCGCTGCTCTTCCAATACGGCCGTTATCTACTGATCTCCTGCTCGCGCCCCGGCGGCCTACCGGCGAATCTGCAAGGCCTCTGGAACGACAATAACAGCCCGGCCTGGCACAGCGATTACCACGCGAACATCAACGTCCAGATGAATTACTGGCCCGCCGAGGTCGCCAATCTTGGCGAATGCCACACGCCCTTCTTTGATCTGATCGCCAGCCAGCTGCCCGCGTGGCGCAAGGCGACGGCGACAGCCAAAGAATTCAAAACGGCGGACGGCAGTTTTGCGAAGCGCGGCTTTGCCATCCGCACCTCGCACAACATCACCGGCGGCATGGGCTGGAAGTGGGACAAGACGGCGAACGCCTGGTATTGCCAGCATTTATGGGAGCACTACGCATTCGGCCTCGATAAAAATTATCTGCGCCTGACAGCCTATCCGATCATGAAGGAGACGTGCGAATTTTGGGAAGACCACCTGAAGGCCTTGCCGGACGGCAATCTCGTGGTGCCGGATGCATGGTCGCCGGAGCACGGCCCGGACGAGGACGGCGTGACTTACAGCCAGGAAATCGTCTGGGACTTGTTCAACAATTATGTGTCGGCGGCAGACGCGCTGGGCGTGGACAAGAGTTACCGCGAAACCATCGCCGCGCGGCGCGACCGGCTGGTCACGCCCAAAGTCGGAAGTTGGGGCCAGTTGATGGAATGGATGACCGAGAAGAAAGGAACCAATACCATCGCCAAACATCCTGAACTCGACACGCCCAACGACCATCACCGCCACACGTCGCACTTGTTCGCCGTTTATCCCGGCTCGCAGATCAGTGTTACCAAGACTCCGGAACTGGCGAAGGCCGCGAAAATCTCGCTGGACGCGCGCGGCATTGCGCCCAACAGCGACGTGCGCGAATGGTCGTTCGCCTGGCGCACGGCGCTCTATGCCCGGCTTCACGACGCTAATAACGCGCACCAGATGTTGCAGCAGCTTTTTTCCGCGCGGAACACCTGCGCCAACCTCTTTGGCCTGCACCCGCCGATGCAGATGGATGGCAACTTCGGCATCACCGCCGGCATCGCCGAAATGCTGATACAATCGCAGGCTGGTGAAATCGAGTTGCTTCCCGCACTGCCATCCGCCTGGCCGGCGGGAAACATTTCCGGTCTCCGCGTCCGTGGCGGCTACGAGTTGGACCTCAAATGGCAGGCCGGGAAACTCACTTCGGCCACGCTCAAAAATGTCAGCGGCAACGGTCACGTCAAAATTCGTTACGGCAGCCAGACGACGCAGTTCAATCTGTTGCGAGGTGCGGCAAAAACTCTGAGCAGTGAACTGAATTAAATACTGTGAAATTTAAACTGCTCTTGCTGCTCACCAGCCTGACATGCCTTCCGGTCCGGGCGGCGGAAGTTGCCGGGCCGGATATTCTTGCCGGCCTGCGCCGGGAGCATCCACGGCTGATTATCACCACTGCTGGCTGGAACGATTTACGCACGCGCCGCACGAGTGACGCCAAGTTGGATGCCGTTATCACCGGCATCGTGGACAGCGCGCGCAAGGTGCTGACAGCGCCAACACTGGTTTATACAAAAATAGGCAGCAAGATGCTGCCGGTTTCGCGCGAGGCGATGCGGCGAATCGAGCTTTGCAGCTTCGCTTACCGGTTCACCGGCGAAAAAGTTTTTCTCGACCGCGCGCAAAAGGACATGCTCGATGCCGCCGCGTTTGCGGACTGGGTTCCTTCAGTTTACCTCGACACCGCCGAAATGACCGCCGCGCTGGCCCTGGGTTACGACTGGCTGTTCGACGCATTGCCGGCGACCACCCGCACCACGCTCCGGCAGGCGATTCTGGAAAAGGGCATCAAGCCCGGCTTGTCGTCCAGCAATACCTGGCAGAAGGCCACCATGAACTGGAACCAGGTTTGTTTCGGCGGTCTCACCCTCGGGGCACTAGCCATCGCGGATGAAAATCCCGAGGTCGCCCGTGAAGTTCTGACACTCGCCCGCAAAAATATCTCGAACGGCCTCAAGCCGTATGTGCCCGACGGAATTTATCCTGAAGGCCCGGGCTATTGGAGCTACGGCACGACGTATTCAGTGCTGATGATTTCCGCACTGGAAACTGCGCTGGGCACAAACTGGGATTTGCCCGCTTCTCCCGGCTTTCTTGCCAGCGCGACATCACTGGTGCAGCAAATTGGCCCGACGGGAAGGACGTTCAATTTTTCGGACAGCGGTGAAGGCGGGCAATTCGAACCCGCGCTGTTCTGGTTCGCGCAAAAGCTGCATTCCCCGGAGCTGGTTTATTTGCAAAACCAATTATTGCAAGCGCATCTGGCTAGGTCGGGCAAGGAAAAGAATCCCGATCGCTTTTATCCCTTCCTGGCGATCTGGATTGATGGCCTGCCCAAAAACATTCCGCCGCCTACGCGATTGCCGCTCGCGTGGCATGGTGATGGACCCAACCCCGTCGGGGTTTTCCGCAGTTCGTGGACAGACACTAATGCGCTCTTCCTCGCGTTCAAGGGCGGTTCGGCCAATATAAATCATGCGCACATGGACGCCGGCTCGTTCGTGTTTGACGTCAACGGCGTGCGCTGGGCGAGCGACCTCGGCGCGCAGAATTATTATTCCATCGAGTCCAAGGGGTGGGCGCTTTTTAATCGCAAACAGGACAGCGACCGCTGGCGGGTGTATCGCGTAAACAATTTCAGCCACAACACGCTCACGCTCGGCGGCAAGCTGCACAACGCGAACGGTGACGCGCGCATCACCGAGTTCAACGATACTTCCGCCACGGTCAACCTCTCGGAAATCTTCGCCAGCCAGGCTGGCAGTGTGACGCGCAAGTTTTCAATGGTCGGAAACCGGGCCATCTCCATCCGCGACGATATCTTTGCCGCCCAGCCCGGCCTGTCCGTGCGCTGGCAAATGCTCACGCGCACTAAAATCAGCGTGAACAACAATGAAGCCACGCTGCAACAGGGCGACCAGACGCTGGCGCTGAAAATTCTTTCACCGGCCGATGCACATTTTGAAATCGCCAGCGCGCAGCCGCCGGACGATGGCGTCAATCAACCCAATCCGAACGCACAAATCCTCGCGGTGAACACTTCCGTTCCCGCCTCTGGCAATCTTACGATGGAAATCCAGCTTCAGCCCGAAGCCGCCAACGGCGGGAAGTAAAATTGATTCTGCGACCGGTTCCTGCTTCAATCTGCGCGCATGAAAATTTTGGTCATCGGTTCGGGCGGACGCGAACACGCCCTGGTTTGGAAACTGGCCCAGTCGCCCAATGCCACGCAGCTGTGGTGCGCGCCCGGCAACGCCGGCATTGCGCAGGAACGCCTCGCCAAAAACGGCGCGGCGGTGGAATGCGTCAACCTCGGCGCGGAAGATCTGCCCAAGCTGCTCGCCTTCGCGCAGGAAAAGAAAACGGATTTGGTCGTCGTCGGGCCGGACAACCCGCTCGCGCTCGGCATCGTGGATCTGTTCCAGCAGAACGGCCTGCGCATCTGGGGCGTTAACAAAAAAGCGGCGCAGTTTGAATCCTCCAAGGTTTTCTCCCAAAAGTTCATGGAGAAATACGGCATCCCCACGGCTAGGGCCGGCACGTTCTCGGAGGCAGGGCCGGCAAAGGCCTTCTGCGCCACGCTCGGCGGCAAATGCGTGGTGAAAGCCGACGGCCTCGCGCTCGGCAAGGGCGTTTTGATTTGCACCAACCAGGCCGAAGCCGAAAAGGCTGTGGACGAAATCATGGTCAGCAAGGCGTTCGGCTCGGCGGGCGCCAATGTGGTCATCCAGGAATTTCTCGAAGGCATCGAAGTCTCCCTGCACGCGTTGTGCGACGGCAAGGTCGCGAAGATTTTTCCCACGTCCCAGGATCACAAGCGCGCGCTCGACGGTGACCACGGCCTGAACACCGGCGGCATGGGCACCTATTCGCCCACGCCGTTTCTCAACGACGCGCAGCTCGCCGACGTCGCCAAAAAAGTTCTCGACCCCTTCATGCGCGGCTGCGTGGCCGAGGGCATTGACTATCGCGGCCTGCTTTACCCCGGCGTGATGCTCACGAAGAACGGCCCGAAGATTCTGGAATTCAACGCGCGCTTCGGCGACCCGGAAACCCAGGTTTATCTGACGCGCTTGGAAAACGATTTGGTGGAACTCCTCGCCGCCAGCATCTGCGGTTCCCTCGGTTCGCTGGAACTGAAATGGAGTCCGCTCGCGAGCGTCTGCGTGGTGATGGCCAGCGGCGGCTATCCCGGCAATTACGCGAAAGGCAAAGTCATTTCCGGCCTTGACGCGGCCAGCAAACTGCCGCACACGAAAGTTTTCCATGCCGGCACGGCGCTGAAAGACGGCCAAATCGTGACAAACGGCGGCCGCGTGCTCGGCGTGACCGCGCTGGGCAGGGATTTGAAAGCCGCCCAGTCCGCCGCCTACGCCGCCGTGGCGAAAATCCAGTTCGACGGCGCGCACTTCCGCCGCGATATCGCGACGAAGGCCTTCAACGTTTGATTCAGCCAGTCCAATCCCCTAACGAATGCCTGACTGATTTCAAATTGGCCTCGGCCAGTTTGAAATCGCCCGCGGCCAATTCCAAACCGCCCTTGGGTAAAATAAAACCGGTCATGGCCGCAATCAAATTGTCCGGGACAAATTCTTATCCGGTCTTGACCGTTTTACAATTGGCCGCAGCCGACTAAGAATTGGCCGTGGTCTATTTGAAATTGGCTTGGGACGGCTTGAAACTGGCCGCGACCGCTAGTGATTTGGTCCGGCATTATTTTCGTTTCCCCCGCACTTTTATTGATCGGTGGCGGAGTTTTTGTCGCTCTTGGCAGGTTTCTAGCCGCTCAATATCAATCATTTGGCGGGAATGGACGCTTTTGCGGCCAAAAATTCATACTTGGCAATCCCGCCGGACGGGCGTAGAACGGGAGCGGAAAGGAAAATTCTATTATGGCTGATTTTGTGCCCAAGCAAGACAACGCCCGGTATGTCTGGCTGACGAATCTCAAGAACAACCTCCCCAAGCATGTCCCGGAGATTGATATCACTCCCGCGCGGCTGGCGCAGGTCAACGCCTGGGTGGACGAGCTTCTGGCCGCGCTCGCCCTGGTCCGGCAGAAACGCGACGAATGGCTGGCCGCCAGCGCGCAGAAGAAACTGACGGCGCGCAGGAACCTGGCCGGGTTGCGCAAGGAAATCGCCCGGTGGAAGACGTCGTCCAACGGCAGCACGGGTGCCATCGCCGGCCTGCAATTGTCCGCCTCCGTGCCCGCGCTGGATGCCGATAATCACCAGCCGGAACTGGAGGCCCGGGGCTATCTCGGCCAGGTGCGGCTGCGGTTCAAGAAGCGGGGCGCCACCAATGTGAACCTGTATGTGCGACGCGAAGGCGAGACGGCGTGGCGGCTGGTGGCGCGCGTGTCCCGCTCGCCGTATGTGGACCTGACCCCGGTGGCGGTGCCGGGCGTTGCCGAGACGCGGGAATATCAGGCCATGGGCATGGTGCAAGACCGGGAAATCGGCCGGCCCAGCAACCCCGTCAGCGTGACGGTGCCGGGAACGGTGATAGTTCAATAAGGCCCCGCCCGGCCCCGCAGTGAAGGCGCGACGCTAATTGCCACCCGCCTTGGCGCCCAGCATCTTGGCGCCCATCTTGAGCGACATCATGCCCATCGCCGTGCGACTGGTGAGGAATTTTTGGAACGTCGCCAGTTGCTCCGGCGACAAAATGCTCTGCGCGCGCGCCACGTAAAGTTGGTTGAGCCGATCCTGCTCCTGTTCATATCTGGCCATGTTTTCGTCGGAATACATGGCGGCCATGTCCATCGTGGCCTTGCTCTTGTCGGTATAATCCACGGTGAACTTGAAATTCTGCCGCTCGTTCGCCATCGCCTGGATCAACTGTTCGGTTTGATCCGGCGTCAGCTCCTGGCCGCCGGCCAGCTGCTCCGTGAAGCTGGCCGGCCCGACGACGGCCGCCCGTTCGAGGTAACTCTTGTCATAGGCCTGATACGCCGCAAAGCCGTCCGCCCCCAGCAGTTGTTTGATCTGATCCTCCACGCCGGTTTTTTCGGCGGTGATTTTGTCTCCCATTTCCTTGAGCTGCGCGGGCGTCGTTTTGCCGGACAGCATCGCGGCGCCGGATTCCATGCCGACGGTGCTTTTGTCAATTAACAACTGCTTCAGCGCGGAGGCCTGTTCCGGCGTCAAATGCAAATCGCCGAACAGCTTCGCATAAACTTTGTCGACCATGCCGGCCATCGCGGTTTTCATGAACTCCTTCATCTGCGGACCCTTGACCATTTCCGCCAGGGAATTGTCCGACTTTGCGCGCTGGGTGGCATCCGCGCGCAAAGTCGTCACCTGGCCTCGCAATTTCAAAAGCTCCGTTTGATGCGGATTTGCTTTCAACCGTGAATTTTCCGCCAGCAAACCCGCCAGTCGGTTCGTCGCGTCGTCACGTTCTCGTTGCAATTGCTGGATTTGCCCGGCCAGCGGCGCCTGCTGTTGCTGGAGCATTTGAACTTGGTCGTGCAGCTGCACCGCTTGGCGGGCTGCGTAAATGCCCCCACCGGCCAGGGCGGCGATGGTGGCGATGACGAGGGTTTTTTGGAGTGTGGTCATGGCGATGGTTTTGGTGGCGGTGATGAGGGTTGAGGTTTGAACGGCAGTTCCGGTCAGAACCGCAGCGGCGGAAATCGTGGCGGCCAGTCCCGCCGGCGCGGCTTGGACGGCGTTCGCGGAAATGACGGCGGCCAGTCCGCCCGCGCCAACGGCGACGCCGCGGCTGGCAAAAAATTCGCGCAGGTGTTCGACCGCGCGGCTGACGCGTTTCTGCGCGGTGTCATCGCTCACGCCGAGTCGCCGGCCGACTTCGCGGAAGGATTGATTCTCAAAATAGCGGAGCAGCACGGCGGCGCGGTCGGTTTCGTCCAGCGCGGACACGGCCTCGTCGAGCAGCGGCTCAATCTGCGTCCAAGTTGTTTCCGTGGCGTTTATGGCATTCATCTCGATGGCGATTTGTTCCCGCAACTGACGGCGCGATTCCTTGCGGATGACATCAATCGCCGTCCGCCGTGCGACGGCGTAAAGCCACGCGGTCAAAACCGTGTCGGGCTTTAATTTGTCGGCGTTGCGCGCGAGGTCGGCGAAAACGGATTGTGCGATTTCCTCGGCGAGTTGCGGCGCGCGGATCTGGCGCAGCGCGGCGGAATAAACGAGGTTCACGTGGCGTTTCACCAGTTCGGTGAACGCGTCCTGCGCATGCTCACAAGTAAAACGTCGCAGCAAATCCAAGTCGCTCGGTGTCATTTCTGCAAGCATATCGCCACCGACCGCCGAAATCCGACAAAAAATCTCCGGCACCTGCCACTTTACTTTCGCTCAAAGTTGGCGCAATTTCTGGCGCCATGATTCGAGTTTTGATTTTGATGCTGGCGCTGGCTGGATGCTTCGCCAGCCAGGCTGGCGAACCGGCGCTGAAAGTTTTCCTACTGGACAACGGCGTGACCTGCGTGCGGGCGGTCAGCGTGACCGACACTCTGACCGGACAACTGCAAACGGAGCTGACCAATCAGATTTCCGGCCTGGTGCTGGACTTGCGCTTCGCCAGCGGCGCGAAAAATCTTACCGTCGCCAATTTTCTGCCGGCACGAAAAACGCCAATCATCGTGCTGGTGAACGCCCAGACCCGCGGTGCGGCGGGCCAGTTGGCGGCGCAATTGCAGGCGGCGGGAACTGGAATCATCATCGGCGGCACCAACAACGGAACCATTTCGCCCGACGTCACGCTGTCGGTGAGTCCAGCGCAGGAAAAGGCATTTCAAGACAACCCTTACTTCACGGCGACAACCCAGCAGACGGGGACGGTGTCCGGGACCAACGCCTTGTTGTCATTGGTGGATCACATGAGCGAGGCCGAACTGGTGAGCAAAAGAATCAAGGATGGCGAGGGTGAATACAACCCCGCGCCAGCGAGCCGCGCCGAATCGGCCGCGCCCGTTATCCGCGACCCGGCGCTGGCCCGGGCGGTGGATTTGCTGAAGGCGGTGGCGGCGCTCCACCCGGCGCGCGGATAATCGAAGCGCAACCTTTCGCATTGACGATTTGGCTCCA
>Ga0208507_1001321_pt1 | contig 14106 bp, 13 predicted proteins | sample CryBogCBH12Aug01_FD_184626 | JGI IMG/M metagenome (GOLD analysis project Ga0208507, IMG submission 184626) | Freshwater microbial communities from Crystal Bog, Wisconsin, USA - CBH12Aug09.1 (SPAdes) (version 2) | ecosystem: Environmental > Aquatic > Freshwater > Lake | place: Crystal Bog... | reverse complement strand
GTTTTTCTACCACGACGGCATCTACCACGCGCTTCGCCACACCACCCCGCCCGACGATGAAGCCAACCCGACAGCCCGCTGGAGCCAATTGGCGGCGCACCATAATATGGACTTGGTGGTGTGCATTTCCGCAGCCCAACGGCGCGGCTTGCTGTGTGCCGACGAAGCCCACCACCAAGGCAAGCAAGATAACGACGTGGCCGATGGTTTTAGGATTTCTGGCTTAGGGCAATGGGTTGAAGCCACTTTAATGGCGGAACGTTTGGTCATTTTTGGTTAACACCGATGAAAAGCTACCTGTTCATCATCAGCAAACCACCGCACAGCGGTATTTACGTCCAAGAAACCTTGGATATAATCTTGACCACCGCCGCTTTCGAGCAAACCGTCAGCCTGTTATTTTTGGATGATGGTGTTTTCAATCTAAAAAACCGGCAAAACCCCGACACTTCCGGCTTAAAAGACACTGCAGCCATTTTTGATGCGTTGGCACTTTATGATGTCAACGCCCTGTATATTGAATCGGAATCATTGCAGAAACGTGGCCTTAGCCCAGATGCGTTATGCTTGCCAACCGAAGCGATATGCCGAAACCAACTCAGCCAGTTTATGGGCCAGTTTTCGGTGCTTGTACCCCAGTAAACAACGTCGAATGCAATTGCTCTGCGGCAATGAAAATTAACATTGGCATTTTTTAAAAAATCCCGTACAATACTCGCTCTTAACTAGAGGGGCCATAGCTCAATTGGTAGAGCGCAACACTGGCAGTGTTGAGGTCAGCGGTTCGATTCCGCTTGGCTCCACCAAATCCTTAGTTAAGGCTTAGTCCCCATCGTCTAGCGGCCTAGGACATCGCCCTTTCACGGCGAGAACAGGGGTTCGAACCCCCTTGGGGACGCCATTTTTAGCGTCTGAACATTACTTATAATGGCTTGTTGAAACAACAGCCCAATGCTTAGCCGTATCCGTTTTTATGCTTACTCCCATTTGGATTGTCAAGCAATAGGCCGGACTAAACCGTTTTAGTCCCCATCGTCTAGCGGCCTAGGACATCGCCCTTTCACGGCGAGAACAGGGGTTCGAACCCCCTTGGGGACGCCATATAATAAAAGCCATTGCCTGTTTGAGTGGCTTTATTTATTCTTTCCAGCTATCATCCGCGATTCTTCAAACCAATCAGCTGAAAAACACATATTACCCTCCACTTAAACAATCATGCTTAATGCTTGGCTAATAATTTTTCATGCCACAGCGCAAGCACAACATTCATTTGGTTGTTATGCCTTTTTTTCATGTCATATCCACCCGCATCCATGAAACGTGTCCAGATTTTTTGCGGGGTGCTGTTTGCCAATGATTCATCACCGAAAAGTAGTTTTAGTGCGATTTGTGCATATTTCTTGTTATCTTCTGATGACGTATATTCCCCAAGTTCAACACCAATAATCGCACCGATTTCAGCCAGACCGAGAAAAGCACACATTGGGCATGTTTTTTACACTAGAGGGGCTATTTGCGTATTCCTTTTCGGCTGAATTTTTCCATGCGACAGCTGGAGAACCCCCTTGGCTTGCTTCATAAGCCGCTTGTATAGCTATTTTGGCGTATTTATTTCCTTTTTCATTCATATTATTGACTCTCAGTTTAATTAGTCGAGTCCGCAGATTGGAGTAATAAACTAACCTGATAAAAATCAAATGACTACTGATAAAAATGGTACTTACAAGCATATCCCTAAGCTGTAGCACAGCCTATCAGAATGCAGTAAGACGCAACAATGCCAACATATTGCGACCCCCATGTATGGGAGTGCGTTCCGGAAGATAAATCCGCCATCAACTAACGTTCATCCGTGGCATCAACCACACACAGTGCCGTCATATTGACAATGCGGCGCACAGTTGCCGATTCGGTCAATATATGTACCGGTTTGGCGCAGCCCAATAGCACCGGGCCAATGGCAACACCATTGCCCGCCGCCACTTTCAGCAGGTTATAGGCAATATTGGCGGCATCAATATTGGGCAACACCAATAAGTTAGCCCCGCCTTTCAGTACGGTGTCGGGCACGGTCTTTTTCAATAGGTCAAAATCCAGTGCCTTGTCTCCGTGCATTTCGCCATCCACTTCCAATTCGGGTTCTTTGCTTTTGACGATAACCAAAGCATCACGCATTTTTTGGGCGGATTCGCTATTGCTGGAGCCAAAGTTAGAATGCGACAACAGCGCCACGCGGGGCACCATGCCAAACAGACGTAATTCTTGTGCGGCTAGCAAAGTGATCTCGGCAATTTGTTCAGCACTGGGGTTTTCGTTGATATGGGTATCGACCAATACAATTTGCCGGTCGGTCAACACCAGACAGTTCATGGCGGCAAACACGCTAACGCCTTGACGCTTACCAAACACTTGGTCGATATAATGCAAATGCAAGGCAAATGTGCCAAAAGTGCCACAAATCATGCCGTCGGCATAACCCTTATGAACCATCATCGCACCTATTAAGGTATGGCGGCGGCGCATTTCCAGTTTGGCATATTGTTCAGTGATGCCTTGGCGAACAGTCATAGCAAAATAGCTTTGCCAAAAGTCGGCATAGCGGTCATCGGTTTCGGGGTTGACCACCTGAAAATCAACACTGGGCTGGATACGCAAGCCAAATTTTTCAATTTGCTTTTGCAATACCAACGGGCGACCAATCAGGATGGGCTCAGCGAGCTGTTCATCTACAATAATTTGCACGGCGCGCAGTATCCGCTCATCTTCACCTTCAGCAAAAACAATGCGTTTTCTCGATGCCAAGGCTTTTTTGGCGTTTTGGAAAATTGGCCTCATAAAGGTGCTGCTGTGGTAAGCAAATTGTTGCAGGCGTTCTTTATAGGCAACCCTATCAGTGATAGGGCGGGAGGCCACGCCGGACAGTTCGGCGGCCTGGGCAACTGCAGGGGCGATCTGTACCATCAGCCGTGGGTCAAAGGGCAACGGAATCAGGTAGTCGGGGCCAAACGACAGATTGCTAATGCCGTAGGCACGGGCAACCACATCGGATTGTTCGGCTTTCGCTAAATCCGCCAAGGCATGGACGGCGGCAATTTCCATGGCCCGGTTGACTGTTGTGGCACCACAATCGAGCGCACCCCGAAAAATATAAGGGAAACACAACACATTGTTGACTTGGTTCGGGTAATCGGAACGCCCAGTGGCAACAATGGCATCCTGACGCACGGCTTTGACTTCTTCCGGCAAAATCTCCGGGGTCGGGTTCGCCAAGGCCAAGACCAGTGGTTTTTCTGCCATTTTTTTGACCATGTCCGGCTTCAGCACGCCACCGGCTGACAGCCCCAAAAACACATCGGCATCGGTGATGACCTCAGCCAGTGTCCTGGCAGTTGTGTCTTGGGCAAAACGGGATTTTTCATCATCCATCAATTCCTGGCGGCCTTGATAGACGACACCCGCCAAATCGGTCACAAAGATGTTGGCTAACGGAAACCCCAAATCAACCAGTAAATCAAGACAGGCCAATGCCGCAGCCCCCGCACCTGACACCACCAGTTTGCATTGGGTGATGTCCTTGCCCACCACCTGCAAGCCGTTTAAGATAGCCGCACCGACAATAATGGCTGTACCATGCTGGTCGTCATGGAATACCGGTATCGCCATACGTTCCCGCAACTTACGTTCGATATAAAAACATTCCGGTGCTTTGATGTCTTCCAAGTTGATGCCGCCAAAGGTGGGTTCAAGCGCTGCGATAATGTCACATAGCTTGTCCGGATCGGTTTCATTGACTTCGATGTCGAACACATCAATACCCGCAAATTTTTTAAACAACACCGCCTTGCCTTCCATCACCGGTTTGGCGGCTAACGGGCCAATATTGCCCAGACCCAACACCGCCGTGCCATTAGTGATCACCGCCACCAAGTTGCCACGGGCAGTGTAATTAAAAACGCGGGCAGGATCGCTGACGATTTCTTCACAAGCCGCCGCCACACCGGGCGAATAGGCCAATGCCAAATCGCGCTGATTGGCCAATTGTTTGGTGGGTGCAATGCTGATTTTGCCGGGCACCGGAAATTCGTGATATTCCAGTGCCGCTTGCCGCAATTGTTGGCGCGCGTCTTGATTATCTTCAGTTGCACTCATAGTTCAAGCCTGTTGTTTGTGGATAATAGCCAATTTGTCGGAAGCGATACCCAAGGTCAGTTCGCCTTGCAATAGGCCAACCAACTCATTACCGGCCATGGCAAAACGCCATCCGTGCAGCAATGGGCAGTCGTCCGCTTCATTGTCATTGAACAGCAACACTTCCAAATCTTTGCGTGTGGCAAGGATGCTGGGGTTTAGTGAGTTTTCTTCCGCCCTAACCCGCACCAAGGCGGTCAATATGTCCAGTATGGCTTCTTGCTGTTGGCTTTTTTTGGCAGGGCGGCCTTTTTCATTGATCGGCAAAGGCGGACGGTTTTTGGCCTCATTGATCAATTGGCATAATTCTTTGCCATATTTATGCACCACCCGTTCATTAATACCACGCACGGCTGTCAATTCCGCTATTGAAGCAGGCTGTAACTTGGCCAAATCAAAAATCAGTTCATCACGCAGCAACCAACTTTTCGGGCGGTTTTCGGTTTGTGCATTGTGTTCGCGCCACTGGGTCACCGCTTGGACAATCGACAGCTGTTTGCCGGTCAACTTGTTCTTGCCTTTGATTTTCAACCATGCTTTTTCCGGATCAACCTCATACAGCATGGGGTTGGACAATTCGGCGAAATCATGTTTTAGCCAATCAGTCCGCCCCAATTCATCAAGTTTTTGGATAATAATTTGATAAATCTGGCACAGGTAAATGACATCATCCGCCGCATATTCTATTTGCGCCTCGGTTAGCGGGCGTTTGCTCCAATCGGCGCGGGTATGGGCTTTGTTGAGGTTGATGTTTAAAAAACTGGACACCAACATGGCATAACCGGGATTATCCTGAAACCCCAATAAGGGAGCGGCAACCTGGGTGTCAAAAATCGGCTCGGGCAGCTTGCCGGTCAATTGGTAAAATATTTCCAAATCCTGCCTAGAAGAATGGAATACTTTAATAATGTTAGGGTTATAGATGGATGCAAACAGTTTGTCCAATTTGGGCAAGGCAATGGGATCAATGCAGGCCACCCAGTCAGGGGTGGCAATTTGCAGCAGGCAGAACATCGGGTAGTAGGTTTTTTCCCTGAGAAACTCGGTGTCCAGCGCAAGCCACGGGGCCTTGTCTATCGCCAAGCAAAGCGCGTCCAATTGTTCTGGGGTATTAACGTAATTGATCGATGTCATAAGTTACTTAAGGGTAATCATAAAAGGGAGGGGGCTATTGCTTGCCCAATGTGGCTTGGGCAGGGTATGCAGCAGCGTATTCAGACAGTCTTACTGATAGCCTGCTCGGCCTTGGCTTGTGGCACTTTACCGGCGGCAGTCGGCTTGCTGCTTTGGGCACGCGCTTTCGCGCGTTTTTTATTACGGCCCTTGACCCGTTTTATATCAAGTTGACGTCCGTTGATTTCCACGCACTTCAAATGTTGAAAAATGTCCGGCGGCATCGCATCCGGCAAATCAATTAAAGTATATAAGCCGTGGATATTAATGTTATTGATATTGTTTTTGTCAACACCGGACTCTTCCACCAACACTTTTTTTAATGCTTCCACGTCAAGCTGATGGCGGCTACCAATGTCCAAGCGATAACGCACCATTTTAATGGCTGGTTTAATGGCAGAGGCCATAGCTGGCATTGGCTTACCAGAAACCGTTGGCGCTTTATCGGCAACTTGTTGCAGAAGATGCAACAAAGCGGCGGCACAATCCAACACATCCACACCCAACTCTTCCGCCAGCGCGCCTATTTGTTCCCGCTGATCCGTTAACCCGCCTTGATCTAAGGCTATCCGCAAGCGTTGGGCCAAGCGCGAACGGTTAGGGTCGGCAAACTGACCGACTGGGTTAGGGGTAATATCCATGCTTCCTTTAAAAAATCGTGGGGGGCAACCATTACAATGGTTGCGTAAAAATTCTCTGGAATGTTGCTCTGCTGCCATACAACTTTCCGCGTGGGCAAACAAAACGTGTCCACGTTGTTTCAATCGCTTTGCGAAGCACCTGCGCTTTGGTGTTTAAGCACCGTTAATTGCCATTACAACTTGCTTTCGTTGATCTCGACATAGGCTTCATCACGTAAACGCCTAATCCATAACTCGGTTTCTTCTTCTATTTTACGCTTACGGATGGCATCCTTAATCAAGTTCTTTTTGTAATCTTGGCTGTTGTCTTTGTTTTCCCTGTCCAATACTTGGATTAAATGCCAACCGAATTGGGTTTGCACGGGTTCACTGATGTCATTAATGGCCAGTTTGTTCATGGTCTCTTCAAAAGGCTTGACCAAATCGCCCGGCCCCACCCAATCGAGCGAGCCGCCTTTTAAAGCCGATCCTTTATCATCAGAATTGACCCGGGCCAAAGCCCCAAAATCCTCCCCTGCCTTAATACGGGACTTAATCGCCAACAACCGCTTACGTGCCTCGTTATCATCAACCAATTCATTGGTTTTTATCAGTATATGCCGAACTTTTGTTTTGGTGATGACATGGTTGTCCAAGCCTTTAATGGCCAGCATTTTAATGATATGGAATCCGCTTGGGCTACGGATAGCATCCGACACATCCCCCTTGGCCATGTGCACCACAATATCAGAAAACAACGACGGCAGATTACCCTGCGTACGCCAACCCAAATCGCCGCCCTTAAGTGCGTTATTATCATTGGAAGAACTGATGGCGGTTTGCGCAAAATCTTGTCCGGCACGGAGCTTTTTAACGAGTGCTTCAGCTTTTTTCTGGGCTTCTTGTATTTCTGTAGCAGATGCCGCCTCTTTTACGGCAATCAGGATATGCCCCAGATGATATTGCACAGCCTCTTCGCCAATTTTTTCCTGGGTCTCTTCATAATGCTCCACTTCCTTGTCACTAACCTTGATACGACCGCCAATTTCTCGCCCACGCAGTTGATTCACGCTAATTTCGTTGCGCATATTGTCCAAAAAAGTCTGGAAAGATATGCCTTGCCGCTCCAGTTCTGCACGAAATTCATCAAGGCTCATATTATTACGTTGGGCAATATCCGCCACCGCACTGTTCAACATTTCATCGCTGACACTGATACCCGCCCTTTCCGCCAATTGCCGCTGCAATTTTTCAACAATCATTTTTTCCAGCACTTGCTTGCGCAACACATAGTCGGGTGGCATTTGTGTGCCACTGGCCTCAATCCTTTGTTTAATGGTGGCCACTTCTTTGTGCAGTTCGCTGCTCAAAATGACATCATCCTCAACAATGGCAACCACTTCATCCAATATTTCGGCATGAAGGTTGACGCTGCCGAACCCACCTAACGCGAATAAAATGACCAGCACCGTAAAACGGATAAAAATCACAAGCCTACAATGTGGGTTTTTCATAACCATAAACACTCTTTTGAAAAAATCTGTCCAATTTTTCGCCCACACCGCTCAAACCTTTAAATTCAAGTTGAAAAAACACCCCTGTCTGCGACGTGCCAGTGACTTGATTGACACCGTCAATGGTCGTGGTGTTAAGGCTATACAGGTAATTCCTGACCATGACCCGGAAACGCCAACAACAATTCTCTTTTTCCAATCCTAAAAAACCGTCTTGGGTCTTATGATACAACCAAGAATACTGCCAACGACCCACCACAGACCACTGTTGGGCTATCGGCCAATGCGTAGAAAAATCCGTTTGGGTAAGGTCGGTGCTATGGTCAGGAACCAATGGGTTTTTCCGGTATAAATAGCCCAAGTTGATCACTTCGCCCGGTTGCCTGACAAAATGCACCGTAGCCTTGCTACGGACAAATTCTTTGCTTTGCGGATCCCATTGCAAACCGGAATCGACCGCTATATGCTGGTTAATTTGGCTGCTCAGTTCCCCTACTAGCGGCGAATAAGCACTGGTTTCAACAGGGCTTTGCTTCAACACGCCATTGTCAAAATAAGGTGCGGTCACGTCGCGGTTTTGGAAATAGAAAATCTCACCGACGTTGAACTTCAATGTTTCCAAGCCAGTGGCCGGGTCTAGCAGACGCGAAGTCAATGCGGCACTGACTTGGTTGGCATCTTGTATCCGGTCCATACCGCTGAAACGGTTTTCCCTAAACAGGCTGGCAAACCAAAAATCGTATATTGAGCTGTCAAACACGGGGATGTTGCTCTGGTTTTGTCTTGGCACATATAAATAAAACAACCTAGGCTCAAGTGTATGGGTTTTCTTTGCCCCATCCCAGTTCACATCGCGTTCAAATTGCATGCCGCTATCAAAAGAAAAAATGGGTATCGTCCGGTTGATTTGGTCGGGCGTTCCTGCCGCTTGATTACTCAGAAAATATTCCGAATGCTGCACTGACATCTTGGGGGTCATGTAAGTGCTGGCCGATTTTAGCGGTAAGCTCAATGACGGCCTTAAATTGATACGCTGTCCTTGCACCAAATTAGCATGTTGGAAATTGACCGTTTCCGTATCCAAGGACGCATAAACAGGCATACCTTCAAAGGCATGGTTAAGGTTCAGGTTTACTTGCGGCAATTTTGTATAGGGCAAGGCAAAACCTTTCAAGGTAGAATTGAGCGACTGGTAAGTTTCAAAACGGGTGGTTAAAGCCAAGCCTTCGCGGACATAATTGGCATCGGCGGAACTTTTCACAAAACTGGAATAGGGCGAAATAAGGGCATTGCCCAATTCACTGAAAAAATTGTTATCGGACACATAATTCAAATCCACATTGGTATAAAGATTAGGGGTAAATTTAGTGCTGTTTTTAAGCCCACCCAAATACCGCGATTTTTTCAGAATGGTGTCTTCAGGCAAATATTCCAAGTTTAATGTGCTATTGGTGATTTCATTTATGTACCGGAAATTACCCGTCATCAACACCCCCCTTTTGGCAAAATAGCGAGGGGTCAAAGTAGCGTCATAGTTAGGGGCAATATTCCAATAATACGGCAAAGAGGCATTAAAGCCACTGATTTGCGTGGTGCCGTAAGAAGCTGACAAAAAGCCTGACTGCCGACGGTTGTCAGTAGGGAAGGAGAGGTAGGGCGTATAGAAAATAGGCGCGCCCTTAAACTCCACAAAGGCGTTTTTTGCCGACCCTTTACCCGTTTCCTTATTAATCTTTAACTCAGAAGCATGGATTGCCCAGTCTTGGTTACCGGGACGGCAGCTGGTGTAAGTGACATCATGGTAACGGGACAAAAATTTATTGTCGCGAAAAAATGCTTTGGCAAAACCGCGCAGCGGCGTTTCCGGCACAACGAACAGGGTATCCCTTAACACGGCTTGGTCGGATGCAAGCTTGATGGTAGCGGTGTCACTATGCACAGCCAATTCGTTCTCGCTGTAATAAACATTACCGTGCAGCTCCAGCGTTTGGGAAACGCTATCATAATTGGCAGTATGCGAGGAAGCGCGTTGGTCAGCGCGTTGCATCTCCACATCACCATAATAATTGCCGATTTCGTTGTCGAATATCTCAGAATAATCCGATTTGACATCAAGTGGCGAATTCTGCCGATAATTTTCGGCTGCTGGCGAATGGTTTTTTTTTCTCAGCCGAACCAAACAATTGCGCCAAGGGTCTGCCTTAAAACGCGTCGTTAAGTTACGGAAAATGGCTTCTTGTTCGGGCGGGAAAGCAGGGGACAATAAACTTACACCAAAAAGCCCCCTAGTCTCTTCCCCATTAGCACTGTCTGGCTGCGGAGAACAACTAGCTTGCCCACAGGTTTGTTCTGATGGTTGGACGGCACTATCCTTGGCAACCGCTGGTGCTTGTTCTGGAGGCTGAACGGCACTAACTTTACCAATTGTAGGGGCTTGTTCAGGCGACTGCACGGCACTGTCCTTAGCTACTGGCACTGGTTTTGGCAGCTGGGGTGGTGCTTGCAGTTGCGGAGCGGCAGGCGTAAAAAAAGAAGGTGGCTGTTGCCGTGCCTTCACCACCGGCTGGTCATCCAAAACTGGCGGGGCAACCGGAGGTTCTACCGAAGCGGGTTGGTTGCCAGGTGCTTGTGTATCACCCAAACATATCCATTGCTGGGTATTTTTATCTTGTCGGCAGTTCCATGAGCCATCGTCGGCAAAACTGACAGATTCGCTAAGTATAGGCAAAAAAACCAGAAATAGGCGGCGAAACATAGAGGATATAAGTTTATTGGCGGAATAGATCAACTATCGATAGAATGCAAGCTAGCCATTCTACCTTAAAATCAACACACCATTATAACTAATCTGTCCGAACACAATGATACTTACCGACTTGCGGATAATCGCCCTAAAAGACTGGCTAGAAAACGACCTGTTACTGGACATCAGCGATTTTTACCCCGCCTCCAGCGATGCCAGCTTCAGGCGTTACTTTAGGGTGGTCACGCCAACTGCCAGCCTGATTGCCATGGACGCGCCGCCCGACAAAGAAAATTGCGCGCCTTTCATACACGTTGCGGGCTTAATGGCAGCGGCTGGCGTTAAAGTGCCGCAAATTTATCAACAAAACCTTCAAGATGGTTTTTTGCTGCTGGAAGATTTTGGCCTTTATTGCCTGCTCGACCAGCTTAATGCCGGCACGGTAGCAAACCTGTACGGCAACGCGCTCGATAGCTTGTTCAAACTACAAGCAAACACCAGCATCTACAACAGCGGCCTGCCCAGTTATGACCTGGCCTTGTTGGTCAGGGAGCTGTCCATTTTTACAGAGTGGTTCATCCAACAGCATTTGGGGCAATCCCTGCCCGAACAGCTATGGCAATCTGTGTGCGACACGCTAACTGCTTCCGCCCTCGAACAACCACTTAGCTGCGTACACCGGGATTTCCATTCGCGCAACCTGATGGTTTTGGCGGCAGATACTTCGCCGGGCGTGATTGATTTTCAGGATGCGGTGACTGGCCCGATCACTTATGATCTGGTTTCATTGCTACGGGATTGCTATATCGCCTGGCCACCGGCATTGGTCGGCAGTTTCAGGGATAACTACCACCAAAGGCTGTTGGCGGCACACTTACTGGACTGTGATGCGGAACAATTTCGGCGTTGGTTCGATTTAATGGGAATGCAACGCCACCTGAAAGCCGTGGGCATTTTTTCACGCCTGCACTGGCGGGATGGCAAATCGCATTACCTCAACGATATTCCGCGCACCTTAAATTATATTGTGCAGGTCTGCACCTTCTACCCTGAACTGACCGAGTTTGGCGGATATTTGCAGCAACAGGTGTTGCCATCATTAGATTAAGCTAAATAACACGCTATGAAAGCAATGATATTAGCCGCCGGTCGTGGCGAGCGGATGCGGCCTTTGACTGACCACACGCCAAAACCGTTACTCCCGGTATTGGGCAAACCGCTGATTAGCTATACCTTGGAACAGCTGGCAGCGGCCGGTTTTACCGAAATAGTCATCAATCATGCCCACTTGGGCAAACAAATCGAACAACAACTGGGCAATGGGCAGCAATTTGGCGTGTCCATTGCCTATTCGCCAGAACCAGAAGCCTTAGAAACCGCTGGTGGCATTGCCAACGCACTGCCATTATTAGGCAATGAGGTGTTTTTAGTGGTGAACGGCGATATCGCCACCGATTTTCCGTTTGCGCAGTTGCGGCAACAACCGGTTGATCTGGCACACCTTGTCTTGATAAACAACCCAGACCACCACCCCACGGGGGATTTTTGCCTTGCCGAAGACGGCAAACTGACTGGCCCAAACGGCCCAAAACACACTTTTAGCGGCATTGGCCTGTATCACCCCGACCTGTTCAAACACACCGCCCCCGGCAAAAGCAAACTGGCACCATTGCTGCATCAAGCAATTGCTGACGGTCGTGCCAGCGGACAGTATCACCCTGGCTTTTGGATGGACATCGGCACGCCACAGCGTTTACAAGCGTTGGCGGATTATTACCGCAACCACTAATGTCTCCTCTCTACGACACCTTCAGTGGCAAAAACCAATATAGCGGCGATAGGGCGACCCCTGCTTCCATGTGATGGCTTCGGTATAATAGTGCAACAACCCCAAATAACCCAATAAGCCAACCGTGACGACTTTGTGCCACGTTATGCCGAAAAGATGCTGGCTAAAAAAATTCACCACCGTATCGCCATAAGCCTGCAAAAGGAATGCCGACGCAAATGTAAATAACGGCAACACCAGCATAATGGGCAGCTTGCAAACAGCCGCCCAGCGATAAAAGGCATTTTGTGGGACGCTGTTATGCTTATTGTAATCATGGGTGACATAAAACAAATAGGCCGTTGCATCATGCACCCAACGCGGCACCAAAATAGCCAAGAAATAGTATTGGTGTACATACAGGTAATAGCTGCTAAGCACCAAGCCAATATTCGCCCACAAAAACCACTTGGCAAAAGCCGTATCGGCATAACGCTGGCACACCAAGCCACTGACCAGCAAGGCTGCACACAACACACCGGCAACTTGCCTGATAGTGGCGGCCTGTCCTGCATCCAAGCTTTGGTTAAGGAAAATGCCAATATAAATGAAAATGCCCGCCGCCACGCTCAGCCATAACAACAGCCTAAATGCCCATTCCGGCAAACGGCACCCCCCCCGCGCCACACCATGCTGTTGTTTCAACACATGCAACACAGTCCAACAAGCAACGGCGATATAAAGCACCCGATACGGGATAAACAGGCTGCCCACACCAAACACCACAGCCACCACCGCAGTCATCCACAACACCTTGCGCCGAAAATGCCGGAAATAATCACCATTGGTCACCAGCAAAGTGGCACTGGCGATAATATGCGGCGTGCCGAACATAATTTGGAACAGCAGAAAATGTGTAGGGCTACTGGGTAAGTTTTCGCGCAAATATTCATGCCAAAACCAACCGTCCATCCCTTGCAGCAACAAGCAAACAGGTATGACCAAGTAAAGCCCCAGCAACCAACGGAACGAAACCAAAAGCTTGCTTTGCCCTATCCCGCCATTGGGACTGAGGCTGGCCTGCGGGCCGGAAAATGTTTGAGCTGACATACAATAACCTTATATTATTATTCTTTTAGATTACATTAAACCCGTTCCCTAGGCTTAAACCACACAACCATGAACTTTCAACTACACCCCACACTTGAAAAGGACTGCATGACCGTCGGCAACTTTGCCTTGTGCCGCTTGCTGATGATGAATGACAGCCGCTTTCCGTGGTTTATCCTAGTGCCGCAATTATCCGGCATTAAGGAAATTTATCAACTTAATCGCCAGCAACGCCAGCAACTGACAGATGAGTCTTGTTATCTTGCCGAACAGCTAGCGCACCTGTACCAAGCCGATAAAATGAACATTGCCGCTATTGGCAACATAGTGCCACAGCTGCATGTACACCATATTGTCCGCCACCAAACCGATAGTGCTTGGCCCGCACCGGTATGGGGTAAATTTGACCCAACCCCTTACACAGCCGATGCCATTGGCGCACAGCTCACACGCTTACGCGCGCAACTCAAATTAAACGCACGGTAAGCTTCTATTATGCCGCTAAATGCCCACTTTGCCATTAAATTCATATATAATTGCCTATTGGCTGCACAGCAATTGACCGTTAACGCACATGGCAAAAAAGAAAAACCTGACTTTTGAAGACTCCCTAGCCGAACTTGAACAGATCGTCTCCCGACTCGAACAAGGCGATATCCCACTAGAAGAATCATTACAAGCTTTCGAACACGGTGTCAACCTGACCCGCACTTGCCAAAAAGCCCTGCGCGAAGCTGAGCAAAAAGTCCACATCCTTACCGAACAAAACGGCCATCAAAGCCTGGAGCCTTTCACCGATGAGTAACGCATCAGCCCTAAAAGAATATCTCAGTTTTTGCCAAGCCCGCGTCGAAACCGCCTTACAAAACCGGCTGCCCGAAGCGCACATCTTGCCGCAAACACTGCACCAAGCGATGCGTTATTGTGCATTGGATGGCGGCAAACGCACCCGCCCGCTGCTCACCTACTGCACAGGCAACACCTTGGGGC
>Ga0208507_1001319_pt1 | contig 14119 bp, 15 predicted proteins | sample CryBogCBH12Aug01_FD_184626 | JGI IMG/M metagenome (GOLD analysis project Ga0208507, IMG submission 184626) | Freshwater microbial communities from Crystal Bog, Wisconsin, USA - CBH12Aug09.1 (SPAdes) (version 2) | ecosystem: Environmental > Aquatic > Freshwater > Lake | place: Crystal Bog... | reverse complement strand
GGCGAACCTCGACCACCACCGCTCCGGCGGCGCGACCGACCGCCATCATGCCCATGGCGCCGAACAGATAGGGCAGCAGACCGCCGATGAACAGACCAATGACGACGAAGGGATCCTGCAGGCTGAAGCTGACCGTCAGCTTGGGGAAATAATAATGCAGGTCCTCGGTATAAGCGGCGAACAGCACCAGCGCCGCCAGACCGGCGGAGCCGATGGCGTAGCCCTTGGTCACCGCCTTGGTGGTATTGCCCACCGCGTCGAGCGCGTCGGTAGTCTTACGCACTTCTTTCGGCAGGTCGGCCATTTCGGCGATGCCGCCGGCATTGTCGGTGACCGGACCATAGGCGTCCAGGGCGACGATGATGCCGGCCAGCGCCAGCATGGTGGTGGCGGCGATGGCGATGCCGTAGAGACCGGCCAGCATATTGGCCGAGATGATGCCGATACAGATCACCAGCACCGGCAGCGCGGTGGCTTCCATCGACACCGCCAGACCCTGGATGACGTTGGTGCCGTGGCCGGTGGTCGAGGCCTGGGCGACGCTGCGCACCGGGCGGAAATCGGTACCGGTGTAGTATTCGGTGATCCACACCAGCAGGCCGGTGATGGCCAGGCCGAGAACCGAGCAGTAGAGAAGGTTCTTGACCGTCACCACGAGACCGCCGGTGGTGGTGAAGGAGGCGTCGAAGCTGCCGAACAGCTGGTAGGCGGTGACGACGATGGCCACCAGCGACAGCACGCCGGCGGCGATCAGCCCCTTGTACAGGGCCTTCATGATTTTGTTGGTGGAGTCCAGGCGGACGAAGAAGGTGCCGATCACCGAGGCGATGATGCAGACCGCGCCGATGAGCAGCGGGAACAGCATCAGCTTTTCCTGGTCGGCGGCGGAGAAGAAGATCGAGCCCAGCAGCATGGTGCCGACGGTGGTCACCGCATAGGTCTCGAACAGGTCGGCGGCCATGCCGGCGCAATCGCCCACATTGTCGCCGACGTTGTCGGCGATGACCGCCGGGTTGCGTGGGTCATCCTCGGGGATGCCGGCTTCGACCTTGCCCACCAGATCGGCGCCGACATCGGCGCCCTTGGTGAAGATGCCGCCGCCGAGACGGGCGAAGATGGAGATCAGCGAGGCGCCGAAGGACAGGGCGACCAGGCCCTCGACCAGGCGACGACCCTCGAAATGCATCTCGCGCAGAACGATGTAGTAGCCGGCGACGCCCAGCAGGCCGAGACCGACCACCAGCATGCCGGTGATGGCGCCGGAGGTGAAGGCCACCTTCAGCGCCGGGGCCAGACCGCCGGTGCGGGCCGCCTCGGCGGTGCGCACATTGGCGCGGACCGAGACGTTCATGCCGACATAGCCGGCCAGGCCCGACAGGATGGCGCCGATGAAGTAGCCGATGGCGACATGGGCGCCGAGGCGGGCGCCGAGGATGATGCCGACGACGACGCCGACCATGGCGATCGTCGTGTATTGGCGGTTGAGGTAAGCGCGGGCGCCTTCCTGCACCGCGGCGGCGATTTCCTGCATGCGCGGCGTCCCGGCCGCGGCTGACAGTACGGATTTGCTGGCATAGGCGCCGTAAATCAGCGCCAATACCCCGCAGGCTAAGACGAATGCATAGGCCATTCCGGTGGTTCCCATTCCCCTGAAAAATTAGCGATGCCGTTCCGGCTTCGTCGGCGGTACCGGCGAAACCCCTCCGATGGCGGCGGCGACAAACTGCCAGAAGAAAGCGGTTTACGCAACCGAAGCTGTCATCGAACAGCCTCGCGTGACACGAATTTTATCTGTCGTACATGCCTTTGACGGTGACTTCGACAACTGCGTCGTCGCCCAGCATTTCAGAAAGCTCGCGCCGCAGGCTGTCGCGGATTGCCTGGCGGCCTTTTTTCGACTTTGCGTCGGGATATTGCGGGATCAGATCAAACAGGCGGATGCGGACGGCGCTGATCAGGCGCGGCAGCGAGGCGGTGGCCAGTTCAGCCTTGGCCTCGGTGACGTCAAGCTGGAGGTCGATGCCCATCTGCTTGCGGATTTCGTGCTTATCGATGATCGGGATAAAGAATGAGCCCAGCTCCAGCACTTTATGCTTGGGGCCTTCAGGGACCGGCGGCGGCTCCTCGCTCTTCTTGATGGCGGCCTTGAACAGCGGCGCCAGCGGCCCGTAGCCAAGCACGGCGCTGCCGCCGAGACCGCCGGCCACCAGCAACAGCAGAACCATGACGATGGCGATGATCTTTTTCATCAGACCCCGAAATGGCGATATCCCCCGGCGCCCAGGGCCATGGGCTGGCCGTCGGCGGCGAGGACGGTGACGCCCGTTCCATCGATGATCCGCCCGATGGCGGTCAGGCGCAACCCCAAAGCCCCGGACAGCGAGATCAATGCCTCTCTGGTTTCGGGGGGCGCGGTAAACAGCAGCTCGTAATCGTCGCCGCCGGTAAGCACCAGCGCCAGATCCTGCGCCGCCGCGGCAGGCTGGGACAACGGCACCAGATCGGCCCGCAGCACGGCGCCGACCCCCGAGGCGCGGCAGATATGGCCGAGGTCGCCGACCAGCCCGTCGGAGACGTCCATCGCCGCCTGGGCCAGGCCATGCAAAGCCAGGCCGAGCGCGATGCGTGGCTGCGGCAAGCGGTAGCGGTCGATGAGATGGGGGTCGGCGGGGCCTTCGCCGGTCAACCCCCGCAGTCCCAGGGCGGCGTCGCCGATGGTGCCGGAAACCCAGATATCGTGTCCCGACCGAGCGTTCGAACGCAATAGGGCCTGTCCGGCCGGGACATCGCCGAATGCCGTCAAGGCCAGGGTCAGCGGGCCGGGGGTGGCCACCGTGTCACCGCCCATCAAGGCAATACCGAACTCCTCGCAATCGGATTTCAATCCGGTAGCGAAACGGTCAAGCCAGGCGGTGCCGGTATCGCGGGGAAAGCAGGCGCAGAGAAATGCGCCGCAGGGTTTCGCCCCCATGGCGGCGAGATCGGACAGATTGACGCGGATCAGCTTGCGGGCGATCAGATCGGGCGGATCATCGGCGAAAAAATGCACTCCGGCGACCAGGGCATCGGCGGTTACCGCCCATTGCCGCCCGGCCGGTCCTTCGATCAGCGCCGCGTCGTCGGTCAGTCCGAGTGCCCCCGGCGCACCGGCGGCAAGCGGCGCGAACAGCCGGGCGATGAGGGAGAATTCATCCATTACGGAGGCACTCCCTCGCCCCACTGGCGGGGAGAGGGTTGCGGTGAGGGGAAAATCAAATCCGCCTCAAGGTTGCGAAACATCCCGAACCACTTTGCCGATGCGATCCAGCACCGCATTGACCAGCCCCGGTTCGGGGCCGGAATAAAAGGCATAGGCGAGATCCACATATTCGGAGATCACCACCTTCATCGGCACATCCGGCCTTGCCGTCAGTTCGTAGGCGCCGGCCCTGAGGATGGCGCGCAGGATGTTTTCCAGACGCTCCACCGACCAGTCACCGCTCAGCGCCTGGCCAACCATGGCGTCCAGGTCCTGGCCCCGCTCCACCGCGCCGCGGAGGATGTCGGTGAACAGCAGCGGATCGGGAATCGCCAGGCGTTCCTCCGCCTCGGGCTCGCCGCCCAGGCCGTGATGCAGGAAATCGTCCAGCACCTTGTCCACCGGCGCACCGGTCATATCCATGAGGTAGAGCGCCTGCACCGCCGCCAGGCGCGCGGACGAACGCTCCCGCGCTGTTTTGCCGGTCATTTCGGTATAAGGCTCAGTTCCCGCTTGATATCGATCATCCTCAGGCAGGCGCGCGCCGCCTGGCCGCCGAAATCGCCCTTGTCCGCCGGACAGCGTTCCATCGCCTGTTCGTAACTGTGAACGGTGAGCACGCCATTGCCCATGGCCAGGGTGGAGTCCACCGCCAGCCTTTGCAGAGCGGCCATGGTTTCCCGGCAGATATGGTCGTAATGATCGGTTTCGCCGCGAATGGCGCAGCCCAGAGCGATATAGCCGCCGAAACGCTCGTCGGTGGCGCGCAGTTCCATGGCCCGGATGGCAAAGCGGATGGCGGCCGGGATTTCGAAGATACCGGGCACGATCACCCGCTTGTAGCCGGCCCCGGCGGTCGTCAGTTCGCGCACCGCGCCTTTGACCAGATGATCGGTGATCTCGTCGTAGAAGCGGGATTCGACGATCAGGATCCGCAAACCGCTCATGTTTCCTCCCTGGTGGCCGGAATCGGCCGCTGCTCGACAACACTGAGGCCGTATCCCTCGAGGCCGATGATAGTCCTTTTCGTATTGGACAAAAGAATCATCTGGGTGACCCCGAGGTCGAGCAGCATCTGGGCGCCGACACCGTAATCGCGTAACTGGTCATTGGCCACCTCGCGGCCCTCGAGCCGGGCATGCACGCGCTCGCCGAGACTGGTCGGCCGCGGCTCGCGGATCAGCAGGATGACCCCTCGCCCGGCCTCGGCCACCATGCGCATGGCGCCATGCAGCTGGCCGCCCTTGCCGGCGTCGAGGTCACCCAGCACGTCATCGAGGACGTTGAGCGCATGAACGCGGGCCAGCACCGGCCCGCCGGCGCCGACATCGCCCTTGACCAGGGCGATATGCTCGGCATAGGCGGCGGTGTTGACGTACAGGACCATCTTCCAGATGCCGCCGTAAAGCGAGTTCAGCGTCGTTTCCAGGGTGCGGCGGACCAGCTTGTCGTTGCGCCGGCGATAGGCGATGAGATCGGCGATGGTGCCGATCTTCAGGCCATGCGCCTTGGCGAACTGCACCAGATCGGGCGTGCGGGCCATCGAACCGTCGTCGTTCATGATCTCGCAGATCACACCCGACGGGTTGAGCCCGGCCAGGCGGGCGACGTCCACCGCCGCCTCGGTATGGCCGGCCCGCACCAGGACGCCGCCTTCGCGGGCCATCAGCGGAAACACATGGCCCGGACTGACGATGTCGGTCCGCCCCTGGGCCGGATCGATGGCGACGGCGATGGTGCGCGCACGGTCGGCCGCCGATATGCCGGTGGTCACCCCTTCGCGGGCCTCGATACTGGCGGTAAAGGCGGTCTGATGGCGCGACGCGTTGTCCGGCGCCATCGGCGCCAGCCCCAAATGCCGGGTGCGTTCCGGGGTCAGGGCCAGGCAGATCAGCCCGCGACCGTGTTTGGCCATGAAATTGACCGCGTCGGCGGTCGCCATTTCCGCCGGGATCACCAGGTCGCCTTCGTTCTCCCGGTCCTCGTCGTCGATGAGGATGAACATCCGGCCGTTCTTGGCCTCGAGAATGATGTCATCGATGGGAGACATGAATTCATGAAATTTCGACAATGCTCAGTCCTTTTCCAGCAGCCGCGCAACATAGCGCGCCAGCATGTCGATTTCCATATTCACCTCGGTGCCGACTTGATAACCGCCGAAAGTGGTGACCGCCTGGGTGTGGGGGATGATGTTGACCCCGAAGCGGTTGCCCACCACCTCGTTGACGGTCAGCGACACGCCGTCCAGCGCCACCGACCCCTTGGGCGCCACGAACCGCGCCAGATGGCTGGGGACCTCGAAGGTGAAGCGCATGGAGTCGTTCTCCGGACGCATCGCCGTCACCTTGGCGATGCCGTCGACATGGCCGGAGACGATATGGCCGCCCAGTTCGTCGCCAACCTTCAGCGCCCGTTCGAGATTGATCCGCCGGCCCGGGGCCCAGTGACCCATAGTGGTCAGTTCAAGGGTCTCCGCCGAGGCCTGGACGGCGAACCAGTCGCCCCCCCTGTCGATGACGGTCAGACAGACGCCGTTATGGGCGATCGAGGCGCCGATCGGCACCGCTTTCGCGTCAAAACCGGTGCGGATGCGGAACAGACGGTCGCCGGTACCGGAGATCTCCAGCACCTCCCCCAGATCGGTGACAATTCCCGTGAACATGATCCCACCCTATTCCCTTGAGAGATATTCGAAGATGTCGTTGCCCAGTTCAGCGACCGAGAGCCGTTGAAAGCCCGGGGCCTGGTCAAGGCGGTCGACGCCGAAGCCGACCACCGCCGGAATGCCGTCGCCGCCCAGCAGCATCGGCGCCCGGAACCAGGCGATACGGTCGACCAGCCCGCCCCGCAGCAGGGCCGCCGACAAATGGGCGCCGCCTTCCACCAGCAGCCGGGTCAGGCCGCGCCGCCCGAGTTCCGCCAGGGCGGCCGCCAGATCGACCTCGCCGAGCGCCGTCGGCACCACCTCGATCACCTCGACGCCGCAGTCCAGCAGGGCGCTCAGGCGCTCGGGGGGATTGCCGGTGCGGGTGATCACCCAGGTCGGGATCCGCCCCGCCGTGGCCACCAGTTTCGAGGTCAGCGGCAGACGCAGCCGCCCATCGACCACCAGACGCAGCGGCGAACGCTGTTCAAGCCCCGGCAACCGGCAGGACAGCAGGGGATTGTCCTTCAGCGCGGTACCGCTGCCGACCAGGATGGCGTCGTTTTCGGCCCGCAGACGATGGCCGGCGGCCCGTGCCTCGGGCCCGGTGATCCATTGGCTTTCGCCGCCATGGGTGGCGATGCGGCCATCCAGGGACGAGGCCACCTTGAGCGTCACCAGCGGCCGTCCATGGCAGACACGGCTGATGAAACCGGCATTGAGTTCGGCCGCGGCGGCGGCCTGCAGTCCCTGCTCGACCTCCAGCCCGGCCTCGCGCAGACGGACCAGCCCACGGCCGGAAACCCTGGGATCGGGATCATCCAGCGCCACCACCACGCGCCTGACGCCGGCGCCGATCAGCGCTTCCGTGCAGGGGCCGGTAACGCCCTGGTGGCAGCAGGGCTCAAGCGTCACATAGGCGGTGGCGCCGGCCGCGGCGGCGCCGGCCTGCGCCAGGGCCTGGGTTTCGGCATGCGGCCGGCCGCCGGCGGCGGTGCGGCCGCGGCCGACCACCAGCCCGTCTTTGACCAGCACACAGCCGACGGCGGGATTGGGCCAGACCTCGCCCAATCCGCGCCGGGCCAGGCCCAGCGCCGCCAGCATATGACCGCTGTCAGTCGACGTTGGCGTCGCTGCCGAGTTTGCCAACGAAATCCTCGAAATCCTTGGCTTCCCGGAAATTCCGGTACACCGAAGCGAAACGTACATAGGCGACCTGGTCGAGCGCCGCCAGGGCCTCCATCACCAGTTCGCCGATGGCGTTGCTGGCGATTTCGGTTTCCCCGCAGCTTTCCAGGCGCCGCTGGATGCTGTTGACGACGCGCTCGACGCGATCGGGATCGACGGGGCGCTTGCGCACCGCGATGGCGATCGAACGGGCCAGCTTGTCGCGGTCGAAGGCGGCCCGCTGGCCGCCTTTCTTGACGACGATCAGTTCCCGCAACTGCACCCGCTCGAAGGTGGTGAAGCGTGACCCGCAGGCGGTGCAGAAGCGCCGCCGGCGGATCGCCGAATTGTCCTCGGTCGGCCGGGAATCCTTTACCTGGGTGTCTTCATGTCCGCAAAATGGACAACGCATGGCTGTTCCCCCCTTTTTCCTCGGACCGCCTACCCGGCATAGACCGGAAAGCGCCGGCATAACCCGGCCACCTTGTCGCGGGCGGCGGTTTCGGCCTCCCGGTTGTCGGCGCCGGAGGCCGCCAGACCGTCCAGCACATCACCGATCAGATTGCCCACAAGGCGGAATTCCTCGATCCCGAAGCCGCGCGTGGTGGCGGCCGGCGAGCCCAGGCGAACGCCCGAGGTGATCGCCGGTTTTTCCGGATCGAAGGGAATGCCGTTCTTGTTGCAGGTGATGCCGGCCCGTTCCAGACTGGCTTCGGCGGCCTTGCCGGTCAGTTTCTTCGGCCGCAGGTCGACCAGCATCAGATGGGTGTCGGTGCCCCCGGAGACGATATCGAGGCCGCGCCGTCCCAGCACTTCGGCCAGAACCGCGGCATTTTCGCGCACGGCCTTGGCATAAAGGCGGAATTCCGGACGCAGCGCCTCGCCGAAGGCGACCGCCTTGGCGGCGATCACATGCATCAGCGGACCGCCCTGCATACCGGGGAAAATGGCCGAATTGATCTTCTTCCCCAGGTCAGGGTCATTGGCCAGGATCATGCCGCCGCGCGGGCCGCGCAGCGTCTTGTGGGTGGTGGTGGTGACCACATGGGCATGCGGCAGTGGGCTGGGATGCTCGCCGCCGGCCACCAAACCGGCGAAATGCGCCATATCGACCATGAAATAGGCGCCGACCGAGTCGGCGATGGCGCGGAAGCGGGCGAAATCGATGACCCGCGGATAGGCGGAGCCGCCGGCGATGATCAGTTTCGGCCGGTGCTCGGCGGCCAGGCGCTCAACCTCGTCCATGTCGATCCGGCAGTCCTGCTGGCGGACGCCGTAGGGCACCGGTTTGAACCATTTGCCCGACTGGTTGACCGGCGAGCCATGGGTGAGATGGCCGCCGGCGGCCAGATTGAGGCCCATGAAGACGTCGCCCGGCTGCATCAGCGCCATGAACACCGCCTGGTTGGCCTGCGAGCCGGAGTTCGGCTGGACATTGGCAAAGGCGCAGCCGAACAGGGCTTTCGCCCGCTCGATGGCCAGGTCCTCGACAATGTCGACATATTCGCAGCCGCCGTAATAGCGCTTGCCCGGATAGCCCTCGGCATATTTGTTGGTCAGCACCGAGCCCTGGGCCTCCAACACCGCCCGCGAGACGATGTTTTCCGAGGCGATCAGTTCGATCTGATCCTGCTGGCGCGACAATTCCTTGCCGATCGCCGCCGCCACCTGGGGATCGCTGTCGGCCAGGTGCGCCGTGAAGAATTCCTTCTGCATCAAAACCTTTCCCACTCTCTTTAAGGTTTTCTATCAAGCTTGGCGACCCGCCGGGCATGGCGGTCGCCGCCGTCGAAGGCGGTTTCCAGGAACAATTTCAGGCAGTCCTTGGCGACTTCCGGCCCGATGGTGCGGCCGCCCAGGCAAAGGACGTTGGCGTCGTTATGACAGCGCGCCATGCGGGCGGTGAAGGCGTCATGGACCAGGGCGGCGCGCAGTTCGGGATGCCGGTTGGCGGCGATCGAGATGCCGATGCCGGTGCCGCAGATCAGCACTCCGGCCTCGGCCCGCCGGTCCTTCAGCGCCGCCGCCAGGGCATCGGCGTAATCGGGATAATCCACCGCCTGGGGGCCGTCGGTGCCGAGATCGAGCACAGCATAGCCGGCCCCGACCAGCTGCTCCTTGAGGACGGATTTCAGTTCGACGCCACCATGATCGGCGGCCATTGCGATGGTTTTGAAAATCATGGGCGCCAAACGGCCTGAACTTGGAGCTGACGCGGCTTGATACCATATGTCGAAGGGTATTGCCAATGGACCACAATAACTCGGCGGCCTCTGGCGTCAGGCAGGATTCCAGCCAAAAAATTCAATAATCGGGCGGCTGCGGGCAATGGACAGGGCGGTGTCGGCATCTCCGCTATATATCCTTAAGGTTAATACCCTATATGCCTAAAGGTATAAGAAGTGAATCGGTAGATAATACGACGACAATTTGGGTATAAGCGGGCATTCAAAAGGCAGTTTGTTCTTTTACTGCTGTCGACGGCAAGACTTCACTATTCTACGTCTCCGATTCTTCATTGACATTGCCTTGGGCAATCGGTCACAATGCGTGCACACACTCACTAGACATCGGTGCTAATCAAGATGAGCGAAGCAACCGCCGAAAAGATTTCCCGCGATGACATCCTCCGTATGGCCGTGGATGTCGTGGCCGCTTATGTCAGCAAGAACGTATTGCCGGCCGGCCAGATTCCAGATGTCATCCAGACCGTCTACAGTTCTCTGTCGCATATCGATGTGCCGCAGGCCGAGGTTAAAGCCGAGGCTCCGCGCCCGGCGGTTCCGGTAAAAAAGTCGGTAACTCCCGACTACATCATCTGCCTCGAAGACGGCAAAAAGTTGAAAATGCTGAAAAGGCATCTGCGTACTACGTATGACATGACGCCTGAAGACTATCGGGGCAAATGGGGTCTTCCCGCCGACTATCCGATGGTGGCTCCCAACTACGCCGCTCAACGCTCCGATTTTGCCAAGAAGATCGGTCTGGGTCGCAAGGTGAACGAGGCCACCTCGGCTGAGCGCCGGGCCAGGCGCCCACGCCAGAAATAACCATCAGATGCCGGCCCGCGGCCCCGCGGGCCGGCCTGCCTCAGGGCTGGCGCTTCAACACGTAGCGCAGCTTTCGCAGCGCCGCCATTTTCAGCGCATACTGGCTCGCATTTGCCGGTCCGACGATCGATACCTCGATGTTGGTCGACACATGGATCGCCGAAGCCTTGACGACATTGCCGACGCGGCGCAATTCGAACAGAACTTCTTCCCCCGCGTCGTTCATCGGAAGTCCAATTCTTCTCTCCCCAGCGGCAAAGACAAGGCGTCGACGGCGGAGGTTTCCACCTCGGCCAGGGTCGCCGGACGCCATCGCGGGGCTCGGTCGCGGTCGATCAGCAGCGCCCTCACCCCTTCCCTGAAATCATCGGCCGCCATCATCCGCAGCGACAGGCGATATTCATAGGTCAAGGCCAGTTCCAGATCGAGGCCGGCGCCACGCTGCAACTGCTGGAAGGTCGCCACCAGACTGGTCGGCGCCGCCGCCGCCAAAGCCTGGCGGGTTGCCTCCGCCCAAGGGCCGACCTCGTCCGCCAGGGCGTCGAGCACCGCCTGCAGGCTGGCGCCGCCGAACACCCGGCGGATGGTTTGCCGCTCCAGCTTCGGCGCCCCGGCCGGGCCGCCATATCGCGCCAGCAGTTCCTCCAACGACGCCGGATCCCGGGCGAGGTCGGCCAGCAGGGCCGGCAGCCGTTCGGCGGGAACGAAATGGGTGGCCAGACCGGCATCCAGGCAGTCGGCGGCACCGATGGTCGTGCCGGTCAGCCCCAGGTAGCGACCGACGAAGTCCGGCAGACGCGGCAAAAACCAGCTGCCGCCGGCGTCGGGATGTGAACCGATGGTGACTTCCGGCATGGCGAACAGAGTGCGCCCGGTGGCCACCCGGTGCGACCCTAGGATGGAAATGCCGGCGCCGCCGCCCATGACAATCCCGTCGAGAAACGAAATCACCGGCTTCGGATAGTGATGAATGGCGCTGTCGAGGCGATATTCGTCGGCATAGACGGCCCGGATGAACGGCCAGTCACCAGCCGCCAGGGCCTCGGCGATCACCTTGATATCGCCGCCGGCGGCGAAGGCCCGCCCGGTTCCGGCCATCACCACGGCCACGACATCGGTGTCCGTTCGCCATTGCTCGAGGGCGGCGCGAATGCCCCGGATCATCCCGTGATCCAGGGCATTCAGAGCCGCCGGGCGGTCAAGGGTGATATGTCCGAGCCGACCCAGGCGCCGGACCCGCAGATGGGGCGAAATCGGCATACAACAACTCTTGCTGTGTTATTTACAGTAAAACAACAAAAAATTAGATTTCAAGTTTCTTGACAAGGTTCCTGCTGCGTTGTTTCCTCTGGCCGCAAATTTCCGCCAGCGGAGGGTAAGTCATGGCTGTCGACAGTAAACACCCGGAAACCGTGGTTCTGCATGCCGGGTGGCGATCCGATCCGGCGACGACATCGGTGGCGGTACCGATTTTCCAGACCACATCCTACCAATTCAACAGTACCTCCCATGCGGCCAATCTTTTCGCGCTGTCCGAACTTGGCAATATATATACCCGCCTGATGAACCCGACCAGCGACGTGCTCGAACAACGGATCGCCGCGCTGGAAGGCGGCGTCGCCGCCCTGGCCGTGTCCTCCGGGCAGGCCGCCAGCACCTTCGCCATCCTCAACATCGCCCAGGCGGGTGACAATTTCGTCAGTTCCACCGACCTTTACGGCGGCACCTGGAACCTGTTTGCCAATACCTTCAGGCAGATGGGCATCGAGGCCCGCTTCGTCGATCCGGCCGATCCCGAGAACTTCCGCCGCGCCACCGACTCCCGCACCCGCGCCTGGTATGCCGAGACCCTGCCCAATCCCAAGCTGCAGGTGTTTCCGGTGGCCGAGGTGGCGAAACTCGCCCATGAGATCGGCGTGCCGTTGATCGTTGACAACACCGCCGCTCCGATCATCGCCCGGCCGATCGACCATGGGGCCGATATCGTGGTCTATTCCACCACCAAATATATCGGCGGCCATGGGACCTCCATCGGCGGCATGATCGTCGACTCCGGTCGTTTCGACTGGGAAAAGCATGCCGAACGCTTCCCCTTGCTGAACCAGCCCGACCCCAGCTATCACGGCGCCGTCTGGACCCAGGCGGTGAAGCCGTTGGGCCCCATCGCCTATATCATCCGTGCCCGCGTCATCCTCGCCCGCGACATCGGCGCCTGCCCTTCGCCCTACAATTCCTTCCAGACCATCCAGGGATTGGAAACCCTGCCGCTGCGGATGCGCGAACATTGCCGCAATGCCCAGGCGGTGGCCGATTATCTGGCCAAACACCCGAAGGTCACCCGGGTCATTCATCCGTCGCAGCAAACCGGCGAGGCCCGCCGACGCGCCGATGCTCTGCTCAAAGGCGGCTATGGCGGCCTGGTGGGGTTCGAGTTGCAGGGCGGCGCCGAGGCCGGGCGCCGGTTCATCGACGCGCTGAAAATGTTCTATCACGTCGCCAATATCGGTGACGCCCGCAGTCTGGCCATTCACCCGGCAAGCACCACCCATTCCCAGTTGTCGACCGAGGATCAGTTGGCCACCGGGGTCTCGGAAGGTTATGTTCGCCTGTCGGTGGGCATCGAACATATCGACGACATCCTGACCGACCTCAGACAGGCCTTGGAGGCAGCGTAACATGGCGGTTCCCGTCGGGACATTTCCTGCCACCCGTCTGCGGCGCAACCGGCGCACCCCTTGGCTGCGCCGCCTGGTGGCGGAAAACCGCCTGTCGGTCGACGATCTGATCTGGCCGGTGTTCGTCACCGACGGCGCGGCGGTGGCGGTATCGTCGATGCCCGGGGTGACGCGCTACACGCTGGACGGGTTGCTGGAGGCCCTGGCCGAGGCCGACACGCTGGGCATTCCGGCCATCGCTTTGTTCCCGTCGGTCAACGACCGCCTGAAGACCCCCGATGCCCGCGAGGCGGCCAACCCGGACAACCTCGTCTGCCGTACCGTGCGGGCGGTGAAGAAGGCCTATCCCAATCTCGGGATCATCTGCGACGTGGCACTGGATCCCTTCAACAGCGACGGTCATGACGGCCTGGTGATCGACGGCTATGTCGACAATGACCGCACCGTCGAGGTGCTGTGCCGCCAGGCGGTGGTGCAGGCCGAGGCCGGCTGCGACGTCATCGCGCCGTCCGACATGATGGACGGGCGCATCGGCGCCATCCGAGCGGCGCTGGATGCCGCCGGACTGCAGCATGTGGCCATCCTGTCCTATGCCGCCAAATACGCCTCGGCCTTCTACGGGCCGTTCCGCGACGCCGTCGGTTCCGGCGCGGCGCTGAAGGGCGGCGACAAAAAGACCTATCAGATGGATCCGGCCAACAGCGACGAGGCGCTGCGCGAGGTGGCCATCGACCTCGCCGAGGGCGCCGATATGGTGATGGTCAAGCCCGGCCTGCCCTATCTCGACATCATCCGCCGGGTCAAGGACCGCTTTGCCGTGCCGACCTTCGCCTATCAGGTATCAGGCGAATACGCCATGCTCAAGGCGGCGGTGCAGAACGGCTGGCTGGACAATGACAAGGTGGTGCTGGAAAGCCTGCTGGCCTTCAAACGGGCCGGCGCCGACGCCATCCTCACCTATTCGGCGCTGGAAGCGGCGAAACTGCTCAAGGACTGACCTCGGCCTCCTCCCCTGATTTGTAAACGGAATGTCGTTGCTGGACAGTATCCCGCCAGCTGCATTACCTTTTTCTAATTAGGGGAATATTTGCCGCCGTAACCGGCGCATGGAGATCGGGGGAAGCCATTTCGCTTCTGGCATCAGACCACCGGCGCGCTGCCGGCGGCTTCCGCGCAACCCTGTGCATGAGCACATGTCTGTCCCTGGCCGCCACCCAGGCCTGGGCCGGTCCGTCGGGCGCGCAGCTGACGGCCGGCCAGGCGGCCATCTCCTCTTCGGCGCTGAACACCACCATCCAGCAGACCACCGCCAAGGCCATCATCAACTGGCAGCAATTCTCGCTGG
>Ga0208507_1001316_pt1 | contig 14132 bp, 13 predicted proteins | sample CryBogCBH12Aug01_FD_184626 | JGI IMG/M metagenome (GOLD analysis project Ga0208507, IMG submission 184626) | Freshwater microbial communities from Crystal Bog, Wisconsin, USA - CBH12Aug09.1 (SPAdes) (version 2) | ecosystem: Environmental > Aquatic > Freshwater > Lake | place: Crystal Bog... | reverse complement strand
TGCGTTTGGCAATCTCGATCAGCAGCTCGTCGCCGACTTCATGGCCGTGGCGGTCGTTGACCTCCTTGAAGCCGTCGAGATCGAGATAGACCACCGCCAGCGACCGCTGGCGCCGCTGGCTCTGGGCGATGCCCTGGCGAAGACGGTCGGCCAGCAGCAGGCGGTTGGGCAGGGCAGTCAGGGCGTCGTAATGGGCGATGCGCTCGAGTTGCTGCTGGTGTTCCTTCAGCGAGGTGATGTCGGCGAACAGGCCGACATAGTGCAGAGCCTGTCCCTCGCCGTCACGCACGGCACTGATGGTCAGGGTCTCGGGATAGATCTCGCCGTTGCGGCGGCGGTTCCACACTTCGCCGGACCAGTAGCCTTTCTCGGCCAGCGTGCGCCACATCTGGGCATAGAAATCCGGCCCGTGGCGTCCGGATTTCAGCAGGCGCGGGTTCTTTCCCAGTACCTCTTCGCGGCCATGGCCGGTGATCCTGGTAAAGGTCTCGTTGACCTCGACGATGGCGCCGACGGCGTCGGTGATGATGATGCCTTCGCGGGCGAAGGTGAACACATTGGCCGCCAGGCGCAGGCGGAATTCGGCCTGCTTGCGGTCGGTGATGTCGACATTGGTGCCGGTCAGGCGAAGGGCGCGGCCGTCGGCGTCCCTTTCGACCACGCCGCCGCGGCCCAGGATCCATTTCCAGGAGCCGTTCCTGGTCCGCATCCGGTATTCCTCGGAAAGGCCGGGCGCTCCGTGCTCGACGCATTGCTTGAGGGCCCCGACCACGCGGGCCTTGTCGTCCGGATGGATCCTGCTGACCCAATCCCGGCCATTGGCAGGAATTTCCCCCGGTTCATAGCCCAGGATATGGAAATAGGCGGGGCTGAAATAGGCGTGGTCGTTGGCTAGGTTCCAGTCCCAAAGGCCGTCGCTGACCGCCTCCATGGCCAGGCGGAAGCGCTCTTCGCTTTCCTGGAAGGCGCGTTCCGCCCGCTTGCGTTCGGTGATGTCGCGGGCACTGGCGACATAGGAGCGCCGGCCGTCGGCGAGCAGCATCCGCAAGTGGATTTCGACGGCATAGGCGCTGCCGTCTTTGCGTCGGTGGGTGCCGGTGATCACCGTCGTCTGCCCGGGACTCAGGCCATTCCAGGTTTCCCGGGAGCGGGCGAGATCAAAATCCGGATCGATGTCGGTGACGCGCATCGACAACAGTTCGTCGCGGCTGTAGCCGAGGCTGTCGCAGGCACTTTGGTTGGCTTCGAGAAACCGACCGTCATGGTCATGAATAAATAACGGATCAGGGAGAATTCTATCGCTCAGATCGCGAAAGCCGTCCATGCTGTCACATCCAAGGGTAGAAAGGAGCCTGAAACTGCCGAGAAATTCCTGATTATTTTTATTGGCCATTATATTTGCTACACAATTTATTTACATAATAATACGCTTTTCACAGGCCTGCGCAAAGCCATCATTGCCTGTTCTGGCGGTTTGTTTTTGGCTAAGAAGTCGCCAAACTGATCGTAAATTATGCTAAACAAAAGAGCATGCAGAGCCTTGCCCAGCCATTGCTGCCGGAGTCTTTTCCCCACGAGCTTGTCCTCAACAATGCCATCGTCGGGCTGTCCTACATGCTCGATCGCCGGTTCCTGTGGTGCAACGGCCGCATGGCGGAGATCTTCGGCTATCGGGAGGGTGAGCTGACCGGCCGCGACGTCCGTATACTTTATGCCACCGAGGACGACTACGCCGAGGTCGGGCGTCATTATCCCTCCATTGCCCGTGACAGCACCTACACCCATGAACGGGCGATGGTGAAAAAGAACGGCGACTTGATCTGGTGCCTGATCTCCGGGCGTCCGGTGGCCGACGAGCCTGGCGCGCCCTCGGTCTGGGTGGTGCAGGACATCAGCGACCGCAAACAGGCCGAGGACGGCCTGCGCCGCGCCAATGCCGGCCTGGAGCAGACCGTCGAGCGCCGCACCCTCAATCTTCGCCGCGCCAACGAGTCGCTGCGGGCGGAGATCGAACGGCGCAAGGCGGCCCAGTTGGCTTCGGCGGAAAGCCGTGAAAAATACCGCACTCTGTTCCGCCATCTGCCCTTGGGAGTGCTGGTCGCCACCGCCGCCGGCGAGGTGGTGGAGGCCAACCGTCGGATGCTCTCGACCCTCGGTCTGCGAGGCCTGGCGGAAGTGGCCAAGGTGTCGGACGACCCGACCCGGGTGATCGAGAAGGGAGGGACGACCACCTCGCTGCGCGAATTGCTGCGCCGCGGCCGCAACCGGTTCGAATTCTCCTGGCAGACCCATGCCGGCGTGGTGCGTGACATCGCCGCCTCGGTGGCCGCCATGTCGGGGTCTGATCCCGCCACTATCTTCACCTTCGCCGACATCACCGAGCACAGGCGGGGGCTGAGACGGGAACAGCAGCAGCGCGACGCCCTGGCGCATGCCTCGCGGCTGTCGCTGATGGGCCAGATGGCCTCGGCCCTGGCCCATGAGTTGGGCCAGCCGCTCAATTCCTGCCAGAGCTACCTGGCCGGTCTCAAACTGCGCCTGCCGGCCGAGGTCACCGCCCTGCCGGATGTTTGCTTTGCCTTCGACAAGATGACCGGACAACTGCACCAGGCCGGCGAGATCATCCGCAATGTGCGGTCCTTCATGGCCCGCCAACCGCCCGAGCTGGAGTCGGTTGATGCCGCCCTGCTGGTGAACCAGACGCTGCAGCTGATGGAGCCGCAATGTCGCGAGGCCGGCGTGACTCCGCGGGTATCGGTAAGCGGGCAGTCGCCCAGGGTGCGCTGCCAGCCGGTGGCCATCCAGCAGGTGCTGGCCAATCTGTTGCTGAACGCCATCGAGGCGATGGCGGAGACGCCGCCGTCCTCTCGCCTTGTCGACATCCGCATCGCCCAGGCCTCCGCCGCGCTGGTGGCCTTCGAGGTCGAGGATCACGGCCATGGGGTCGCCGAGGAGGTCGCCACCCATCTCTTCGATCCCTATTTCACCACCAAGGCGGACGGCCTGGGCATGGGGCTGATGATCTGCCGGACCCTGATCGAGGCTCATGGCGGATCGATCCGCCATCAGCGCGCCAGGGGCGGCGGCTGTTGTTTCCGCTTTACCCTGGCGGCGGTGGGGCCATGAGCGAGGAGGCGGTGACCGTCTTCCTGGTCGACGACGATCCCGAGGTCACCGCCTCGCTGGCCTGGCTGCTGGAGTCGGTGAAAATCGCCGCCCGGCAGGTCAACAGCCCGCTGGCCTTCCTGCAGGCGGTGCGCGGCGGCGGCGGCCCGGTCTGCGCCGTTCTTGATCTTCGCATGTCGGAAATGAGCGGACTCGAACTGCAGCAGCAACTGGCCGCCGAGGGCCTGGACATCCCCCTGATCTTTCTGACCGCCCATGGCGACGTGCCGGCGGCGGTCAACGCCATGCAGGCGGGTGCCGTCGACTTCCTGCAAAAGCCGTTCAATCCGCAGGTCTTCCTCAGTTGCGTCAACCGTCTGATCCGCCAGGCCCGCGAGCGTTTCGGCGAGCGCACGGAAAAGGCCCGGCTGCACAGCCAGCTGGCAAAACTGTCGAAGCGCGAGGCGGATGTCCTGGATGCCCTGTTCGACGGCCTGACCAGCAAGGAAATCGCCCGTCTGCTGGCGGTCAGCCCTAAGACCGTCGATGTTCACCGCGCCAATCTGATGCGCAAGATCGGTGTTTCCTCGGGCACCGAACTGATGCGGTTGCTGGTCAGCCTGGGATACCGCCGCTACCTCTCCACCGGCCCGCACCAGCCCGGCAGGTAGTCGGCCTCCTCGCTTTTGGCCAGCTTGAGCGCTTTTTCCAGGGCGGCCTGGAAATCGGCTTCGACGGCGCTTCGCTTGAGGCGCCGGCGCAGGAAATCGGCCCACAGGAATTCGCTGAACGGCGTCGTGTCCTTGGCGAATCCGCCCAGATGCCGCAATTCGCCGGCCAGCGAGCGGAAGGGATCGTCGGCCAGGTCTTTGAGGGATTTGGGGATGTCCTTGTAGCTGCGCCGCTGTCCCTGGTCGTCGAACGGGTGCATCCAGTTGCGGCTGTCGAGGACGAACCAGAAAGCTTCGGAGTCGAGGCGCTTGAGGTTCGCCACCACCGTCACCAGGACGTCCTTGGCGGCCTCGTCCAGCAGGGCGCGGCACAGATGGTGGTGGTCGATGACGAAGTACCGTTCCTTAGGACCGATGATCGCCGGGATCATGTGGTGGCCAAGGAATTCACCGGCCTTGTCATCCTTCATCGCCCGCCAATGGGCGCGTTTGGCGGCGACTTCTCGCATGCCGACGGTGATCTGGGTCGGCCGCAACTCGGCGATGGGGACGGGACGGATGGTGGGTTCTCGAACATTCGTCATCGGACTACCTCCTTCCGCCATAGCAGGGGAAAGTGGTCGGGCGGTCAAGAGGCGAGGGGATCCGGGCGGAAATACACCTTTTAATTTTAGAATGATAACAGTATGCTCTTAATAAGAGATTTGGGCCGGGTTGGGACGCTCGTGCCGCTCAATTCCATCGGGTTCGTCAAATGCCTCAACCGACCATCAAAGACTGTCTCAACTGGCCCCCCATATTATCAAGCAATGGCTGGCGTACCGCCAAAGGGCCGCTGGGGTTGTTCGTGCAGACCGGCATCAGCAAGCAGATTCTTGCTTTGCAGGCCTGGCGCCTGGAAACGCCATGGCTGGAGTTCAACGTGGCGGCGCAAACCTTTAACCAGCGGCGCCTGGAGATGTTCTTTGATACCCATGTCTGGCGAGGTCTGCGTTTGCTGGTGGGCCTGGAATCACTGGCCGGGGAGCATGAGTCCCGCCTGAGGAAAATTCCGCTGCAGGGAGACCGGGCGGCCGGGGCGGCGCGCCAGGTCGCCGGCGCGGCCCGCGACATCGGCCAGAATTTTCGCCGTCTGGCCGGCAATTGTTATGGAAACAGTTGGAAATGGCAGGACGACCGGCCATTTCTGGTCGGTGCAACAAAGGATCCTCAATAGGTCTCGACGTGATAGCGGCCCTCGCGGCGCATCTGGCCGCAGAGGCTGGCCCAGTCCAGGTCATGGCCGCGGCAGAGATCGGCGAAGGCCTCGTCGCAACCCTGTTCCATGCCCTTCAGCCCGCAGATATAGACGAAGGTGTTGTCGCTTTTCAGCAATTGGGCGACATCGGCCGCGCGTTCGCGGATCTTGTCCTGGACATAGACCTTGGGCTGTCCGGGTACCCGCGAGAAGGCCAGGTTGACGTCGATCAGCGATTTTGGAAGCTTCATCAGCGGTCCGAAATAGGGCAGTTCTTCGGAAGACCGGGCACCGAAGAACAGCATCAGCTTGCCCTCCACCGGCGGCTTGCGGCGGCGGCGTTCGGTAAAGGCGCGGAACGGCGCCGAACCGGTGCCGGTACAGACCATGATGATATTGGCCTCGGGGTGGTTGGGCATCAGGAAGCTGTCGCCGAAGGGGCCGGTGACCTGCACCTCGTCGCCCTTGACGCGGTCGCAGATGTAGTTCGAGCCGACGCCGTCCGCCACCCGCTTGATGGTCAGCGCCAGATTGTTGTGGTTGGGCCGTTCGCCTTCGCGCGGGCTGGCCACCGAATACAGGCGGATGTTGAAGGGGCGGCCCTGGGCATCGGTGCCCGGCGGCAGGATGCCGATGGACTGGCCTTCCAGCACCGGAAAGGCCTGCTGGCCGAAGTCGAGCACGATGTGGCGGATGTCGGAGTCGGCGCCCTCGCCGGTGATGCGGAAATTGCCGGCCACCCGGGCGGTCGCCGGGCGGTCGCGGCCATAGAGATTGGTGTAGGGATGGGCCGCCGACCAGGGCGGCGGTACCCGGCCGCCGGTGGCGCTGGTCGCCTGGTCCATCATCTGCGACACCTCGGCCGGGGCAGGAGCCTGGCCGGCGTCGGCGGCGTCGTTGCCCGCCGTCTGGCGCTCGGGCAGGTCGAACCACTCCATCTGTTCGGCCAGCGGATAGTAATCGGCGACCATGAACCAGTTGTCGATGGCCCCGGTCGGGCAGGGTGACACGCAGGCCAGGCAGAAGTTGCAGAGAGCCGGATCGACCAGGTAATTCTTGACGTTATTGGAGATCGCCTTTTTCGGGCAGATCTCCTGGCAGGTATTGCAGCGGATGCAAATCGCCGGATCGATGAGGTGCTGACGCTTCAATTCCATGGCCGGACCTTTGAAAAGGACCCTTCTCCCCGCAAGCGGAGAGAAGGGGGTAATGGGCTCAAGCAAACCTTACATATTCGAAATCGATACCCTGATTATTGATGCCGCGGGCCGGCGGCGCAATCCAGTTGGCATACTGGCCGGGCTTGTTCACCGCGCCCGTCATCAGCGAGGAGACATAGGCGCGGTCGGCGGCGCTGGGCAGGAACTCGTCCTGGCGGCGGGCGAAGTCCTCCTTCGACAGCACCTTGCCGCTGGGGTCGACGGCGATGTCGGAGAAGTGGCCGATGGCGCGGTGGAAAGCGGTGTGCGGCAGCTTCAGGCGGAACTCCATGCCGTATTTCTCGAAGATGCGGTTCCAGCGGTCGACGCCGGACTGCACGTCGACATGCCAGTCCTGGCGCAGACGCTCGTTCAGGGAATTGAGCGCCGGCACCTCGATGGGCTTGAAGCTGTTGTCGACATAATGCAGCACCGGATAGCTGGTGCCGTCAAGCTTGTGGTCGTCCTCGATGGCGGTTTCGCGGAAGCGTCCTTTGAGCCCGAGGTTGAAGGCGGTGGCGGCGTTGGTTGATACCTCGGCGCCGTAGAGATCGGTGGTGACGCTGTAGTGGAAGTTGAGATAGCGCTGGATGGTCGGCAGGTCGATGACGCCGAATTTGCGGACGTCGTCGGTCTTGTGCTCCTTCATCACCTGGCAGGTGCGTTCGATGATGCGCCCGACGCCGGTCTCGCCGACGAACATGTGATGCGCCTCTTCGGTCAGCATGAAGCGGCAGCTGCGCGACAGCGGATCGAAGCCGGACTCGGCCAGGGCGGCCAGCTGATATTTGCCGTCGCGGTCGGTGATGAAGGTGAACATGAAGAAGGCCAGCCAGTCGGCGGTCTTTTCATTGAAGGCGCCGAGGATGCGCGGCTTGTCGGGATTGCCCGAGCGGCGCGCCAGCATCTCCTCGGCCTCTTCGCGGCCGTCCTTGCCGAAATGGGCATGCAGCAGATAGACCATGGCCCACAGATGGCGGCCTTCCTCGACATTGACCTGGAACAGGTTGCGCAGGTCATAAAGCGACGGCGCCGACTTGCCGAGCAGGCGCTGCTGTTCCACCGAGGCCGGCTCGGTGTCGCCCTGGATGGTGATCAGGCGGCGCAACAGCGAGCGGTATTCGCCGGGAATCTCCTGCCATACCGGGTCGCCCTTGTGCTCGCCGAAGGAGATTTTGCGGTCCGGTTCCGGTGCCGCCAGGAAGATGCCCCAGCGGTATTCCGGCATTTTGACATAGCCGAACTGCGCCCAGCCTTCCGGCTCGGCGGATATCGCCGTGCGCAGATAGACGTCGAAATCGAGCGTGCCGTCGGGGCCCATGTCCTTCCACCAGTCGACATAGTGGGGCTGCCAGGACTCCAGCGCGCGCTGCAGGCGGCGGTCTTCCGACAGGTTGACGTTGTTGGGAATGCGTTCGGAATAATCGATCGTGGTCATGGCGACGTCACACCCTTTCTTTGTTGTAATCGGCCCGTTTGCCGGTTCCATAAAGTTTCAGCGCGCCCTGTTCGCCGACGGCGTTGGGGCGCTGGAAAATCCAGTTCTGCCAGGCGGTCAGCCGGCCGAAGATCTTGGTCTCGAGGGTTTCCGGGCCGGCGAAGCGCAGATTGGCCTCCAGTCCGGTGAGGGCATCGGGCGAGAAACTGGCGCGTTCCTCCAATGCCAGGCGGATCTCGTCGTCCCAGTCGATGTCGTCGGGGGTCGAGGTGACCAGGCCCAGCGCCCCGGCATCCCCCGCCTCCAGCGACTTGCCGATCTCCGCCTTGGCCTTGCCCACCGTCGCCGGTTCGCCGAGGAAGCGGGTTTCGAGGCGGGTCAGGCCGTTGCCCATGGGCAGGGGGCCGAAATTCGACTCGCTGAGCAGCAGCGTGGCCGGAGCCCGGTTGTCGCCCTCGCGGCTGCCGTCCAGCATGTAGGAGCGGTCGGCGGCGAAGACGATCTCGGCCAGGAAGCCGGCATAGGCGCTGCCCTGGTCGACCAGGGCGAACAGGGTGCGCGACGTGGTGTCGAGGCGCTTCAGGGTGCGCTTCCAGAACAGCAGGATTTCGCGCACCAGCCAATCGCCGGCATTGGCCCGCAAGGCGGCGTCATAGCCCTGGACGCGGGCGATGTCGCCTTCCGTGCGCAGCACCCAGGAGGTCAGCGTCGGTTCATTGAGCCGGAGATGCAGCATGGCGTCGTCGAACTGGCGGGCCAGGGCCAGCGGCCAGAAGGTCGCGCCCTCGGCCTGGATGGCGGCGGCGTCGGCCGGGGCATCGCGGTCGGGGGTGCGGAGCGTGAAGCGCGCGGCCAGCACGTCGCGGTCGAGGTCGACGGTGACGTATTGGTATTCCAGCCGGTTGTCGGTGAACTTGCGCTCGACCGGCGTCAGGGCGACACCCTTGGCGATGGCCGGGCGATCGGATTTGGCGGCCAGCTCATTGGCCAGGGCCTTGACGCGGTCGGCGAATTTCGAGGTCGGCACCACTTCGTCGACCAGGCGCCAGTCGACGGCCCGCTTGCCGCGCGCGCCTTCCTCGGTGGACGAGAAAATATCGGCGAGATCGCGGCGCACCTTGCGCTTGTCGACCACCCGGGTCAGGCCGCCGGTGCCCGGCAGCACCGCCAGCAGCGGCACCTCCGGCAGCGACACCGAGGTGTTGCCGTCATCGGCCATGATGATGTAGTCGGTGGCCAGCGCCATTTCATAACCGCCGCCGGCGGCGGTGCCGCGGATGGCGCAGATATAGGTCTGTTTCGAGAACTCGGTGGCGTCCTCGATGGACAGCCTGGTCTCGTTGGTGAACTTGCAGAAGTTCACCTTGTGACCATGGGTCGACTTGCCCAGCATGCGGATATTGGCGCCGGCGCAGAAGATGCGGTCCTTGGCCGACTGGATGACCACGGTGCGCACTTCCGGATGTTCGAAGCGCAGCCGCTGGATGGCGTCGAACAGTTCGATGTCCACCCCAAGGTCGTAGGAGTTCATCTTCAGCTCATAGCCCTCGAACAACCCACCATTGGGGTCGACATCCATGCTCAACGACGCGACCGCGCCGTCGAAGGACAGTTTCCAGTGCTTGTAGCGTTCTGGACAGGTGCGAAAATCAATCATCTGGGCGCGCCACCTTAGAATGCGAATAAGTTGTATGCACTATATTGCGTATAGTTGACTAGCGTCAAGGGTGTTTTATGCAATATTCTGCTACAAGGCAACCTCCGCCGCCTGTCCAGCCAGGGCCTCCAATCGCGATCGGCTGATTTGCAGGGCGGTGCGCTGCATGTAGAAGCGCAAGCCCCTGAGGCCGCCCAGTTCCTCGCCGCCGCCGGCCCGCCCGGGACCGCCGTGGATGCTTTGCGGCATTACCACGCCATGGCCGGGATTGGTCTTGGCGATGGCGCTGTCGATGACCTGCAGGCGGCCATGGGCGGAGGCGACGGCGCCGGCATAGGACAGCGCGAAGGCGTCGTCGTCGCTGTAGATGGAGCCGGCCAGCGAGCCGCCGCCGGCCCGCGCGATGGCGACGGCTTCGGCCTCGTTGTCATAGGGCAGCAGGGTGGCGACCGGGCCGAACACCTCGACCTCGTGAACGGCGTGGCCGTCCAGCGGGCGATTGTGGCAGAGCAGGGTCAGCGGCACGAAACAGGCTTTGGCGGGATCAAGCCCGGCGGGGACGAAATCCCGCTGGCCGCCGAAGGTCATCCTGGCCTCTGTCGCCAGCTTCTCGATGCCGCTCCAGGCGGCGGCCTGCTGCGCCTTGTTGACCAACGGTCCCATGCGGGTCGCCGGATCGCGCGGGTCGCCCACCGTCACCGCCGCCAGTTGGGCTTCCAGCGCCTCGTCGACGGCGGCGAGCCGGGCGCGGGGCACCAGGATGCGGCGGATGGCGGTGCATTTCTGGCCGGCCTTGACGGTCAGTTCCTGCACCACCGTCTTGATGAAGGCGGCGAAAATCTCCGAACCCGCCTCGGCATCGGGGCCCAGGCAGGCGAGGTTGAGGCTGTCGGCCTCGACCGAGAAGCGGACATTGGCGGCCAGGGCGTTGCGGTTCGAGCGCAGGTTGAGGGCGGTGTCGGCGGAGCCGGTGAAGGACACCAGATCGCCCGGCGCCAGGCGGTCCATCAGGTCGCGGCCGCCGCCGCAGAGCAGGGACAGGGCGCCCTCGGGAAGCACAGCCTTGGCCACCACGTCCTTGACCATTTCATAGGCCAGCCAGGCGGTGGCGGTGGCCGGCTTGGAAAGGAACGGCACCCCGGCCAGCAGCGATACCGCCGCCTTCTCCCACAGGCCCCAGGACGGAAAGTTGAAGGCGTTGATATGGACGGCGACGCCCCGCAGCGGCGTCCAGATATGCCCGGCGCGGAAGCTCTCGTCCTTGCTGAACTGGTCGCTGCCGGCTTCCGCCAGCAGGGTTTTTTCGCCCAGGCCGCGCGACAGGCCTGCATAATATTTCAAGGTGGCGATGCCGCCGTCGATGTCGAGAACGGCGTCGCCGCGGCCGGTGCCGGAATTCTTCAGCGTGATCTCGTAATAGCGGTCCTTGTTTTCCGCCAGGACGCCGGCGATGGCCGCCAGCAGCTGTCCGCGCTGGGCGAAGGTCATGGCTTTCAGCGCCGGGCCGCCCTTGTCGCGGGCGAAGCCGAGGGCCTGGCCGAGGTCGAGGCCGTCGCCGGAGGCGCGCGCCAGTTCCGCGCCGGTGACCGGATCGAACAGACCGGCGCCGGGACCGCTGCCGTCCTGCCAACGCCCCGAAAGATAGCTTTGCAGCCTCATCATGTTGTCTCCTGAAGGGTGTGAATGAAGGCGGTCATCGCCGCCAGGGTCGCTTCGGGCTGGTCGCGGTAGGGCGAATGCCCGCATTGATCCAGTTCCACCACCTGCACCGGGCCGCCGCTCTGGCGTTGGATGGCCTGCCACTGAATGGCGGTGCCGTAGACATCGTCGCGTCCCTGGACGACCATCATCGGCACCCGGATGGCGGGCAGAAACTCCTCGATGTTCCAGTGCCAGAAGCCGGGATCGAGCCAGGCCCCGTTCCAGCCCCAAAAGGCGCAATCGACATTGTTGCCGTGATATTTCTTCAGCCGGGCGCGCAGCTCGCCGGTCTCGTAGGCCTGTTTGGCCTCGCGGATGCTGGCGACGCAGAGCTCCTCATTGAACACATGCGGCGCCATCAGGACGACCCCCAGCAGCCCGGGATGCGCGGCCGGGCAGCCGGCATGGACGATGCTGATTGAGGCGCCGTCGCTATGGCCGGCCAGGATCACCTTGCCGGGAGCCAGCCTGGCCAGCAGCCGCGGCAGCACCTCGACCCCTTCATGGGTCATGTAGCTGAGCGGACGGGGCAGGGAGACCGGGCTCGAGCGGCCGTAGCCGGCCCGCGAATAGACCACCGTCGGGCAGCCGGTGGCGGCGGCGAGGCGGGCCGGAAAGTCCCGCCACATGTCGACGCAGCCCAGCCCCTCATGCAGGAACACCACCGTCGGGCGGCCGTCCTGCGACGCCGGATAGGCGTGGTATTCCAGGAGCTGGTCGCCGAGGTCGAGGATCCCGGCGCTTGGCCCGGCGGTCATCGGCCGAAGTCGATCTGGCCGTCCGGCAGCAGGTACAGCACCACCGCCTCGCCGTCGGTGATGGTCGGGCGATGGGCGGTGTCGGGTCCGTAGACTTTCCATCCGCGCGGCGTGCCGTCGAATTTGGCCCCCGGGGTGAGGGGCATGATCATGTCGATCTCGCCCTTGGGATGGCGATGATGGGGGCCGGCGCCCTCCGGCATGCGGACCACGTCGACACTGAACCCGGCCAGCCCGGCTTCCGCCTCGAAGGGCCGGCCGTAACGGATGCCGCGATGCTCGTTCTCGCACAGCCAGCCCTCTGCCATGCCCTGCTGGATGGCGGCTTCGACGGCTTTGAACAGAGAGCCGTTTTCCGCCACCCGGCTATTCAGATGGGCCTGCAGCGCGTCGTCGAGGGGACGGCCGGCGACATCGGCGGTAATTTGGCTGATCAGTTCCTTGAAGGCGGATTTCGACACGACCCCTCTCCTTTGCGACTCAGTCACATTACCAATGGCCTATGGTCAGGAAAAGCAATTTAGTGCATCCACCCATGAGGGGAAGCGATTTTTTTGCGGCAGGTTCATGTAATATGGTGCATGTTTGACAGTCCCATCGGATGCGGGAAAGGGCGAAAAGTTGACACAGGCCGTCGGGCAATCCCAGCAACCGCCGGAACTCAAGGACATGCTGGTCAGGCTCGGTAACCATGTGCGTCAGTTCCGGGCCCAGCGCGGCATGTCGCGCAAGATGCTGTCACAGCTGTCGGGTGTCTCCGAGCGCTATCTGGCCCAGCTCGAGGGCGGCCAGGCCAATGTCACCTTCAATATCCTCTGTCTGCTGGCGCAGACCATGGATACCGACGTCATTCCCCTGCTGGAGGGCAGCGCCGAGGGCAATCCCGACCTGATCCTCGCCAAGCGTCTGCTGGAGAATCTGTCCTTCGAGCGGCAGAGCGCCGCCTACCAGTTTCTCCGCCATAATTTCGGCGGCGGCGGTCCGGCGGGCGGTGGAGTGGTGGCGCTGATCGGCCTCAGGGGCGCCGGCAAGACGACCCTGGGCGCCCGTCTGGCCCAGCATTTCGACGTGCCGTTTTTCCGCCTGACCCAAATGCTCGAGGAAATGTCCGGCCTCGACATGGCCGAGATCATCATGACCATCGGACAAAGGGGCTATCGCCGCCTCGAATACAACGCCCTGCAGGAGGTTTTGAGCCAGAATCCGCGGGCGGTGATCGAAACCGGCGGCAGCATCGTGTCGGAACTGAAAACCTTCGAGATGTTGCTGCGCTCCTGCCGCACCGTGTGGATCAAGGCGACGCCGCGCGAACATATGGAACGGGTGGCCCGTCAGGGCGACACCCGGCCGATGGAAGGCCATATGCAGCGGGCCATGGACGATCTGCGGGCGATCCTCGACTCCCGCACCGCCCTCTACAGCCGCGCCGACAATGTGCTCGATACCTCCGGGCGCTCGATCGACGATTGCGTCAGGGAGTTGATCGCCATCTGCGCGCCGATCCTGGCCGAAGGCCTGGCCACGGCACAGTGATGTGGCCCGAAACCGCGCTTGTGTATCCGGCGGATATCCCGTAGGATATCCATCGTATATCACGGAGACGAAAATGCAGGTGCAACTGGCCCGTTGGGGCAACAGCCTTGGTGTGCGCATACCCAAGGAAATCGCCGGTCGCCTGGGTTTGGCCGAGGGTGCCCGGGTGGAGATGTCGGCCGAAGATGGCCGGATCATCATCACATCCGCCGCGCCGCGCTACCGTTTGGCCGAGCTGCTTCACGGCATCACTCCCGAGGCGATGCGGGACGCCTTTCAATGGGGTGACGATGTCGGCCGCGAGAGCGTCGACAAATGACGCCCTGCGACGCCGGCGATATCGTCTGGACCGATTTCGACCCCTCTTTAGGGCGTGAGCGGGCTGGTCGCCGGCCGGCTCTGGTGGTCTCTCCTCAGGCTTTTCAGGCGGTCAGCGGGTTGGCGTTTGTCTGTCCGATCACCAGCAAGGTTCGGCCTTTCGGGACCAGTGTCGTATTGCCGGCCGGTCTCGCCGTCGCAGGCGAGGTGCTGACCAGCCACATGCGCAGCGTCGATACCCTGGCCAGACCCATCAGGGTCGCCGGGCGGGTGCCGGACAGCCTGCTTGCCGATGTCCGTGCCAAATTGGCCGCCTTGATCGGGCTGACCTGATAATTCAGACGAAAGGCATCGAAAGAGCCCCGGCCAGCTTATGGCGTGCTGCCTGTGGCGCATAACACGGACGAAAAGGACAAATATCTTAGCGCTATCGCATTTATACCAACGGCCTTAACCATTGACCGACGCCCACTTGCGGGAGGCGATTGAGCGGATGCGTTGGGGTGTGGCGATCA
>Ga0208507_1001311_pt1 | contig 14177 bp, 10 predicted proteins | sample CryBogCBH12Aug01_FD_184626 | JGI IMG/M metagenome (GOLD analysis project Ga0208507, IMG submission 184626) | Freshwater microbial communities from Crystal Bog, Wisconsin, USA - CBH12Aug09.1 (SPAdes) (version 2) | ecosystem: Environmental > Aquatic > Freshwater > Lake | place: Crystal Bog... | reverse complement strand
ATCGCAGCTCAACACCGGCGGCGGCGAAGGCGGCCGGCTGGAGGAGCGCGACTGGCAGAACAATCTGGTCTGGTGCTATGTGCAGAACACGCCCACCAACATGACCCACCACGACATCGCGCTGCTGCCCAACGGCAACGTCCTGATGATCATGTGCGAGATCAAAACGCTAGCCGAAGTCCTGGCCGCCGGCTTCCAGACCAATTCCCAAACGCAACCCAGCGTGCTGGCCAGCGGCGGCGGTCTGCTGCCCGACGCCATCATCGAAGTGCAGCCGGCGGCCAAGGATGGCACCACCAATGGCACGATTGTCTGGCAATGGCATGTCTGGGATCACCTCGTGCAAAACTATGACGCGACCAAGGCCAACTACGGCGTGCCCAGCAATCACGTCGAACTGATCCACGCCAACGCCGGCGCGTTGCAACAATTCTGGAATCATTTCAACGGCATTGACTACAATCCGCAGCTTGACCAGATCCTCATCAGCTCGCGCAATCAATGCGAAATTTGGGTAATTGATCATAGCACCACCACGGCGCAGGCCGCCGGTCACACCGGCGGGCGCTACGGCAAGGGCGGCGACTTGCTTTACCGCTGGGGCAACCCGGCCGTCAACAATCTTACCGACGCGACGCACAAGGAAATGCTCTGGCAGCAGCACTGCGCGACGTGGATTCCGTCGAACTGTCCGGGCGCGGGCCACATCCTCATTCACGACAACGGCATCAATCGCGCCAACCCCGCTTATACCTCGATTGACGAAATCGTGCCGCCGGTGGATGCCAACGGCTTCTACACCGGCACCAGCAACGTCTATTTCGGCCCGACAAATTATTTCTGGGTTTACACCAACAACCCCGCGACGAACTTTTTCGGCGCGGACATCGGCGGCGTGGAGCGCGAACCAAACGGCGACACGCTCATCACCTTCGGCATCCGCGGAACGCTGTTTGAAGTCACGAGCAACTCACAAACCATTTGGAAATACATCAATCCCGTCACCACCACGCCATTGGCCCAGAGCAGCACGGTTCCGTTCGACCCGAACAGCAACACAAATTTCCCGTTGCAGACGCTCAACGAAGTTTTCAAGGCCCACCGCTACCCGACTAATTTTTCCGGTTTTGCCGGCAAGGACCTGACGCCGCGTGGCACCATCGAAACTTACACCGGCGCGACCACCGACACCGTCGGCCTCGGCCTGCCCGACATCTGGGTGCGGGCGCATTTCGGCACGCTCTCCTACGTGACTGCGGCCAGCAGTCATTCCGGCAACGGGCTGACCGACCTGCAGGAATACCGCTACGGCCTCGACCCGAACGTCTGGTCTTCCGCCGCCAACGGCATTCCCGACGGCTGGGCCGTCAGCTATGGTTTGGACCCCACATTCGCGGGCACCGCTTCGCAGGTCGCGGCAAACGGCCGCTCGGTTTTGGAATGTTATCAAGCCGATCTCAATCCCACCAACGCCGCCTCGCGCCTGGCTTTTGTGAGCATCAAGGCGGATGGCAAAACCGTCCAGCTCAGTTGGATTGGAGGCGTCAACGCCTGGCAATATGTGGAATGTTCACCGACCCTGTCGCCCGCCACCTGGACGCCCATCTTCACAAATGTTCCGCCCGTCGCCATCAGCAACAGCGTCAGCCAAACAATTGCCGGCGGCGGCACCAATCTTTACTATCGGATTAACGCCCATCGTTGAAACATGAAACTGTTCACCAACCGCAGGACTTTTCTCGGCTTTCTCGCGACGGCGGCGGCGTGGCTTTCCCTGCCGGCGCTGGCGCAAAACAGCGCCCCCGGCCAGAACCAGAAAGGCCGCAAAGGTGACGGACACGGTCGCCGCGACGCGCAGAACTTTGTGCTGCCGCCGGAACTGGCGGCGTTCAGCCGGCTGTCGCTGGTGCTGGGCCGCGTCAGCGACCGGTCGGTGACGGTGAGCACGCTGGCAAAGGAAACGCTGGAAGGTTTTTTTGAATACGGAACTGCGCCGGGCAATTACGCCAACCAAACCAGCCGTCTTGCTTTCGCCGCGAACCAGCCCGTCGAAACGGTCCTGGAAAAGCTGCAGCCGAACACTCAATATTTTTACCGCCTGCAATTTCGCCAGTCGGGCGAGACCGCTTTCACCGCCCGCCCGGAGTGCCACTTTCACACACAGCGCGCCGCCGGCGGCACGTTCACGTTTGCGATTCAAGGCGATTCCCATCCCGAACGGCCGCAGATGAGCCAGCCAGATTTGTATGCGCGCACCCTGCTCAACGCCGCCGCCGGCAAACCGGATTTTTACATCTGCATGGGTGACGATTTCAGCGTCGCGCCAGTGCGGGAGGTGAGTTTTGAATCCGTCGCCGAACGCTACACGCTGCAACGCCCTTTTCTCGGCCTCGTGGCGCAGTCGGCGCCGGTTTTTCTGCTCAACGGCAACCACGAGCAGGCGTCGCTGTTCAATTTTAACCAGCCCGGCGAGCGCCACGCCGTCGCGGTCCACGCGCAAAACGCGCGCAACCAATTTTTCCCCACGCCGGCTCCCGGTGGTATTTACTCCGGCGACACCGAGCCGCTGCCGGCCGTCGGCCTGCGCAAGGATTATTGCGCGTGGACGTGGGGCGACGCGCTGTTTGTGATCCTCGACAACTACTGGCATTCGCCCGCGCAGGTGGACAGCGGCTTCCGCGAGCAGGATTTGGGCGGCGGCAAAGGCGGACGCGGCCACGACCGCGACTGGTGGGCGCTCACGCTCGGCGACGCGCAATATCAGTGGTTCAAACGCACGCTCGAACAGAGCCGGGCAAAGTATAAATTTGTCTTCGCACATCACGTCATGGGTTCGGGCCGCGGCGGCGTGGACGAGAGCGATTTGTATGAATGGGGCGGACGCAACAAACGCGGCGACTGGGAATTCGCCGCGCGCCGGCCCGGCTGGGAATTGCCGGTGCACCAGCTCATGGCCAAACACGGCGTCACGATTTTTTTCCAGGGCCACGACCACCTTTTTTGCCGCCAGGAACGCGACGGCGTCGTTTACCAGGAAATGCCGATGCCGGCTGATCACGGCTACAAAACTTACAACGAAGACCGCTACCAATCCGGCGTGAAGCTGCCGAACTCCGGCCATCTGCGCGTGACCGTCTCGCCGGACAACGTGAAAGTGGATTACGTCCGCAGTTATTTGCCCAAGGACGAAACCGCGCAGCACAAGACCGGCGACATCGCGCACAGCTACACCGTCAAGGCAAAGGGGCTTCATGCGTAAAATTCTCGCAGGTATCCTTGCACTATTTTGTTTCGTCGGCTTGTCGGTCGGACTGGCTCAGAAAAATACCGACAAGCCAAGAGGCGACCACAGCCACCGCAACCAATCGGGAACGAATGTTTTCAACATCACTGTGCCGGCCCATGACTACGATTTGATTCTCGCGCGACCGGAGAAATATTCAGCAACGTTAAGCGTGCTGGCATATCGCGACCTGGAAGGTTTTATCGCTTGCGGAACACAATCCGGCGATTGCTCGAACCTGACGCCGACGCAGCAGTTCAAGGCTGGCGCACCAGTTGAGTTCGTCCTCGATTCATTGCTGCCGGACACCAGATACTTTTACAAGTTCCATTCGCGGCAAGCTGGCGCAACACAACTCACCGCCAGCCCGGAATCTTCCTTCCACACCGCGCGCCCGGCGGGCAGTAGTTTTACCTTCACCATGACGGCAGATGTGCATCTGGATGAGCACACTAGCGCAAAGGTTTATGAGCAATCTCTGACCAACATCCGCGCTGATGCGCCAGATTTCCACGTTGATCTAGGCAATCTGTTTATGACCGACAAGCACAGCACGCGCGACGAGGCGGCGCGGCAATTTCTTGCTCAACGGTATTATCTCGGCCAGCTTGGCGCGCCATTATTTCTGGCGCTCGGCGTGCATGACGGCGAGAGCAGCCGATACGATGACGGTACGCCCGACAACCTCGCTGCCTGGTCAAATGCGATTCGTAAAAAATATTTTCCCAATCCTGTGCCGGACAATTTTTACACCGGTGATGCCATCCCCAAACCGCCGGGCGGTCTTCTGGAAAACTATTATGCGTGGACTTGGGGCGATGCGTTGTTTGTGGTGCTCGACCCATATCGCTACTCGCTGTCCGCACGCGGCGGCAATCGCGACGGCTGGGCTTGGTCGCTCGGTCGCGAACAATATAACTGGCTTGCTAAAACGCTCGCGGAAAGCCGGGCGAAATACAAATTCATCTTCCTGCACAACCTGCTTGCTGGCGACCAAGCTACGCGCGGTGGCGTGGAAATTGCCGGGTTTAACGAATGGGGCGGAAAAGATTTGGACGGCACAAACAACTTTGCGCAACACCGGCCCAGCTGGCCGATGCCGATTCACCAACTCCTTTTACAAAATCACGTCACGGCGGTTTTCCGGGCGCACGACAATTTTTACGCCCGTCAGGAACTCGACGGTATTTTATATCTGATGGTGCCGCAGCCGAGCTTCGCCGGCAATGACCGCATCCGCGATTTGCAAACTTACGGCTACAAACAGGGCGTTTTTCTCGGCAACTCCGGCCATGTGCGCGTGATGGTAACGCCGGGAAAAGCAACCGTGGATTATGTGAAAACCGCCGGAACGGTGGCCGATCACAGTGTTATCGTTCCCCGCTGAAGCGCGACGACGCCTTTTGTGAATTGAGTCGCGGGCATTCAACCGTTAAGTTTAACCGCGATGAATTTATCCGTTCAAATCGGCAAGCTGCGGATGCAAAATCCCGTCACCGTGGCTTCCGGCACTTTCGGCTACGGCGCGGAATATGCGCGACTAATTGATTTAAATCTGCTGGGCGCGGTTACGGTTAAGGGCATCCGGCTAAATCCTGTGCCCGGCAATCCCACGCCGCGCACCGCCGAAACCACGAGTGGAATGCTTAACGCCATCGGTCTGCAAGGACCGGGCGTGGACGGCTTCATCAAAAAATACTGGCCTTTTCTCAAGTCGCTGAAGGTGCCGACCATCATCAACATCTGGGGCACAACCGTCGAGGAATACGCCGAGGTCGCGCGGCGGTTCGACGCGCTGGGCGGCGTCGGTGCACTGGAGTTGAACGTCTCCTGCCCGAACATCAAGGCCGGCGGCGCACAGTTCGGCACGGATTGCAAATTGCTGTCGCAAGTTGTCGCCGCGTGCCGCTCGATCACGGCGCTGCCGCTCATCACCAAGATGAGCCCGAACGTCCCGAACATCGGCGAGCTGGCGAAAGCCGCCGAAGATGCGGGTAGCGATGCGCTCGCCGTGACCAACAGTTTTCCGGCGATGGCGATAGATATCCACACGCGCAAGCCGAAGCTGGCGAACATCACTGGCGGCCTCACCGGCCCGGCCATCAAGCCGATTGCCATCAAACTTGTATGGGAAGCGGCGAAGGCTGTGAAGATTCCCATCATCGGCATGGGTGGCATTCAAAATGCCGACGACGCGATTGAGTTTCTCATGGCCGGCGCGACAGCGGTGGCCGTGGGCACGGCAAACTTCTACGAACCGCAGACGCCGTTGCAGGTCATCGCCGGTATCCGTGAATTCATGGAACGGAGAAAAATCAGCGACGTGCGTGAAATCACTGGCGGCGTGCAGATTTCAAAAAAATAAGCCTTCCGCATGTTCGAGCACCACACCAATCCGTTGCTACCGCGCAAAGAGTATTACCGGCGCATTGTACGCAACGTGGCACTGGGCATCGGCGTGCTTGCCCTTTCGTTGGGAGTTGGCATGACCGGCTATCACCATTTTGAGCAACTTTCTTGGATTGATGCCTTCTTGAATGCCGCGATGATTCTCTCCGGCATGGGGCCGGTCGCCACGTTACAGACCGACGCCGGCAAGTTGTTTGCAGGCTGTTATGCTATCTTCAGCGGCATCGCGTTGATTTCTATTCTAGGCATCATCTTCGCACCAGTCGTCCATCGCTTTCTGCATAAATTTCATCTGGAAGACGAAGGACGGGACGAGAAATAATACACATTGCGCGACATTTGGTGAATTCTGTTTTTACACCACGCAGACAAATGGTTAATTTGCGCCGATGCAAATTGCTTTTTCGAAATATCACGCGCTGGGCAATGATTATATTGTCATCAACCCAAAAGATTTGCCTGCGCCGCTGACCACCGACCAAGTAAAAACCATCTGCCACCGCAATTTTGGCGTCGGCTCAGACGGAATTCTCCTCGGACCAATCCCCTGCTCCACCGCCAAGTGCGCGCTCAAGATTTATAATCCTGACGGCAGCATCGCCGAAAAAAGCGGCAACGGCGTCCGCATCTTCTCGCGCTATCTCTGGGACATCAAGTTTGTCGGCAACGATGAATTCGCCCTCCAGACCGATGGCGGCATCGTGCGCTCCACCGTTTTCGACGGCGGCAAGATGGCGCGCGTCGAGATGGGCCACGTCAGTTTCGACAGCGAAAGAATCCCTGTCACCGGCGCGAAACGCGAAGTCATCAACGAAAAGATTTCCGTGGGCGGCCGCGAGTTTGCCTTTTGCGCCGCAACCATCGGCAATCCGCACTGCGTGCTGCCGCTGCCGGAAATCAGCGCGAAGCTGGCTCACGATTTTGGCCCGCTGCTGGAAGTTCATCATAATTTTCCGCGCAAGACCAACGTCCAGTTCTTGAAGGTGCTCGACCGCGCGAACATCCAGATCGAGATCTGGGAGCGTGGCGCGGGCTACACATTGGCCAGCGGCAGCAGCAGCAGCGCGAGTGCGGCGGTGGCGCACAAGCTTGGCCTCGTGGACAAGAAAGTTTCCGTCCACTGCCCTGGCGGCATCATCCGAATCGAGATCCGCGAAGGTTTTGACATCCTGATGACCGGCAGCGTGACCAAGGTTTTCGACGGTGTCATCAGCCCAGAGATTTTTTCAGTGAGGGTTTCGTAAAGGATGTCAGACAGCTATTGCGTCCACCAAAGCCTCGCTTCACAGCGTTCATCTTTTCCCGCCACCGAAAAGTAGACGCAGGCTGTTCATCACCACAACAACCGTGCTGCCTTCGTGGCCGACGACACCAATGGTCAGCGGGATTTTTCCGGCAAGCGCGAAGCCAACCAGCACCACGACGGTGCCGAGTGAGATGAACAGGTTTTGCCGGATGATGACGCGGGCGCGCTGGCTCAAGCGGAACGCAGCGAGGAAATTTTCGAGTTTGTCTTTCATCAGCACCACGTCGGCCTGCTCCAATGCGGCATCGGAACCGCGCCCCCCCATCGCCACGCCAATGTGTGCCACGGCGAGGCTCGGCGCGTCATTCACGCCGTCGCCTATCATCGCCACCTTTTTGCCCTGTGCGGTGAATTCCCGAATGGCGGCGACTTTTTGCTCCGGTTTGAGTTCGGCGCGCACATCGTCCAGTTTTAATTCAGTTTTTAGATGCTCAGCCGCCGCCCTGCGATCGCCGGTGAGCACCACAGAACGCAAGCCAGCCTGGCGCAATTCCTCGATAACCGACGCGGCCTGCGGACGGATGTCGTCGCGCAGAATGACGCGGCCCAGCAAATCGCCGGTTGAAACCCAGACCTCGGACGTGCCGGTACCGGATTGCGGTGCGGCAAACCCGCCATTACCAACTTGCGATTCAACCCATTCACGTTTGCCGAGAAAAATTTGCCGGCCGGCGTGCTTCGCTTTCAAACCCTCGCCGGTGACGGATTCAAATTGCGGGAACTCGATGATCTCCAGTCCGTGCTGCTTGCCGTGGCGGGTGATGGCACGGGCGAGTGGATGCGTGGAAAGTTTTTCGAGTGAATACGCAAGTTGCACAACCTCTTTATCGCTGCCGGGCGGAAAGCTTTCCACAGTCTCCACGCGCAATTCGCCGGTGGTGAGCGTGCCGGTTTTGTCGAGGCAAACGGTGTTGATCTCGGCCAACTTCTCCACCGCCGCCCCGCCGCGAAAAAGAATGCCGTGCCGCGCGCTCCAGGCAATCGCCGCCAGTACCGCCGATGGAATGGACAGCACCAGCGCACACGGCGACGAGACGACGAGCAGCGTCATGGTGCGGTAAAATGCGCTGTGCGATTCAATTGAAGACTTGAACGCCTCCAGCCCGAATCCAAGCCACCACACAAAAAACATCGCAAAGGACAGGGCGATGACGCCGTAGGTGTAATAGGTGCTGAATTTATCGGCGAACATCTGCGCGGGAGCTTTCTGCTGCTGCGCCTCCTTGATGAGCGTGATAATTTTCTGCAGCGAGCTTTCGGCGGCGGGCCGGGTGACGGCCACTTCGACCGCGCCCCACAGATTGATGGTCCCGGCGAGCGCGTTGTCGCCGATCTTTTTTTCGACGGGCGTGGCCTCGCCGGTAAGATTGGATTCATCGGCGGCGGTGGCACCTTTGGCAATCTCCACGTCTACTGGAAATTGCGAGCCAGGCTTGATGAGCAGGCGCGCGCCGGCGCGGAGAGTTTCGACGGGAACCTCGGTTTCGTTTCCGTTTGCGTCGATCGCGGTGGCGGTTTTCGGCGCGTCGCGAAAAAGCGAACGGATTTCCTTTTGCGTCCGGCCCAGCGCGTAATGTTCGAGCGCTCCGGAAAAGGAAAAGAGGAAAAGCAGCGTCGCACCCTCACCCCACGCACCGATGCTGGCACTGCCGGCGGCGACGGCGAGCATGAGGAAATGCACATCCAGCGTGCGTTTCTGAAGGCGCTCCCATACTTCCTCGGCGGGAAACCATGCGCCGGCGAGATAGCTCAAAACAAACAGCGGCAGCCGCCAGGCAGAGGTGTCGGGAACCGCAATGCCCGCGAGCAGGCCGAACGCGCCGCAAGCGACAGCGAGGCCGAGCTGGAGCTTCCATTCGTCGGCATGGTCATGTTCATCCACGTGCTCGAGAAATTCCACGTCGCGCTGGACAATTTTCGGAAATGGCAGGTCGCGCCAGCGCCAGAACTTCGGCGCGGTTGGACAGGTGACGCGGGCGATGGTGGTGGCATCGCCCTCGATGCTAATGGTTATTTTTGTCCGTTCAGACTCCGTGAGCGAGATATCGCAGGTGTTGCAATCGTTTTTGCCATCAAGAAGGCGGCAATGATGGTCGGCGGGGGCCGCCTGGACTGCGGCCAGATCGCGGCTGACGCGGGCGGTGAGCTTGTCCACGTCGGCGCGGCCGAGGGTGGCGACGGAAACTTTCTGGTGCGCTCGGTCAATTGTCACCGCCTCCAGCGCCGGCTCATCGGCCAGCGTGTTGAGCAGCGAGCGGGCCAGACAGCGTTCCGGCGCGGGACGACAGGCGGCTTCATTAGCGGACGACACATTCATTACGACATATTCTGTAACACAGGTTTCCAGCGGGGGCGACGTGAAAAAGCAAAAAAAATCAAGCATTTGTCATTTTACGGTTGTTTAGACAACCTGTTTTATGGCATTGTCTGACACGATATTTCTAATTTTAAACCAACATGAACAGTAAGTCATCTAACCAACCAAACACCACCAACCAAAACCTTATTTCCTGGGTGCAGCAAATGTCCGAATTGTGCCAGCCGGACAGCGTCCACTGGTGCGACGGATCAGAAAAGGAGAACCAGTCGCTTTGCGATTTGCTGGTGGCGCATGGCACGTTCACCAAACTGGATGCCAAGAAACGCCCCGGCAGCTATCTCGCACGCTCGCACGCGAGCGATGTGGCGCGTGTCGAGGACCGCACGTTCATCTGCTCCAAGACCAAGGAGGAAGCCGGCCCGACGAACAACTGGGCAGACCCAGTAGCGATGAAGAAAGAATTGCAAGAGTTGTTCAAAGGTTGCATGAAAGGCCGCACGATGTATGTGATCCCGTTCGCGATGGGCCCGCTCGATTCGCCCATCTGCAAAATCGGCATCGAAATCACCGACTCTCCCTATGTCGTCGTCCACATGCGCATCATGACCCGCATGGGCAAGACTGTGCTCGACAAACTCGGCGACAATAGCTCGTATATTCCGTGTGTCCATTCTGTCGGCGCACCGCTCGCGCCCGGCCAAAAGGACGTCGCCTGGCCGTGCGAACCTGATCCGAAGAAGAAATACATCGTCCATTTCCCTGACGATCCGTCCATCTGGTCGTATGGTTCCGGTTACGGTGGCAACGCGCTGCTCGGCAAAAAATGCCTTGCCCTCCGCATCGCCTCAACCGTCGCGCAACGCGAAGGCTGGCTGGCCGAGCACATGCTCATCCTCTGCCTCACCTCGCCGGCGGGCAAGAAACACTATGTCGCCGCTGCGTTCCCGAGCGCCTGCGGCAAAACAAATCTCGCGATGATGCTGCCCACCCTGCCCGGCTGGAAAGTTTCCTGCCTCGGCGACGATATCGCATGGATCCGCGTCGGCAAGGATGGCCGTCTCTGGGCGATGAACCCGGAAAGCGGTTTCTTCGGCGTCGCACCGGGAACTTCGGTCAAGTCCAATCCGAACGCCATTGCCTCCATCTCCAAGAACACCATCTTCACGAACGTCGCGCTCACGCCTGACGGCGATGTGTGGTGGGAAGATTCCGGCGTGCCCGCGCCCGCCAAGGCGATTGACTGGGAAGGCAAGGAATGGACGCCAGACTGCGGACGCAAGGCGGCGCACGCGAATTCCCGTTTCACCGTTCACGCATCGCAATGCCCGGCTATTTATCCAAACTGGCAGCATCCCGACGGCGTGCCGCTGGCGGCAATCCTGTTCGGCGGCCGCCGCCCGAAAACGATTCCGCTCGTCAACGAAGCGTTCGACTGGGAACACGGCGTTTTCATGGGTTCCGCGTGCGGTTCCGAAACCACCGCCGCCGCGCTCGGCGCGGCGGGCGTGCTGCGCCGCGATCCCTTCGCCATGCTGCCATTCTGCGGCTACAACATGGGTGATTACTTTGCGCACTGGCTCTCATTCGCGAAAAAGACCGAACGCAGCAAGCTGCCCAAGGTTTTCTTTGTGAACTGGTTCCGCCGCAGCGCCGACGGCAAGTTCCTCTGGCCCGGCTACGGCGAAAACTGTCGCGTGCTCAAGTGGATTTGCGAACGCGTCGAAGGCACCGCCAAGGCGCAGACCACGCCCATCGGCAACATCCCCACGCGCGACGCGCTGGACTTGAGCGGCCTCGGCATGCACGACGAGGACATCAACGAGCTCCTCGCCGTGGACCTCGCCGGCTGGAAAAATGAAATTGCCGACGTAGCCGCCAACTACGCCAAGTTCGGCGACAAGTTGCCCAAGGCGTTAAACGAGCAGCTCGACAGCCTGCGCAAGCGGATTGGTTGAGAATAATATATTCAAAAGCGAAACGGCCACCAGCAATGGTGGCCGTTTTTGCTTGTCCTTTGGCCGCCGCTCAGCCATTCAAAATACATAATGACCGCATCCACGCCGACGCCCCAATGGCTGCGCACAGGTCGGGAAATTTTCCCGGCAATGCTCACCGCCATCCGCGCCGCGCATGAATCCATCCGACTGGAAACCTACATCTATACCGATGGAGTAATCGGGCGGCAGTTTCTCACCGCGCTGACAGAAGCGGCGCGGCGCGGCGTGAAAGTTATCGTGCTGGTCGACGCCTTCGGTTCCTGGCTGCTGCCCGATGACTTTTTCGCGCCGATCCTCGCCGCCGGCGGGAACGTCCGCTATTTTAATCCTCTCCGGCTTTGGCGGTTTGGCGTGCGCGATCACCGCAAGCTGCTCGTGTGCGATGACGCCGTGGTATTCTTCGGCGGCTTTAATATCGCCGATGAATATGATGGCGACGGAATAACGTGCGGCTGGTGTGATTTTGGGATGCGCATCGAAAACCCGGCGCTGGCAGTCGAGCTGACGAAATCCTTCGATGAATTGTCCGCGCTGGCGGATTTCCATCGCAAGCCGCTGATGCGCCTGCGCGCCTTCAAACGCCGGCGCAAAACGGGAGCCCGACTCGGCGGCGAACTGTTGTTGAGCCATCCCGGTCGTGGTGCCAGTCCCTTTCAAGTCTCCCTTCACCGCGACCTTGCTCAAGCACGCGACACACGCATCATCACCGCCTATTTTTTACCGACGCGCCGGGTGCGCCAATACTTGATCCGCGCGGCACGCAACGGCGGCCGGGTTCAACTCATTCTTGCCGGCAAATCCGACGTGATGATTTCCCAACTGGCCGCCCGCAGTTTGTATCATCGATTAATGAAGGCCGGCGTGGAGATCTATGAATATCAACCGCAGATACTGCACGCGAAGCTGATCGTGAGCGACGGCGTCACCTATGCCGGCTCCAGCAATCTCGACATCCGCAGTCTGAATCTAAATTACGAACTGATGCTACGGTTTGAAGACCAAGCCACCGCCGCCGGCGCCCGCGAAATCTTCAAGGAGACACTGAAACATTGCCGCCGGATCGAACCCGGCTGGTTCAAAGCCCAACCCTGGTGGCAGCGCTGGCAATACCGTTGGGCGCACTTTCTGGTGGCGCGGATTGACCCGCTCGTCGCCCTGCGCCAGTTCGGGTCGGTGGAGTGAAGAAATGAAACACCCTGAAAACTGACAAGCCGGCGGACGATTGCGGCTCACCCAAGCAGCTCAATCGTCCGTGTCGTCCTCGCTGTTGTCGTTGCGCTCGATGTAGCGCGGGTCGTTCTCCAGATTCTGCGAGAGATAAACGTGCCGGATTTCCTGCCCGAAACCGTTGCGCCGGAAAAACGCCAGCGCCGCGTGGTTCTTGGCCGCCGTGTCCACCAGCATGATCCGCGCGTCGTGGTCAATGAACAGCCCCGTCAACTGCCGCAACAGCCGCGACGCGATGCCGCTGCGCTTGAACCGCCGCTCTACGCCCAGCCACATCAGCAGCCCGTAACGCCACGCGCTGCGCGGCTTTTCCGTCACGCGCCCGAGCGCAAAGCCGATGATTTTTCCATCCGCCTCCGCGACCAGGCACGTCTCGGCATCGGCGCTGAAAAGCAGCGCCAGTTCATGGTCGTCCCACGAACGGTAGAGCGTCGGCCATTCCTCGGCGGTGAATAATTCCTCGCCCAGCTCGAACACCTGCGGCACGTCGCGCAATTCCATCTCGCGAATCTCCACGGGCGGCAAAGGTTTTGCTCGTTTACGTTTCGGTTTGGTGACTGCCTCCATAATAAATCAAATCAAGTTTTCATCCGCCTGCAGCGTCCATGCGGATGGATGCGGCTTCATGCCAATGCGAGGGTAGTATTCGATGGCCTGCGGCGCCGAAAGCAGCACGACCGTCGCTTGGCCACCGAGCTGTTGCGTGCGACGGATGAGCTCGCGCCCGATGCCCTGTTTTTGATGCGACGCGCGCACGGCGAGATCGGACAAATACGTCGCGTAACTAAAATCGCTCAGGCTGCGAGCGATGCCCACGAGCAAATCACCATCCCAAGCCGTAACGGTAAGATTGGCATTTTGCAACATGCACCGCATCCGGTCGCGATCATCCACCGGACGACGCTCGCCCAACGTAGAAGCGCGATAAAGCTCGATGACCGCCTCCAAATCGAGATCGTTGCCTGTGCGATATGCAATCATCTGCTAGCTCAGCAAACTTTTTACTTTCGCCAGCGCCTCGTCCAGCTTGCTCGCGTCCTTGCCGCCGCCGCGCGCATTGTCCGGCTTGCCGCCGCCCTTGCCGCCGACAATCGGCGCGATGGCCTGGATGATTTTCCCGGCCTGAACCTTCGCAGTAAAATCAGCGGATACCGAGGCGATCAAAGTCACCGCGCCGTTCGCCGCGCCGCCAAGGACGACGACGCCTTTGAACTGCGATTTCAATGCGTCCACGATGTGCTGCAAAACGTCGCCGTCCACACGGCCAAGGTTGTTGATGATGGTCGGCGTGCCGTTGATGACTTGAGACAAGGCGGCCAACGCGTTCGCAGCATTTGCCGCTTCCTTTTGATGCGCGGCCTTCAGTTGCCGTTCCAATTCCTTTTGATGCGCGAGCAGGGCTTCGATTTTCTTCTCCAGCTCGTGGACCGGTGAATTGATTTTGCCCGCAATGCTGCGGATAAGCTGAAGCTGCGCATTCGCCACGCCGTAGGCTTCGAGTCCGGCCACGGCTTCGATGCGCCGGACACCGGCGGCAATCGCGTTCTCGCCGACGATGCGGAATAGGCCGATCTCGCCGGTCGCGCGCGTGTGCGTGCCACCGCAAAGTTCCATGGAATAGCCGTCCAACTTCCC
>Ga0208507_1001304_pt1 | contig 14212 bp, 13 predicted proteins | sample CryBogCBH12Aug01_FD_184626 | JGI IMG/M metagenome (GOLD analysis project Ga0208507, IMG submission 184626) | Freshwater microbial communities from Crystal Bog, Wisconsin, USA - CBH12Aug09.1 (SPAdes) (version 2) | ecosystem: Environmental > Aquatic > Freshwater > Lake | place: Crystal Bog... | reverse complement strand
TTTTTGAACGGTTAAAAGGTTATTGCCTCGATAAAGGCTACAGTGCCGACGAATTTGATGCGGTCATGGCGTTAGCCCCCGCCGAACCACTGGACTTTATGCAACGGCTGGGGGCAGTCAAGGCCTTCCGGCAATTGCCCGAGGCGGACAGCCTGTCCGCCGCCAACAAACGTATCCGCAATATCCTGAAGAAATCTGACACTGCCCCAGCCACCAGCATCGGGCAATTGGCCGAACCGCAAGAAATTGCCTTGCTGGCCGCCGCCGAACAAGCGGCACAAGACATCCAACCGTTATTGGCGCAACATGATTACCAAGCGACCCTAAACCGCTTGGCGGGCTTGCGTGAAGCGGTGGATGCCTTCTTTGACCACGTTATGGTAATGACCGATGACCTGGATTTGCGGGGCAACCGTTTGGCATTGTTAAATATGCTGTCGGAGCAATTTTTGACCTGTGCCGATTTGGCCAAATTACAGTCGTGATCACTTTATACACACCGCCAGCCGACACAGCCAACAAAATCAGCCGTTTTGTATTGCTCGACCGAGATGGTGTCATTAACGAGGACTCCGATGCCTTCATCAAAACGCCTGATGAATGGCTGCCCATAGCCGGTAGCTTGGAAGCCATTGCCCTGCTCAACCGGCACGGCTACCAAGTCGCGGTCATCACCAACCAATCCGGTGTGGCGCGGGGGCTGTTTGATTTGGCCATGCTGGCAAAAATCCACGACAAAATGTGCAGTATGGTAGCCGATCAGGGCGGCAACATCAGTGCCGTTTATTTCTGCCCGCATAATGCCGACAGCAGCTGCGAGTGCCGCAAACCCAAACCAGGCTTGCTACTGCAATGCGCGGCCGATTATGGTTTCGACCTCTCCACAACCGTGATGATCGGCGATTCTTACCGCGACCTGCAAGCCGGACAAGCCGCCGGCGCCTTGCCAATATTGGTCAGGACCGGCAAAGGCGGACAAACCTTAAGCGAACACCCTAACCTTAACTACCCTGTTTTTGACAACCTATATCATGCCGCCCAACAGCTCATTGCCAACCCTTAATTTCCGCATATATTTAGGCTCCCTGCTATTTTCCATGTGTATGGCGTTCTCCGCCGTGGTAATTGGCTTAATCATTTTAGCGTGCTACTTTTTCCCCTTTAGCGTCCGTTATCAAGCCTCGCAACTGTGGGTACGTTTCACATTAGGGACTGCCAGATTGTTTTGCGGCATCCACTATCAAGTGGAAGGCTTGGAACACATCAAAGACATTCCTGTGGCTATTGTCTTAAGCAAACACCAATCGGCCTTTGAAACGCTTGCACTGCGCATCATACTGCCGCACCATGCGGTATTGCTGAAAAAATCGCTGCTGCGGTTGCCGGTCTGGGGATGGGCCATGGCAACCTTAAAACCGATCGCCATCGACCGTTCACAAAAACGTCATGCCTTGCGTGCGCTGGTAGAAAAGGGCCGTGGCTATTTGCAGGAAGGCTTATGGGTGCTGATTTTCCCCGAAGGCACCCGCGCCGCGCCGGACGAAACCACCAAATTTAACGCGGGCGGTGCCCTGTTGGCGGAAAAAACCGCTTATCCGGTCATACCGATTGCGCTTAACTCTGGCAGCTATTGGCCGCGTAATGGTTTTATAAAATACCCCGGCACCATAAAAGTGAAAATCGGCCCGCCCATCAGCAGCCAAAACCGCAAAGCGTCAGATATTAACAATGAAGCGATAGCCTGGATCACCCAAGCGATGGCAACCTTATAAGCTTTGGCAACAACGTAGGTGCGGATTTATCCGCACGGCACTGACCACGCAATAGTTTTTTACATGACCCATGCAGTTTTTTGCTGAACCTTTACAAGAAGCTGCATAGCATCCAATGGCAAAACCGAGCAAAGCCAAAGCCCAAATCATTTCGTATCGGAAGCGAAAAAACACTAAGCGGCTTCGACTACACCCACCCAACGGGCTGCGTAACACCCTTTTATGCCTTTTATTAGGGATTGGCATCAAGGCACTTATCGCCATTGCCTAAGCTGCGTATAATGTTATCTTGAACCCCAGTAAAAACCCTGTCGAGTGAATAAAATGAAAAAGCTGCTGTTGATTGCCCTACCCGCCTTGATGCTAACGGCTTGTGCCGACAAAAACCAATACCAACAAGCCGTGCTTGAGCAAATGCAAAAAGAACAAGATATCAAAGACTACAAGCTAGACCCCGAACAAATAGCCAAATGCGTGGTGGACACCAGCTCCAGCAACATGCCAGGTGCTTTTGCGCTCGACCCCACCCGAATGATGGCGTACCGCAACTATGCCAAAATGCTCAACGTGTCAAAAGCACAAGACCCCAAAAAAGAACTGGAAGTGCTACGCAACGATTTTGGCTCCGCCAAAGAACTAAGCGACGCCCATAACAACTACGCCGAAAGCTTGGTGGAATGCTACACCTCGCTGATTTCCGCGTCTGACGAAAAAGCCAGACCCGAGCAACAATAATATGTGTTAGTCCGGTGGTATATATACTCCAACAAAGAATCTGCCGAATTTTGGGCAGAAATACCCGCCCACCAATTAGCCAGCGGTCAGGCCGTTGAATTTTTTGGAGTGAAAAATGAGCAACAGAAAAGTGTTTTACATATCAGACCGCACCTGCGCTTGGATAACCGACACCACCGCCAAGCCCGACTTTGGCGAAAAGCCTCGGTGGAGCGAGGCGGTAAACTGCACGGTGGAGCAGTTTAGATACCTGCTCCGCGAATCGCTCCCCGATCTGTCCATGGACGAATGGACAATCCTGCTAAATGTCTACGCCAGATGCCCTTATCCGGCCCACGGCATACCGGCCAGAATTGCATCAGACATGATGGACAGCGTAGGGGCGGCACTCATCGAGGACGTGAAAAACCCCGACTATGCCGCTCTTGTGCGTAAAACGCACGGCATGAGCCAAATTGAGCAGCTTGCGATTTTATATTTTGTCCAGATGTTTTTGGCGAGCAAATGGAATTGCGAATGGGGCGAGATAGTAGAGGCTATCCAGTCTAAGTTTTAACGGTGCAATATAAGCTCCAACACCAGCTTAGAGCCAAAATAAGCCAGCATCAACAGCGCGAAACCAGTCAATGTCCACTTGATAGCAGTTTTGCCGCGCCAGCCATACAGCCTGCGCCCGACCAACAGACTGCTGAAAATCAGCCACGCCAACAACGACAACACGGTCTTATGCACTAAATGTTGGGCAAACAAATCCTCTATAAAGATAACCCCGCTCGCTAAGGACACGGTCAAAAACAGCAGGCCGGTGGCCAGCATCTGGAACATTAACGATTCCATGGCCTGCAACGAAGGCAACGAGCGCATAAAGGGCTTAGGGGCATGGCTTTTTATTTGCTTGTCCTGAATCGCCAGCAACACCGCTTGCAAAGCGGCAATATTAAGCAAACTAAAAGCAATCATCGAAGTCAAGATATGCGTGTCCATTGCCGGCCCGTAATGGGGGAAATGTGCGGTTTGCTTACCCAGCCACACCTCCAACCCCAACATAACCGCCGCTATCGGAAAAACCGCTATGCCCAATTTTTCCACCGGCTTGTTTAAGCTTGCCAACAGCAGCAGTACAGCAACAATCATGGCAATCAATGCGCCGGTATTAAAAAAGCCAAAATTAAAGCCATTCTGTTGCTGACCGTTGAGGATGAAATAAACAAGCTGCAAGACCACCGCCCCCCACGCCAAGGCTATTGGGGTGATGCTGTGCTTATAGTCATGCAGTTGCCGCAACAGCCATCCGGCTGCAGCCAAATAACAACAAACGGATAGCAGGGCAAACAAGTGGCTGGTCATCATAGCAATATCAACATATTGGTAAACAATAATATTCAATCTATCATAAGCTTATAATAGCATTTCAGGCATTTTCATAAGCGCCGCCTAACTATTCCCTAAGTTCGTCGGCAAACTGGCGCAATAGCAAGGCCAATTGCAAAGCACGGCTTTTCAGCCAGTGCAAGGCAAGGTAGGCTATGTTAAACTATCACGTTTAACGGTTCTAGTGCGGCCTTTTTACGACCCGTGCCGATTGCCTGATCGACACCCGCCCCATCGCTTGACTTTATAGCCAATGACAGCAAAGTGGCCTGCATACAGCCTATCCTTTAACTCAATATAACCCTATCGCAGCCATGTTTGACAACTTAACCGACCGACTCAGCAGCACCCTAAAAAAACTCAAAGGCCAAGCACGCCTGACCGAAGACAACATCAAAGACACCCTCCGCGAAGTGCGTATGGCCTTATTGGAAGCCGATGTGGCGCTGCCGGTGGTCAACGATTTTATCGAAAGCGTCAAACAAGGCGCCTTGGGTCAAGAAGTGCAGAGCAGCCTGACCCCGGGGCAAGCCATGATCAAGCTGGTGCAAGCGGAATTGGTCAAAGTGATGGGCGAGGCCAATGAAGGCCTAAACTTAAAAGCCGTGCCCCCCGCCGTGATTTTAATGGCTGGCCTGCAAGGTGCCGGTAAGACCACCACGGTCGCCAAATTGGGCCGTTGGCTGAAAGAAAACCAAAAGAAAAAAGTCGGTGTGGTCAGTGCCGACGTTTATCGCCCCGCCGCCATCAAGCAATTAGAAACCTTGGCCAATGACCTGTCATTGGATTTTTTCCCCAGCGACATCAGCCAACAACCGGTTGATATTGCCATCAACGCCATAGAAACGGCAAAACGCAAATTTTTGGATGTCATTATTATTGACACCGCCGGTCGCTTGCATATTGATGATGACATGATGGGCGAAATCAAAGCCCTTCATGCCGCCATAAACCCCATTGAAACTTTATTTGTGGTGGACAGCATGACCGGTCAGGATGCCGCCATCACCGCCAAAGCCTTTAATGACGCACTGCCGTTGACCGGGGTCATTTTAACCAAAGCCGATGGTGACGCACGCGGCGGGGCGGCCTTGTCTATCCGGCACATCACCGGCAAACCGATCAAATTTATCGGTATGGGCGAAAAAACCGATGCCTTGGAACCGTTCCATCCTGACCGGCTCGCCTCGCGCATTTTGGACATGGGCGACATGCTCAGTCTGATTGAAGACATTGAACGCAAGGTTGATAAGGAAAAAGCCGAAAAACTGGTGCGCAAAATCCAAAAAGGCAAAAGCTTCGACTTTGAAGATTTCCGCGAACAATTGCAACAAATGCAATCTATGGGCGGCATCGGTGCCATGCTGGACAAACTGCCGGGCATAAAAAGCGTGCCCCAAGAAATGAAAGACCAAATCAACGACAAAATGCTGGCACGGCAAATTGCCGTGATCTGCTCCATGACCCCACAAGAACGGCGCCACCCCGATCTGATAAAAGGCAACCGGAAAAAGCGCATTGCCTTGGGCAGCGGTCAAGAACTGCAAGATGTCAACCGTCTGCTCAAACAGTTTCTGATGATGCAGAAAATGATGAAAAAAATGAAAGGCGGCAACATGACCAACATGATGCGCGGCGCGAAAAGCAACATCCGTGGCCTACGCCGATAAGCGTTGGCTTATTATAGGCAAGCCGCCATAAGAAAGCCCATGCCGGGTGGGTTCTGGCACAACACAGAACTCACCCGCAAGCCTTAAAAATCAGCTAAAAACATCGCATCGCCATAACTGAAGAAACGGTACGATTGCGCTATGGCGTGTTGGTACGCTTCTTTTATAGGCTGATAACCGGCAAAAGCCGACACCAACATCAGCAATGTTGATTCGGGCAAATGGAAATTGGTCAGCAGCGCATCAACCGACTTGAAGGCATAGCCCGGCGTAATGAACAAATCCGTCTCGCCATAACCCGCTTGCAGCTGCCCGCTGACTGAAGCCGATTCTAAAGCCCTGACGGCGGTCGTGCCAATGGCAATCACCCGCCCGCCCCGGCTTCTCGCCGCTTGTATCGCTTGCACCGTCTCCGCACTGACGGCAAAATATTCTTTATGCATGATATGCTGCGTTATATCGTCCGTGCGTACCGGCTGAAAAGTACCGCTACCAACATGCAGCGTGACAAAAGCAATGCTTGCCCCCTTAGCGGCAATCTTGTCCATCATCTCACCATCAAAATGCAGCCCCGCTGTGGGTGCAGCGACCGCCCCCGCCTGTTTGGCGAACACCGTCTGGTAACGTTCCCAATCAGCACCATCATCTTGCCTTGCAATATAGGGCGGCAACGGGATATGGCCAATTTGCGCCAATATCTGTGCAATACCTAGATCGCCCAAGAAGCGCACTTGGAACAGATCACCCGCCCTACCCAAAACCTCGCACTGAAAACCTTGCTCAAAACTAATCAACGAACCCGATTTGGGAGTTTTGCTGGCCTTGACATGGGCAATCGCCCGATAATCATCTTGAATACGCTCAATCAGCACCTCCACCTTACCGCCGCTGGCTTTGTTGCCAAACAGCCGCGCCGCCATCACCTTGGTGTCGTTAAACACCACAATATCATTGGCATCGATCAGGCCGATCAAATCAACAAAATGCTTATCCTGGCATTGCCCTGTCCTGCGGTCAACACATAACAAACGGCTGGCACTGCGGTTTTGCAAAGGCCGTTGGGCTATCAAGGCATCGGGTAAAATATAATTAAAATCACTTTTCTTCATAGCCGTCCATAGTATCAGTTTAACAGCCTACTTTCACCAAAAAAAGCTTGCAAAATTTTCCCAGTCTTATATACTATTCTGACTTTGCCGGGGTGGCGGAACTGGTAGACGCGCCGGATTCAAAATCCGGTGGTGGTGACATCGTGCCGGTTCGATTCCGGCCCTCGGTACCAAAGACAAGTACAGAGCCGTGCAAAGCAATCCAGAAACCCTTGATTACTACCGTAACAAGGGTTTTTTTATGCCCACCGAGATGCAGCGAAATGTGTCGTAATTTGTGTCGTTTGGTATAGTGCCTAAAAAAAGACACACTTTTGACACCCTATGGCAAAACAACTCAATAAAGACGCGGTATACAAAGCGGCGAAACCCAAAGATAAAAATTACATGATCAATGACGGTGACGGACTGTTCATGCTTGTTGGCAAGAACGGAACTAAGTCATGGCGGTTTGTTTATACGTTCAATAAGAAAAGAGAAAAACTAGAACTGGGGGGTTTACCCAAAGGTCACGCTTGAAGCGGCAAGGCGCAAAGCAGAGGAAGCGAGAGACCAGATAAGTAACGCCGTCAACCCCAGTGACAAACGCAAAGAAAAAAAAGCCGTCAAGGAAATTGAATTAGAAAATGAAAGCCGCCGTAGTGCCGGTTTGCCCCTCATCAACAGCTTTGCCGATTTAACCGGCCAATGGTTGGCGTCAATAGAACATCTTACCAAACCTACAACACACATCAAAAAAGCGTCAAGGTTAGCGCGTCTGGCGTTCCCTATTTTGGGAGATATGCCTATCAATCAGATTAAATCATCCGATGTATTGGCAACTTTAAAGCCTTTGATTGATAAAATGCAGCTTGAAACCGCACACAGGCTACATTCTGAAATGAGTTCTGTTTTTGCTTACGCCATTGTCCATAACTTCACAGACTATGATCCCGCGCAACCCGTAGCCAAACAAATACCCGCCCAAAAACCAAAGCACAGGGCCGCCATAATAGACCCCCACCAAGTGGGTCAGCTTCTTAGGGACATAGGCAATTACAAAGGCACATTTGTAGTTCAAATGGCTTTCAAAATATCGCCGTTATTATTCCAAAGACCTGGTGAGATACGTCAATTATTGTGGGAAGACATAGACTTCAAGGCCAAAGAATGGCGGTCCTACATATCAAAAACAGACTTTTATCACATCGTACCCTTATCAACCCAAGACATAGCCATTTTAAATGAAATCAAGCCACTGACGGGTTCAGGCAAATATGTTTTCCCTTCAAGCCGTGGTGATGGTCGGCCGATGTCTAACAACACCATAAGAACCGCCCTTAAGACATTGGGTTATGATTCGGACAAAATGACAGCACACGGTTTCAGAACGACCGCATCGACCTTATTAAATGAACAAGGCTGGAGTCCTGATGCCATTGAGCGTCAATTGGCACATGCACCACGGGATCAGGTGCGGGCAGCCTATAACCGGGCACAATACCTTGATGAAAGACGGCGCATGATGCAAAGCTGGGCTGACTATCTGGACACCCTCAAAAACGGGGCGCAGTAGGAAGGGGGATGGCTATTTTGCTGGACATGGATGACATTGGGCACCTGTAAATATTATGCTGGCACCAGTAAATCATCGATTGCGATAGCATTCCATCAAAGTAGAAGAACCGCTCAGACAAACGGATGTCACGGAGTTGTTCTTGTAGCTTATTGAAATAGTTAATCGACGTACCCGATTTAAAGCGGTCGTCATTTAAGGCAAAACCTTTGATGATGTATTCTTTAAGTCGTTGGGTCGCCCAGATTCTAAACTGTGTGCCTTGGGGGGATTTTACCCGATAGCCTACGGAGATGATGACATCAAGGTTATAGCCGTTTACTTCGACTGCTTGTGTTTTGCCCGCTATCGCACCGTGTTGAGTGGTTGTTCGGAATTTCCGAACAACCACTTTTTCATCCAATTCACCCTCTGCAAACACATTTTTAATATGCTCGCTGATAGTGGCTTTTGATTTTTGAAACAGTTCGCATAATTGTGCTTGGGTCAGCCAAACGGTGTCATCCTCCAGACGAACATCAATTTTGATCTTGCCATACTGGTCTTGGTAAATGAGCATTTCGCTAGTAAGCATCGTGTTGGTTTTCTTGGGTGGCAAGTTTGGCACTATTTTCTACAACACCCTCATCAATACAGGGCAAAGAGGCTTAATGGTATTTTTTATTGCTTGTTAATGCGCTTACGCGTTTGCAGTGCATGGTAAATGGTCACCATAGCCGCTTGAACTTTAATATCAGCCATAGGGATTTTTATATCTTTGTTAAAATTAATTTTAAACAACAAGCCACTATGGGCAGCAAAATTAATTTAATATATAACGTGCCATCTTCGTATGCATTGCTATTACTGGGTTTATGACATCAAGACAGGTATGACAGCATTTTTTTGATTTAAAATTAAAATAATTAACAATATTAACATAAACCAATCTCTGCCCATTAAAGAAATGGGAAAATGGCGGTTTTCCTGTCTTGCCGTCATAACATCATAAAATCATAAAATCATAAAATCAATAACATAGACAAGACACCTTGTATCAACAAAAAAACAAGGTGTCTTGGCTGGCTATATCAATTCAATCTTGAACCCATTAAAGCATTGCTTTTACAACCTATTATTACTGGACGTAGTTTACTGTTTCATCTTTTTGTTCAGAAAAAATTTAAGTCCCAATCAAACTAATATCCACTCTGCCTGAACTTTTATGTTCGCTGTTTATTTTTTTGCAATATTTTTCAACATGATCAACCTTCAAATGCCAACGAACACCATACAAAAATATAAAATGTTTTATGGCTGAATATTTATTATTTTTTCAATCATAAGAGTTACTGGTTGGCTGCCTATCCGGCATTACTGTCTAACCAGTAAGCATTGATTTATTTTTGTGTTATCTTATAGCGTAAAAAGTCCATGCCCTATGGTGTTAATAGCATGTTAACTTTAGAACTTTGCGAATTCCTCGTAACCGTTATTACTTAATGCATCTATACCTGCGCGTATATCATTTCGATTTTCCATAATAATTTTATACCATTCATAATTTTCACCATATTGATTATTTGGTATTAAGTTTTTTACCTTATAGAACCCCAAAGCATGTCCGTTAATTTTTTTAATGTCAAACATAAAATATGTGCATTCTTGTAAATAAATTGTGCCAATGTCTTCCAGTCCGTCTATTTTATTATCAGTACAGTCAAAAAATCCGACAAATAAGGGCATATACTTAAAATAATGCAATTGGTTATTGCTGCAACAATAAAAACCAGATACTTCTTCAGGGCCACCCTGTAAAGAGGTGAGCTTATTATTGGAGCAATCAAAGTTTTTAAATTTTTTTGGGCTTCCCCTCAAGCTAGTGATGCCAAGGCCGGACAACCGGACGCTTTTGGTTTCGCTGTCTTGATCCAATTTGTAACGCTCCACATAGTAGCTGAACTCCCCTTCAGCTTCCTCATGAAATTCTAAATCTATTTCAAAGTCCATTAAACTGACAGAATAGACTGGTCTTTTGTTAATGTCATTTATTTGCCAAATGCCACCGCCATTATAAGTGTTGGCTGATATGACTGGATCATTGATAGGGCTGTAAAAATAAGTGGGTGTTATCAAATTAATCCACTTATCTATTACGTTAAAATCATGCGGTTCAATGGCGGTAAACGGCTTGGTCTTACCTGACACACTCCGCCAGATCGCAACACCTGCCGCACCCCAAAGCGTGTAAATGCCCTCATATTGTTGCTCCAAGGAAATCCCGTAAATACAAGCCAGTAATGCTTGGCAGTTTTTGATGAACAGCTCACTGTTTTGCGGCTCGTCCTCCAGCACCAAAAAATCTTTGTATCCAGCTGGCTGTCGGCGCATAAACGTTATCAATACATCATGCAGCGCATCAGCATGGCTCGCCAATACCCCGAATTCACCCTTTCCCTTTAAATTAGCCAATAGGCTTTTGTGCATCTCACAAACAAAGCTATTGCACAGGGCCTCTTCCATTAGCTTAATCCCCGGAAATTTTTCTTTGGCTTTTTCATAACAGCGTTTGCCGGTAAAAGGCTCCATCACATAAACCAAGTGTTCTATAAAAGCATGACACATTTCATGTAGAAACAATTTTTGAGCCGCCCAATAAAAGCACAGCCGCCGTTGTTCCCTGACGTTATTGGACAACTCTAGCAATGTATCCCCAAACAAGTACATTATTTCGTGGGCTAAATACACTATGCCCGGGGCGCACAAATAAACACCATAACGGTCTGGGCCATTAAAATGTAAGGGCGAATAAAAAGCGAGAGCGTCAACAGATGCAGCGATGGTGTCAGGTTTGTTTGGTGAAAACTCAACACTCCATGCACCTTTTTTATTCTCAACAGGCGGTTCTTCCAATTTCCAAGAGGGTTGGGGCACAATTGTTAGACTGCGCGAGATATCCGTTATGCCATTTTTCAACAATGCCCAGTCATGTTTTTCACAATGATCCAGCCAAAACAGGTCATCAGACGAAAACCTGCCCATTTTGATCTGCCGCCTATCGCTTAAGTTTTTTATGCTCATGCCAACCCCCTCATTTTTTAGTTTGTAAACGTCTGGCTATAATAATATAGTGGCGATCACCGCAAGCAAAAATAATTGCAGCGACCTAACCTGTCATTACTTTTGAGGATTCCACTATTGGCTATTGAACAAACCTACACACTGGCGGCACAAGCCATTGCCAACGCTGACACGCTGTTGATCACCGCCGGTGCTGGTCTGGGTGTGGATTCGGGTCTGCCGGATTTTCGCGGCAATGATGGCTTTTGGCGCCTGCACCCCCGCTACGCACAACAGGGTTTGACTTTTGCCGACCTCGCCAACCCCTATTGGTTTAGCCACCATCCCGAATGGGCTTGGGGGTTTTATGGTCACCGTTACCATCTGTACCAAAACACGATGCCGCACGCGGGTTTTGCGGTGTTGAAAAAATGGCTGGACAATGCCCGCTGTGGTGGTTTTGTCTACACCAGCAATGTCGATGGGCAGTTCCAGAAAGCGGGCTTTGATGATGAAATCATTTACGAGTGCCATGGCTCCATCCATCACCTGCAATGCACCTGTAATTGCAACAACACTATTTGGTCGGCTGAAGGTTTGCGGGTTGATGTCGATGACCAGTTCATTGCCCAAGGCCCGCTGCCCTTATGCCCCGATTGTGGACGGGTGGCCCGCCCGAATATTTTGATGTTCAATGATGACCAGTGGCTGGAAGACCGGTCGGCTATCCAATGGCTTGCTTTTGACAATTGGCAGTTGGAGGTGGCGGAGCAACACCTTAACTTGGTGGTCATTGAAATTGGCGCGGGCTTCACCATTGGGCGTGTCCGTTATACCAGTGAAAGCATGGATGGCACGTTGATCAGGATTAACCCCCAACATCCACAGGGGCCGGCCGGTACGCTGTCCATTGCCATGCCCGCTTTGGAGGCTTTGCAGGGGATTGATGCAGCTTTGGAACGGTTGGGGTGATGCCTAATATAAACACATTAACAACTTTGTCAGTCATTTAAATTTACAAGGATACCTTTATGCAAGCAACAGCGACTTCACTATTAGCTTTACTACAAAATCCGAATCAGTTTATTATCCCTATCTATCAGCGTTCTTATGCATGGACAATTAAAGAGTGCGAAAAACTCCTCAACGATATTCTGAAAATAACCACGGATCAGGATGTTAATTCCCACTTTATGAGTTCAATAGTGTACTACTCACCAGTGACCAATAATCCTGCAATCATTAATAAGTATTGGGTAATTGATGGTCAGCAACGTCTAACAACTATCACTTTGCTTATCGCAGCACTTGCTGATTTTGTTGGCAATGACACAGAATATGCTCAAACCATAAATATGAGTAAAAATGCATTAGTAGGCTACTATTTATTGAATCAGCTTCAAAATGATGATTCAAAGTATAAATTACTTTTAACTGATAGAAATACTGGTGGAGGCAATGATAGAAATACCTTGACAGACTTGCTAGATAATTTATTAACCGGATCGACTACTTTTAGAAATCCACAATCTCAAATAATAATTGAAAATTATGAATTTTTTAGAGGAAAAATAAACAATATAAATTATGATTCTATATGGGAAGGCTTAAGGCATTTATTTGTTGTGTCTGTGATTATTGAAAGAAACATCGACAATCCACAAGTTATTTTTGAAAGCCTTAATGGCACTGGGCTGAATCTTACTAAAACAGATTTGATTAGGAATTATATTCTTATGGGGCATGATGTACCCACGCAGATTCGTCTATACGACCACTATTGGGATCCAATTGAAACAGTTTTTAATAAAAATAAAAAACAATTTGATGACTTTTTTAGATATTATTTGACAATAATAAATAATATAATGCCAAAAATTGATGAAATTTACGATGTCTTTAAGAGTAGCACTCCAAATACAAGTATTTCTGATATTGAGCACTCGCTTAACACAATAAAGCATTATTCTGAATTATATGAAAAATTAGTTTTTGATAAAGAGCAAAATACTGATTTAAAATACTCTTTTAAAAGAATTTTACAACTAAATATGAATGTTTGTTATCCATTTTTACTGAAAGTTTATGATGATTATAATAATAAAAAAGTAAATGCGTTTGATTTTAATAAGATAGTCTGCTTAGTTGAAAACTACATTTTCCGGCGTTCCATTTGTGGCTTGCCTTCCAATAGCTTAAACAAAATTTTCGCTGATCTTTATGGGCAAGCCAACCCAAATAATGCGAATGGACAAACCTACCTTCAAAACATTAAGGATGCCTTTTCTAACTTAAAAGGCAATAAACGATTCCCTGATGATACTGACTTCGAAACTTGCTTTATTACTAAACCTGTTTATAACTTAAGCAGCTGTAGATATATGTTAGAGCGTCTTGAAAAACATGAATCCAATTCTTATGGTTATGCTGAAAATTGCACAATTGAACATATTATGCCACAAACCGTAGACTATTCCTGGCAGCAAATGCTGGGGCCTAACTGGCAAAGTGATCACGCTAGCTATCTTCATAGCATTGGAAATCTAACATTAGTAGATATGCAATGCAATATTGTACTAAGTAATTTATGTTTTTCAGATAAACAATTACACCCTGTATGTGGCTTTGATAAGTCGCCGTACAGATTAACTTCCCATTACTTTTCATTAACAAGCAATCATATTTCAGCTTGGGACACTAACAAAATACAGCAACGAGCAAAAATACTAGCTGGTACGGCATTAAAGATTTGGTTCAGACCTTAATAGTACATTGCTAAGCAAATAATGCACAAAAGTGGCAGCACGATAACCGTAACATGCGGCACAATATGCTGGCTCTATTGCGGCCTACCGATTGCGTGTACCCGATATAAACCCAAGGCTTGGCTTATAGTCGGCATGCTCACGACAAAACATAATCAGTGGCAGCACCATCTGCATCTTGCAAGCCTGCTTGCCC
>Ga0208507_1001302_pt1 | contig 14216 bp, 11 predicted proteins | sample CryBogCBH12Aug01_FD_184626 | JGI IMG/M metagenome (GOLD analysis project Ga0208507, IMG submission 184626) | Freshwater microbial communities from Crystal Bog, Wisconsin, USA - CBH12Aug09.1 (SPAdes) (version 2) | ecosystem: Environmental > Aquatic > Freshwater > Lake | place: Crystal Bog... | reverse complement strand
ATCGGCTATGAACACACGTTCATCCACGCGGTCGCCGATTTCGTAAACGCCTGCGCCGATGGCAAGCCCGTGCAGCCGACGTTTGAAGACGGCTTGAAAAATCAGCGCGTGCTTACAGCGGTGGAGGAATCTTCAGCTAAAGGCCGGTGGGTGCGTTTGCCCTGATGCTTTTCCCGGCTGGCTTTACGCCCGCCCGGAAAAAAATCGTCTTCGGAAGTCGGGGAAATCGACCACCCGATAAATCAATCGGTTTAGATATTGAGTTGGCGGAAGGATGACACACACTTCACGATAAGATTTTTCGCTTTCGTGTGGCCAGAAATTCGTGAACATTTCCAGCTCGTGTTTGTCAGAATGGACACAATAAAAATGCGTTTGACCCTGAAAACGTTGGTGATGCTACTGATCGCACTGCTCCCCGGCGCGGTGCGGGCGGCATCGTTCACCGCGTCGCTCGACCGCGATACGTTGACGCTTGGCGAAAGCGCCACTTTGTCGCTTGCATTCGAGGGGGCACAGCCCAAAAGCGTGCCGACGCCCGGTGTTTCCGGCCTGCAAATCGCCCAAGCCGGCACGTCGCAGAACGTCAGCATCGTCAACGGCGCGATGAGTTCCACCGTCACTGTAAGTTTTTCCATCACGCCACAACGCGAGGGCGTATTCACAATTCCTGCGCTCACCGCCGACGTCAACGGCCAGCAGCTTTCCACCGCGCCGATTAAACTCACCGTCAGCCGCGCCAGCGCGCCATCCGCCGCCGCCGTGAATTCCGGCGGCGAAGTTGCCTTCTTGAAATTAAACTTCCCTAAGCAGAAAGTTTTTGCCGGCGAATCCGTCGTCGCCCGCCTGCAACTTTACCTGCGCGACGACGTGCAGAACTTCGGCAATTTCCAGATCACCGGTTCCTCGACTGATGGCTTCAGTGTCGGCAAGACTGTGGAACTTCAAAACCAACGCCGCCGCGTCCAAGTTGGCAATCGCGTTTATACCGAGATTCCGCTGGCGCTGCCGCTGACGGCGGTGAAAACCGGCGCGTTGACCCTTGGCCCGTTCACCGCGAGCGCCGTGGTGGTTTTACCCTCACAAAATCAAGGCGGCGATCCGTTCTTCCGGCAATTCTTCAACCAGGGTGAGCAGAAACAAATCACCTTGGCTACGGAAACCTTGAATATTGAATCGCGGCGGCTGCCGGAGCAAAACAAGCCGGTTTATTTCACCGGTGCCGTCGGCAGTTTCGAAATGTCCGCCACCGCTGGACCAACAACTCTCACCGTCGGCGATCCCATCACCGTGCGCGTGCAGATTTCCGGGCGCGGTGCGCTCGACGCTATCACGCTACCGGCGCAGGATTCATGGAACAATTTCAAAACCTATCCGCCGACGACCAAGCTGGAAACCACCGACCCGTTCGGTTGTCAAGGCAAGAAGACGTTTGAGCAGATCATTTCACCGTTGAATAACGACATTCATGAACTGCCGGCGCTAACGTTTTCTTTTTTCAATCCCGAAGACGGCCAATACCACACGCTCACGCAGCCGGCCGTGCCGTTGGTCGTGAAAGCGGCGGGCGCGACGCCGCTGCCGCAAATGGCCGCGACCAAAAATTCGGCGGAGGAAAAACCGGCGCAGGATATTTTGCCCATCAAGGAAAATCTCGGCACGTTTTCGAAAAATAAAATTCCGCTGGTGGCGCAACCGGTCTTTCTCGCCGTGCAAACCGTGCCGGTGTTGGCGTTTCTGGCGGCGTTCATCTGGCGCAAACGCACGAACAACCTGGCGAACAACCCACGCCTGCGCCGCCAGCGCGCAGTTGCCGCACTCGTCGCCAGCGGGCTGGCCGACTTAAGAAAATACGCCACCGCGAACCAGCCGGATGAATTTTTCGCCACGCTGTTCCGGTTGCTGCAGGAGCAGTTGGGCGAGCGCTTGGATTGCCCGGCCACCGCCATCACCGAAAATGTGATCGATGAACACGCTTTCTTGCGCGGTGCGCAGCCGGCCACGCTGGCAGCGTTGCGCGATCTATTTCAACTTTGCAACCAGGCGCGTTACGCGCCGGTGCGCGGCCGCGCCGAATTGAATACCGTCGCGTCGAAATTCGAGCGCGCCGTCGGCGAACTTCAGGAGGTGAAGTCGTGAAAAATCTTTTTGCCAGCTTGGTCGCATTGGTTTTTGCCGGAAATCTTCTTTTCGCTGCGGATCGGGCTGCGGACTTTTCGGCGGCCAATAAATTATACGCCGAAGGCAAGTTTGCGGATGCCGCCGCAGCCTGCGAAAAGATGCTCCGGACCGGCGGCTGGTCGCCGGCACTGTTGTTCAATGCCGGCAATGCGGAATTCAAGTCCGGGCATTTGGGTAAGGCCATCGCCGCCTACCGGCGGGCGACGCTGCTTACGCCGCGCGATGCAGAACTCCGCGCCAACCTTGCCTTTGTGCGCAATCAAGTCCAGGGCGCGACCGTTCATGAAAGCCGCTGGCAAAACTGGGTGAACACCCTCACGTTGAATGAAGGCGCCATCCTGACGGCGGTCCTGTTTTGGTTGCTGCTCGGGCTCCTCACCATTCGCCAAATTTGTCCGACACTGGTGTCGAAGCTGCAAACGGCCACACGGATTTTGGTCGTGTTGACGATTTTCTCTGCCACTGTGCTGGGCTTGCAGGCGGCCAATCATTTTTCCTGCGGCACCGTCGTGGTGACCGTGGCTGAGGCGACGGCACGCAGCGGTCCGTTTGACGATGCGCAATGCGCATTCACGGCGCGCGACGGCGCGGAGCTTCCGGTCTTGGACCGGCGCGACGGCTGGGTGCAGATCGCGAATGGCGCGGGCAAAACCGGCTGGCTGCCGGTGACGCAGGCGGAAGTTTTGCCCGGCACATGAGCGGTAAATATTGTTGAACACAATCAGAAGTCGGGTTGTCCATCGAACACATTGTATATTAAAAAATATGAGCACTGGAATCAACGCCATCAACGACGCGGTCAAGGAAGCGAGCGCTTTCACCCACCCGCTGTTTAACGAACTCGGCAAGGTTATCGTCGGCCAGCAATATCTCACCGAGCGGCTGGTCATTGGACTGCTGGCCAACGGCCACGTCCTGCTTGAAGGCGTGCCGGGCTTGGCCAAGACGCTCGCGGTGAAGTCGCTGGCGAACTGCCTGCACGTCAAATTCTCGCGCCTGCAATTCACGCCGGACATGCTGCCCGCCGATGTCATCGGCACGCAGATTTACAATCCGCAGTCCGGCGGCTTCTCCACGCGCAAAGGCCCGGTCTTCGCCAACCTCGTCCTCGCCGACGAAATCAACCGCGCGCCCGCCAAAGTGCAGAGCGCGCTGCTGGAAGCCATGCAGGAAAAACAGGTCACCATCGGCGACCAGACCTACAAGCTGGACGAACCGTTCCTCGTGCTCGCCACGCAGAATCCCATCGAGCAGGAAGGCACGTATCCGCTGCCCGAGGCGCAGGTTGACCGCTTCATGCTGAAATTAAAAATCGGCTACCCGTCGCGCGCCGAGGAGCGCCAGATTCTCGAAGTGATGGCGAAAACGAGCGGTACGCCCACGTGCAGCGCCGTCGTCACCCCGGCACAAATCCTGAAGGCGCGCGAAATCATCAACGACATTTACGTGGACGACAAGGTGAAGGATTACATTGTGGATCTCGTCTGCGCCACGCGTGACCCGGACCACTACAAGATCGCGGTAAAGGATTTCATCCAGCTCGGCGCCTCGCCGCGAGCGACCATCGCGCTGACGCTCGCCGCCAAGGCGTATGCCTTCCTGAAAGGCCGCGGCTACGTGACCCCCCAGGACGTGAAAAGCATCGGCATGGACGTGTTGCGTCACCGCGTGGCCATCACCTACGAGGCCGAGGCCGAGGAAAAAACCAGCGAAATCGTCATCCAGAAAATCTTTGATGAACTGCCCGTGCCGTGAAAACGCCTGCAGAATTAGGAAGGAAACATGAAGAAACATTTTTACAATCTGGATTCTAGCGCGCGCGGAAACTGAATTCTTCATTCTTCACCCTTCCTTCATTGCTTTTTCATGATTCCCCGCGAGATTCTCAAAAAAATCCGGCAGATCGAGCTGCGCACGAACCGCATCGTGACGGAGACGCTCGCGGGCCAGTATCATTCCGTCTTCAAGGGCCAGGGCATGAACTTCGACGAGGTGCGCGAATATCAGCCCGGCGACGACGTTCGCGCGATTGACTGGAACGTCACCGCGCGGATGAATCATCCGTTCATCAAGAAGTTCGTCGAGGAACGCGAACTCACGCTCATGCTCGTCGTGGACTTGAGCGGCTCCGGCCTGTTCGGCTCCCGCGGCCAATCGAAACGCGAACTCGCGGCGGAAATCGCCTCGGTGCTCGCCTTCTCCGCCATCCGCAATAACGACAAGGTCGGCCTCATCCTCTTCAGCGACGAGGTGGAAAAATTCATTCCGCCGCGCAAGGGCCGTAGCCACGTCCTGCGCGTCATCCGCGAAGTGCTGTTCTTCGAGCCGGAGCGGCGCGGGACGGATTTGAATGTGGCGCTGAAATTTCTTTTGCGTGTGCAATCGCACAAAGCCATCACGGTCATCGTGTCGGATTTTCTGGGTTCGCCGGTCGCGCCGCGCCTGCCCGGTGAAAAAAAGTCGGCTCGGCCACACCTGCTGTCGCTGGAATCTCTGGCGCAAGCGTCGTTCACGATGCTGCGGCAGGCGAACCGCAAGCACGACGTCGTCGCGGTGCAGGTTTCGGATCCGCACGAGCTGGAGCTGCCGAATCTCGGCCGCTTGATTTTTCAAGACGCCGAAACAGGTCAGGTGGTTGAGGTCAACACCGGCGATGCGCGGAAGCGCGCGGCGTTTGCGGAGCGGCAGGCGCAAGCGCAGGCGGAGAACGCACGGCTGTTCCGGCGCGCTGGCATTGACGCGATGCAATTGCGCACGGATCAGGATTATGGTGCGACCCTGTCAAGGTTTTTTGAGAAGCGCGAGAAGCGAAGGCTGCGCGGATGATCACCAACGCCACACCTCAAACTGCGACGGCCATCGCCGAAGACATTCGCGACATCAAGCCCCCGATTGAAATTTCGGACGGTCTCGCGTGGCTTTGGTGGACCCTGATTGTTGTTGCCTTTCTCGTCGCGGCATTTCTGCTTTGGCGCTGGCGGAGAAATCGCAAGGCGACCATCGTCCCGCCGCCGCCGGTTCCGGCGCATGTCCGCGCGAAGCAAAAACTGGAGCGGGCGCTGGCGCTCATCGCGCAGCCCAAGCCGTTTGTCATCGCGGTGTCCGATACGGCGCGGGCTTATTTGGAAGAACGTTTCAATTTCCGCGCGCCGGAGCGGACGACCGAAGAATTTCTGCGTGAGCTGGCGGGAACCAGGTTGCTTTTGCCCGAACAGAAAGAAAGTCTCGGTGGATTTCTCGCGAGCTGCGACTTGGTGAAATTTGCCAAATACGAGCCGGGTGAAAAAAAATTGCGCGAGCTGCACGCTTCCGCCGTCCGCTTGGTCGAGGAAACGGAGTCGCCGCTGGAAGATCCGGCGACTGCTCGCCGGCAGGAGGTTGCCAAATGATTTTTGCGCATCCATGGCTGCTGCTCTTGCTTCTGCTGCTGCCGGTGCTGGCGTGGCTGAAAGGCCGGCGCGGCGTGCCACCGGCATTTGTTTATTCATCGGTGCAACTAGTGCGCGCGATGCAGAACATCCATCGCTCACGGTTCGGCGGATTTCTCGGTTCGCTGCGCTGGTTGTCCCTGACGCTGCTCATCGTCGCGCTCGCGCAGCCGCGTTTTGCCAAAAGCACCACCGAGGTGAAGGCCAGCGGCATTGACATTGTCGCGGCGCTGGATTTGTCCGGCAGTATGATTTCCGAGGACTTTGTGGTTCATGGCGAACGCGTCAACCGCGTTAACATGGCTAAGTCCGTGTTGAAAGATTTCATTGATAAACGTCCAAACGACCGCATCGGCCTGGTGGTCTTCGCGCGGCAGGCGTTCATCGCCACGCCGCTGACGCTGGATCATGATTATCTCCAGAGAAATCTCGGACGGCTCGACATCGGGTCAATCGGCTCCGATGCCACCGCCATCGGCGACGCGCTGACGACCGCGGTCAATCGCCTGCGCGATTTGAAGGCAAAAAGCAAAATCATCATCCTCGCGACGGACGGACAAAACAACTCCGGCAAGGTCGAGCCGCTGCTTGCGGCGGAAGCGGCGGCGGCGCTTAGCGTGAAAATCTATACCGTTGGCATCGGTGAACAGGGCAGCGCGCCGATGCCCGTTTTCATGGGCGGTCAAAAGGTCGGCTACCAAAATGTTCCGGTGGATGTGGACGAGGACACCCTTAAAAAAATAGCCGACCTGACCGGCGGGAAATATTATCGCGCCGATAACGCGGAAAAATTCCAGAAAATATACGCCGAAATTGACAAGTTGGAAAAGACCGAGGCCAGCGTTAAAAAATACACGCAATTCACCGAGTTGTTTCCTTGGTTCGTCGCGGCGGGGTTGGCGGTTTTGCTGATTGAATTAGTCCTCGCGCAAACTGCGTTCCGGAGGCTGCCATGAGATTTGAGCATCCAAACCTTTTGTGGCTGCTGCTGGTGATTCCGCCGGCGCTGGCGTTATTTTTCTGGTGGGGCGAGCGGGTGAAGCGAAAACTGCTGCCGCAATTCGTCGAATCGCGGCTGCTGGCGCAATTGACCACCGGTCTTTCATCGGAGCGGCGGAAATGGAAATATCTTTTGCTCATCGCCGCCGGCGCCCTGCTCATCGTCGCCCTTGCGCGGCCGCAGCGCGGATTTGATCTGGCAGAAGTCCAGCAAAATGGCTTGGATATTGTCGTCGCGGTGGACACGTCAAAGTCTATGCTGGCCACAGATATCGCGCCAAATCGCCTCGCCCGCGCCAAGCTCGCCGCCCTGGAGCTGATGCAGACCGCCAAGGCTGACCGGCTCGGGCTGGTGGCGTTCGCCGGCGACGCGTTCGTGGGATGTCCGCTGACGATTGACGATACCGCGTTTCAGCAAAGCGTGCAGGCGCTGGACGTGAACACCATTCCGCAGGGCGGCACCGCCATCGCCGCCGCCATCAACACGACGCTCGACACGTTCAAGGAAAAAAACCATCACCGCGTGCTCGTGCTCTTCACCGACGGCGAGGACAACGACGAAGGCGCACTCGAAACCGCGCAGAACGCGGCCAAGGAAGGTTTGAAGATTTTCACCATCGGCATCGGTTCGGCCGATGGCACACTGGTGACGGTGACGGATGCGAATGGAAATTCCGATTACATCCGCGACGAAAAAGGCCAGGTCGTGAAATCGCATCTGAACGAAGAACTTTTGCAGCAAATCGCCTCGGCCACGGGTGGTTTTTATCTGCCGTTGCGCGGAGCGGACACGATCACCACGCTTTACGAACGCGGCCTCGCGCCGTTGCCGAAATCGGAGAGTAAAGAAAAATTGGTGCGGCGGTATCACGAGCAATTTCTGTGGCCGCTGGCAGCGGCGATGATTTTGTTGGTTGCGGAATTTTTGTTGCCGGAACGCGTCCGCCGCAAAACGGTGCGCGCGGTCGGCGTGATTTTACTTCTGCTGGTTTCCGGATACCCCGGCGGGGCGTCGCCGGCTTCGGCCCTGCGGGATTATCATTCCGGCAACTTCACGAATGCGCTGGCCGAATACGCCAAAGTCGCGGCGGTGAAGACGAATGATCTGCGGCTGGTGTTCAACGCCGGCGACGCGGCGTATCGGGCGACGAATTTTGATCTCGCCCAGAATCTCTTTCAGCAAGTGTCGCTGTCGCCGGATTTGAAGTTGCAGCAACAGGCGTTTTACAACCTCGGCAATGTGCATTTCCAAAAGGCGAAGCAGGCGAAGGATTTGGACGGCTTGGAACGGGGCTTTGACGCGGCGGCGAAAATTTATGGACGCGCCGTGATGCTGAACACTAACGATGCGGACGCGATTTTCAATTGCCGTTTTGCGCAAGGTGCCGCCGAACAGGTGCGCGCGCTCAAGGCGGCGTTGCGGTCGGCAAAAGCGAGCGCGGACACGGCCGTGCAACGCGCGGAGTTTCATCGTGCCTACGAAATCATGCAGTCGTTGACGCAGAAATACAAAATCGCCGAAAAGCAGTTTGAAGAGTTCACCAGAAAATTGAAGGACATTGATGATATCGCGACACCTCCTCAGCCTTAGCGTGCTGCTCATCGCCGCGCCGAAACTTTGCGCGCAGCTCGCGCCCGCCGAAGATTTTTTCAACAGCGGCGCTCAGCTTTACATTTCCAACAATGTGCCGGCGGCACTGGAGCGGACGGAAATGGGGTTGAAGACATATCCCAACGACGAAAAACTGAAAAAGCTGGAACAGTTGCTCAAGCAGCAACAGGAACAGCAACAGCAAGATCAGCAGAAACAGCAACAACAATCGCAGAACGACCAACAGAAAAAATCGGACGAAAATAAGAAGCAAGATCAACAAAAGCAGCAGAATCAAAAACAGGATCAGCAAAAGCAGTCCGACCAGAAAAAGGGCGAAGACCAAAAACAGCAGGAACAAAAAAAGGATTCTGGTGACAAGCCGAAGGACGATAAGCAAGACCAGCAACAAGGCCAGCCAGCGAAAGCCGGGGAGTTGACGCCGGAAGAGGCGAAGCGTCTGCTGGACGCGCAGAAAGGCAACGAACAATTGTTGCAATGGAAGCCGGAGAACAAATCGCCTCACCCCCAGCGGCTGGTCAGAGATTGGTAGGCCGGACGGTCAACGGCAAAATCGGCAGCCCGATCGATTAAATCAATTTAATTATACTGAAATGCCCATGAACCTGCTCATCACCCGCATCATCATGGGTGTGTTGGCATTCGCGGCAACTTCTGCTCTGGCCGTCGAGTTCCATGTTTCCGTCAACGGTAACGACCTCAACGACGGATCTTCGGCCAAGCCTTTCAAGACCATATCCGCCGCCGCGCAAGTCGCGCAGCCGGGCGACGTGATCACCGTGCATGCGGGCACCTATCGCGAACGCATCAACCCGCCCCGCGGCGGCAAGTCCGATTCTCAGCGCATCGTCTATCAAGCCGCGCCGGGCGAGATAGTCGAGATCAAGGGATCGGAAGTCGTCAAGAACTGGGCCAAAGTTCAGGCCGATGTCTGGAAAGTGACGCTGCCAAATTCTTTCTTCGGTGGCTTTAATCCCTACCACGACCTCATTCATGGCGATTGGTTCAACCAGCAGGGCCGCGCGCATCACACTGGCGCGGTCTATATCAACGGGGAGTGGTTGACCGAGGCCGCCAAGCTGGACGACGTACTCAAGCCGTCGGGTGAGCCGTTGTGGTTCGGTAACGTGGACGACGGGAATACGATGATTTGGGCGCAGTTCAAGGGCGTCAACCCGAATGAGCAACGGGTCGAAATTAACGTGCGCCGCACGGTGTTCTATCCCGACCAGCCGGGCCGGAACTTTATCACCGTGCGCGGCTTTGCGATGCGCCACGCGGCCACGCCGTGGGCGCCGCCGACGGCGGAGCAGATCGGACTGATCGGCACCCATTGGAGCAAAGGCTGGATAATCGAAAGCAATACCGTCAGCCACTCGATTTGCTCCGGCATTGCGCTTGGCAAATATGGTGACAAGTTCGACAACACTTCCGCCAACAGTGCCGAAGGTTATGTGAAGACCATTGAGCGTGCCCACGCCCACGCCATCCCGTGGATGAAGGAGCACATCGGCCACCATATCGTCCGCAATAATACTGTCTCGTATTGCGAACAAGCTGGCATCGTCGGCAGTCTGGGCTGCTCCTTCAGCACCGTCACCGGGAATACCATCCACGACATCCACGTCCGGCAGTTGTTCGGCGGTGCGGAGATGGCGGGCATTAAATTCCACGGCGCCATTGATACTGAGATAAGCCGCAATCACATCTACCGGACTTGCCGCGGTCTTTGGTTGGACTGGATGGCGCAGGGCACACACGTCACGCAAAACCTTTTCCACGACAACATTGCGGATGACCTGTTCGTTGAGGTAAACCACGGGCCCTTCGTAGTGGACAACAATATCTTTCTTTCCCACGTCAATGTCAGGGACATGTCGGAGGGCGGCGCGTTTGCCCACAATCTGTTTACCGGAAAAATTGTGGCTCAGCCCGAACGCAGCCGGGCCACGCCTTTCCATCCACTCCACAGCACCATGGTCGCCGGCTTGACCAATATTCAGGGCGGCGACGACCGCTTCTACAACAACATATTTGTCGGCGATGGCACCACCGGAGCCGAATCGGTCAAGGCGACACCGCAACACTCGCCACGCGGCGCTGGCTACGGTTTGTGGGTGTATGATAAACGGGAAACGCCTCTGCAAACCGGTGGAAACGTCCTTTACCATGGTGCGGCAGCCTACGTCAACGAGACAAACCAGCTCGTGCTGACCGGCCAGAATCCGTCCGTGAAGCTTGAGCAACAAGGCGGACTGTTCCTGCTGCAATTCAATTTCGGTGCCGGGCTCCAACGGGCCGGCACCGAGCAAGTCACCACCGCCTTGCTCGGCAAGTCCAAAATTCCAGATGTGGGCTACGAAAACGCCGATGGCTCGCCGCTGGTGATCGGCAAGGATTACTTCGGCCAACCGCGCCACGCCGAGAAACCAAGCGCCGGCCCTTTTGAAGCCCCCGGCGTCGGGGAATTAAAAATCAAAGTTTGGTAACGTTATAATCACCTAAAACTTCCATCCAATGAATCCTTGCCTTACCCAACGGGATTCAATGAAAACCCGGCATTTTCGCCGCCTTACCACCTCGGTCACACCTTCAAGATCATATGAACCGGGGTGGTGGTGAACAAATGCCCACCAACAATCGAATCTTGCCCATTATTCGATCAGAACTTCGCCACCTGCCAGCCCTTACGATACACGCGCTGGATGAAACGGTTGGCCTCCGGGTTGTTCGTGATTTTCAACCGGGCATGGTCCCATTCCAGTTTCTCTCCCGGACAACGAATGGCGACTGTGCCCAGAAGAATGGCTTCGGTCATCGGACCGGTTTGTGCAAAGTGCGACTCCGTCGGTTCACCGCCTAGGCAGGCATCCACAAAATGATGATAATGGTTGCGCTTTTGCAGCTTGGGTGGTTTAACGTCGGCGAATTTTTCCTTCGGCAACAGACTTGGCGGTGCGCTCGCATTTGGAATCACCAGCGCCCCTTCGGTGCCGATGAGCATGGCCGATTCCGTGGGATATTCCGTGAGATCGGCCGAGTAAAGTTTACGGATGGGATCGGGCGGATAAAATTCGCCGTCAAACCACTCCAGCGTGAGCGTCTTGTTTTCAGTCAATTCGGTGCCTGGGAATGTCCAGGTGACGTGATCCCCCTGCGGCCAGGTGTCGCCGCGCCGCGCCGGCGAGTCTTTCCACGACTCCTGCACCTCCGCTACGACATCAAGGGCCGGCTTCATGCCAAGGCCTTTCCACACGGCGTCGAAGACGTGGCAGCCGATGTCGCCCAGCCAGCCCGTGCCGAAATCCTGCCAGGCTCGCCATTTCATCGGATGATAAATGCCCGGCGCAAAGGGACGCGCGGGAGCGGTGCCCAGCCACAAATCCCAATCCAAGTTCGCGGGTGGGGCGGCTCCAGTGACCGGTCGCGGACCAACCAGCCGGTAGGCTTCGACTGCCCCGGGACGGTTCGAGCAAAGATACGCGTGCTTGATTTTTCCGATCCGGCCTTCTTTGAGCCAGGCAACCGCAGTTCGATTAAAGATGCCCGAAGATGCTTGGGTGCCTAGTTGGGTGACCACGCCTCGCCGCACGGACTCCTGCGTGAGAACGCGCACTTCGGCGATGTCATGGCACATCGGTTTCTGGCAATAAACGTGTTTGCCTCGCTGCATCGCGCTGTAGGCAATTGAAAAATGTGAGTGGTCGGGCGTGGCCACGTTCACGGAATCAATCCGGTCGCCCTCTTTTTCCAGCAACTCTCGCCAGTCCGAATACCGGCGGGCGTCCGGCGCCAATTTTGCGGCGGCATTGAGTTTGTCCGTATCCACGTCACACAGCGCCACAATTTGCACCCGCTTGTGTTCCAGAAAATTATGAAGGTCAGGGGTGCCGATCGAACCGAAGCCAATACATGCGTGGTGTAGCTTTTCATTGGCGGAAATCACCCGGGGTCGCGCGCTCTGGCACGAGACTAAAAACGGTGCCGCCGCGGTTGCCAGCGCGGTGTTGCGTAAAAATTCCCGGCGTGACATCCCTGATGGCGGGGCACATGCGGATTTCATGTTTTGCAGGTGGTTTTTCATATTTGGCTGTTTTTTAAAATGCCATTGGCACCTCAGGTGTTCCAGCACCAAATGAACCATCAGGTTTTCCGCTCTCTCCATTGCCGCCACCGCCTGATTTAATTCCCATGTGGCAAATCTGAAGTCCAGACCCGCCCAATCTGCCGCCCGTTGGCTATTAAAGGTTAGGGTCGGTGGTCCCGAGTCTGGTGTGGGTTGATCAACGCGCTGGTTCTGCTCCGGGCTTTGGGCGCCGGTTGCGGCACCTTTCTGGCCCGCCGGATGATGCCGGCACCGAATCCATATCCCGATTTGTTTGTGTCCGGGACATCGGTGCCTTGGGAATTCAGTCCGGAGTTTCTCACGAACTTTCCAAAACAATTTGTGACGGCGGGAACTGCCGGCGGTATTCTCGAGGCACAATTTCGCCTGGCGGTAGGCGCGATTGAATGCGGACCGTTTCCTGAATCAGCCCAGCCGCGCGCGGTCATAGGCGAGGCGCTGCGCGGAATTCATTTTCTCAAAATCCGGCGAGCCGTCGTCGCGCTTGGGCCAGTCGGCTGATTTTTTCCCCAGCGGATTGTTCCGGATTGCCACCGTGGCCCGGCGCGCGGCGCTGCCGTCGTAGCTCATTGCCTGGTCGGTGGTTTTTAAATCGTCGGCGAGTGGGCGGTGCGGCTTGATGCCTTTGGCCTGCAACACGCCATGGTAGGCATGGACGGCTTCCTCCGGCGAAATTTTTCCCGTGGTGATGTGCCGCAGCATCTCGATGAAGGCGAGTTGGTGTTCCGCACTGTTGATTTTGCGGCCATACAGCGCCACGCGCGCGCCGTATTTCTGAGCCTCATAAATGAGCTTGAACGCGTCGTAGGTTGTGCCGGCACTGCCGCCGAGAATGCCCACGATGAGATTCGGGTCATACTGCGCGAGTTCCTCCATCGCCTTCGGGCCGTGATAAACAATTTTCAGAAAATCAGGCCGGCCCGAATCTGGCACGCCGGCGAGCGTGCGAATGATGTGGTCGTTGATGAATTCGCCGAGCTTCTCCGGCGCCATGCCGCTGTTGACGTTCGGATCAAAGACTTCGAGAAAGTGCCGGAATTTTTTGCGCTCCGCTTCTTCGCGGAATTCCTTATACCACAGCAGCCCTTCGCGGTCCTGCTGAAGGTCGTTGACAAACGTTAGTGAATACAAACCCAGATTCGCCCCGGGAAAATCATCGGTTGTGCGGTCGCACTCGATCTCGCCGCATTGAATGTGGTCAATACTCGCGGAACGAAACGGCTGCGATGGTTCGCGCGTGTAACTGCCGTGGCGAACGGCCCAGACATCCGTGGTGTCGTTCGCGCGCGCGGCGGGCGTGACGGCGGAATTTTTGAACAGCCCTTCCTTGATGGTGAGCTGCTCGTTGACGTAGGCGGACATGAGCATGATGTCCACCAAACCCTGATGCACCACCTCACGGATGATATCGAGAAATTCCGGCAGATTGCGGTGGCCGTATTCTTCGCGCGTCCAGACTTCCGGCGAGAATTGCGCCGGGCGGGCGCCCTGCCGCGCGAGATAGCCTCGCGGACCGGGCGCTCGCACGCCGAACGCCATGTCGGCATCCTTCGCGTCGGCGATGATGAAATCCTTTGTCCGCGGCGCGGCGTGAATCGCCGCGAGTTTTTGTTCAAGTGAACGGATCATGAATAAAATTACCCGCCCGCGTAAAAGCTCATTTTTCGGCCTGGCGCAAGCCAATTTTGTCCGGGGCCGACCACGGCGGAACAAATGACGGCGCGCTACGAGGCGGCGGCGAGGCGGCTTGCCTGAAGCAGCAGTGGTGGGTTGGCGGGGACTCGAACCCCGGACCAATGCCTTAAAAGGGCACTGCTCTACCAACTGAGCTACCAACCCAACCGGGCGATGGAAAATATATTTTCCCGGC
>Ga0208507_1001300_pt1 | contig 14222 bp, 17 predicted proteins | sample CryBogCBH12Aug01_FD_184626 | JGI IMG/M metagenome (GOLD analysis project Ga0208507, IMG submission 184626) | Freshwater microbial communities from Crystal Bog, Wisconsin, USA - CBH12Aug09.1 (SPAdes) (version 2) | ecosystem: Environmental > Aquatic > Freshwater > Lake | place: Crystal Bog... | reverse complement strand
AGATCAATTATGGCTCGGTGCTGTTCGTCGCCGGCATCATGGGCCTGGGCACGATCGTCAACCAGTCGGGGCTGGGGGCCCGTCTGGCCGGCGCCATCCTGAGCGTCGTCCCCTTGGCTCCCGACCAACCGGTCACCAATTTCGCCGGTCTGACCGCGGTCTCGACGCTGCTCGGCCTGATCACCACCCTGCCCGGGGTCCCGGCGGTGCTGACCCCCCTGGCCGGGCAGATGGCAAGCGCTTCGGGACTGCCCCTGGAGACGGTCCTGCATGCCCAGGTGCTGGGATTCTCCACCCCGATCCTGCCTTACGAATCGGCGCCGCTGGTGGTCGCGGTGGGCCTTGGCGGCGAACGCAGCGGACCGCTGGTCAAACTGTGCCTGCTGCTGGCACTCCTCACTGTCCTGCTGCTGCTGCCGCTTGATTTCCTGTGGTGGCGCCTGTTGGGACGGATCTGATCCGGAGGTATGCTTCCCGCCCATTATCCAGTAGACTCGGACCTTCACCGGAGAGGCCGGCAGGCCTCGTTCCGGCAACCGGGTGTTGGCGAGGGAGTCCGTCATGGCAAACAGGGAACAAAAGAAAGGCAACCGCGAAGCCAAGAAACCAAAGGCCGCGAAAAAGCCGGCGCCGGTGCCGCCCAGCACGTTCCGCGAGCCTCCGGCCAAGAAGAAGCCCGCTTAACGATGAAGGCCGCCATCTATTTTGGGCCGGAACATATCGCCCTCGGCGATATTCCGGATGCGGCACTCAAGGCCGACCACGAAATTCTCGTGGAAGTCACGGCGACGTCGATTTGCGGGTCGGACCTGCATCTTTATCGCGGCGCGCTTGACCCCATCATGGAAAAGGGCAAATCCCAGACCGGGCACGAACTGATCGGCAAAGTAATCGCTGTCGGCCGGTCAGTCGGCAAGTTCAGGGCCGGTGACCGGGTGAGCATGGCCTATTCCTGCTCCTGCGGACATTGTTACATGTGCGAGGTCGGCCAGACGGCGCATTGTGAGACGACCCACAGCGCCGTCTATGGCTTCGGTCTGCCGTTCGGAAACCTCAACGGTACCCATGCCGAAGCGATGGTCATTCCCCATGCCGAGGCCCATACGATCCTGGTGCCGGAGGCGATTTCCGACGCTGCGGCGCTGACCCTGTCCTGCAACCTGCCTTCGGCGATCATCGGCAATCGGCTCGCCGACATCCAACCCGGCGAGTTGGTGGCCTTGATCGGCTGCGGGCCGACCGGACTGATGACCCTGGATATCGCGCTCAGGCGAGGACCGGGACGCCTGGTGGCGATCGACAAGGTCGCCCACCGGCTCGACACCGCCGCCCGCAAGGGCGCCGTGGCGATCGACGCCGGACAGGCCGACTGGAAAGAAAAGGCTCTGGCCGAATCCGGCGGTCGCGGCTTCGACAAAGTGATCGAAGTGGTCGGCTATCCCGATACCTTGCAGATGTGCCTGGACATTGTGCGCCCCGGCGGCACCATCGCCGCGATCGGCGTGTTCACCGACGCGACCTTCAACCTCAATCTCGCCGACGTCTTTCTTCGCGATATTACCTTGCATATGAACGGCTTTGGCAATGTGCAGCCCTTCATGTGGGAGGGATTGAGAATGATGGAACGGGGCGTCATCGATCCTTCACAATACTTCTCGCATAACTTTGCGCTAGCCGAGATCCCCAAGGCTTTCAAGACATTTAACGAAAAGGCGGACCAGGCGCTGAAGATGCTGATCCAGCCCTGACGTCACAACAGGCCGACGAGGGCTCCGCTCAGGCAGGTGGCGATGGTGCCTGACAGGATCGACTTCAGCCCCAGGCCCATCACTTCGCCCTTGCGCTCGGGAACCATCACCCCGAGGCCGCCGATCATGATGCCCAGACTGCCGAAATTGGCGAAGCCGCAGAGGGCGTAGGTGACGATCAGCCGCGACCGCGGCGACAAGGCGCCGGCCGGCAAGGCCGCCAGATCGAGATAGGCGACGAACTCGTTGAGCACCGTCTTGCTTCCCATCAGCGTGCCGGCGGTCAGCGCCTCGGCCCAAGGCAGACCGATGGCCCACATGACCGGCGCGAAAACGGCGCCCAATCCCCGTTGCAGGCTGATCGGCGCGCCGGCCAATTCGGGCAGCAGGGTCAGGGCCATGTTGCACAGGCTGACCAGGGCGACCAGCACCAGCAGCATGGCGGCGATATTGACCAGCAGACTGACGCCGTCGGTGGTTCCCCGGACCACCGCGTCCATGGCGTTATCGTAGCGATGCTCGAGGCGCGGCGCCTCTTCCCCGGCGTCGGGATGAAACGGCACCATCAGGGCGGCAACCGCCAGGGCGGCCGGAGTGCTGATCAGCGACGCGATCAGGATATTGCCCAGCGCATCGGGAATCACCGGGCCGAGGATGGAGGCATAGAGCACCATCATGGTTCCGGCGATGCCGGCCATGCCGCAGGTCATGATGGCGAACAGTTCACCGCGCGGCATGCGGGCCAGATAGGGACGGACCAGCAGCGGCGCCTCGATCATGCCGACGAAGATATGCACCGCGGCGCCGAGCCCGAGCGCCCCGCCGACCCCCATGGAGCGCCGCAACAGCCAGGCGATGGCCTTCACCACCTTCTGCAGCAGCCCCCAATGGAACAGCAGCGCCGACAAGGCTGAAATGGTCAGCACCAGCGGCAGGGCGCGGAAGGCGAGGATAAACCCGGCTTCCGGCCGGGTCTCGGCGAAGGGCGGCGGCCCGCCGGCGAGATAGCCGAAGACGAAGGCGGTGCCGGTGTCGGTGGCCTTCTGCACGGCCTCGACGCCGCGATTAAGCAGGAAAAACGCCTGCTGCGCGGCAGGCAGCTTGATCAGCAGCAGAGCCAGCCCCAATTGCAGAAGCAGCCCGGCGGCCACCGTCCGCCAGGGTATGTGCCGACGCTGTTCGCTTAAGGCCCAGGCCAGGACCAACAGACCGACGAAACCGACAAGGCCTTGACCATTCATCATTGTTCACCCGCTGCGCGCCAACCGTGAGAGGACATAACACCTGACTGAAGAGCATTTCTAAAACAAGCTATAGACCTCGATAAGACAATGTAATTTTATTCAACGAGGAGTAGACAGCTGATTTTTCTGGCTTGTGATTATGCTACAAGATAGGACATCAGTTCTTGCTGTGACGTAGTGCCCTGGGGGGAATGGACCTTGTTCGACCGCATAAAAATCACCGCCCGCCTCTCCATCGGATTCGGCTGCCTGCTGGTGCTCCTGGTGGGGATCGCAAGCTATTCCGCTTACGCCTTGAAGGAAAACCAGGCCGGAGCCGCCGAGGCTATCCGCATTAACGCCAACGCCACGCTCAGCCAACGGGCGATCAAGGACGCGGCCCTTGCCAGGGGGCATTTATGGGTGGCCATCGCCACCGGCGACGATGTCTATGCCGCCAAGGCCGACGAGTTTTTCGCCCGCGCGCAAGAGCGCCTGAAGGAACTGAGCGGCAGCACCAGGAATCCCCAGCGCAAGGCGAAGGTCGCCGAACTGGAGAACCTGCTTACCGACTTCCGGGAGAAACTGGGATCGGTCAAGGCGCAGCGGGCCAAGGGGTTCGACAGCCCGGAGGTCAAAGCCGCCTTCACCGCCGCGACGGCATCCTTCGCCAAATTGGATGAGGTCAGCACCCAATTGGTCAAATCCTACGAGGAGTCGGCGAAAGCCGCCGCCGACCAGTCGTTCAGCGATGCCGGCCAGGAAGCCGTCATCGACATGGTGGTCGGCCTCCTCAGCGTGCTGGTTGGCATCGCCCTGGCCTATGCCATATCGCGATCGATCGTGCACCCCCTGGGAGAAACGATCACCGCGGTCGGGCGCCTGGGTCGGGGCGAGACCGCCACGGCGGTTCCCGGCACCGATCGCTCCGATGAGATCGGCCCCCTGGCCCAGGCCCTCGAGCAGTGGCGCAGCGGCCTGATCGCCGCCGAGCGCCAGCGGGAAGAGGACCAGGCGAGGATCGTCCGCCGCGAAGAGCGCAGCCGCAAGATGGAGGCGCTGACCAGCGAATTCGAGCGCGGCGCGACAGGGGTCGTCAACACGGTCTCCGGTGCCGCCACTGAAATGGAATCGACGGCGCAGTCGATGATGGTCAATGCCGAACAGACCAGCCAAAGGGCGACCACCGTCGCCGCGGCGGCGGAACAATCGACGGTCAGCGCCCAGGCCGTGGCCAGCGCCGCCGAGGAACTGGCCGCCTCGATCAGCGAGATCGGCCGCCAGGTCGAACAGTCGGCATCCACCTCGAAAGCCGCCGCGGCCGAGGCGGAGCGCACCAACCGCACGGTCCAGGGACTTGCCGAAAGCTCGGCCCGCATCGGCGAAGTGGTCAGCCTGATCAACGACATCGCCAGCCAGACCAATCTGCTGGCCTTGAACGCCACCATCGAGGCGGCGCGGGCGGGCGAGGCCGGCAAGGGATTTGCCGTGGTCGCCAACGAAGTGAAAAACCTCGCCAACCAGACCGCCAGGGCGACCGGCGAGATCGGCGCCCAGATCGGCGCCGTCCAGGCGGCGACACAGGAAGCCGTCACCGCCATCGGCGGTATTGTCAAACGGATCGACGATATCAACCAGATCGCCGGCGCCATCGCCGCCGCAGTCGAGGAACAGGGGGCGGCCACCGCCGAAATCGCCCGCAATGTCCAGCAGACGGCATCGGGAGCGCAAGAGGTCTCCTCCACCATCGCCGGCGTCACCGCCGCCGCCGGGGAAACCGGCAGCGCGGCCGGCCAGGTGTTTTCCGCGGCGCAATCCCTGGCCAAGGAAACCGTCGAGTTGAAGTCGATGATCGATCGCTTTCTGCAGGGGGTCAGTGCGGCGCAGCGGACTTGACCAGGTGAGGAGCCTTGTACCTCTGCCGGGCCTGCGCGCGGCTCCAGGACGGAGCCACTGATACCTGCCACCGCTGCGGTGCGCAGGCCATCCTCGGGCATCCCGAACTGCTTGCACTGTCGATCGCCCATATCGACTGCGATGCGTTTTACGCCTCCGTCGAGAAGCGGGACAATCCGCAGCTGAGGGACAAGCCGGTCATCGTCGGCCATCCCGGCGGGCGGGGCGTGGTCACCACGGCCTGCTACATCGCCCGCCGGTTCGGCCCGCGCTCGGCCATGCCGATGTACAAGGCGCTTGAGCTTTGTCCCCATGCCGTGGTGATACCGCCCGACATGGCCAAATACCGGCGCGCCGGCGGCGCCATCAGGTCCCTGTTCCTCAAGGCGACACCTCTGGTCGAGCCGGTATCGCTGGATGAAGCCTATCTGGACCTGTCCGCCGGTGTCCGGCTTGTCGACCACCCTCCGGCCGTCCTGCTGGCGCGCCTGGCCCTGGCCATCGAAAGGGATGTCGGGGTGACCGTCTCGGTGGGGCTCAGCTACAACAAATCGCTGGCCAAGCTGGCCTCGGACCGCGACAAACCGCGCGGCTTTTCCATCATCGGCCGGGCCGAGGCCAAGAGCTTTCTCGCCCCCCTTCCGGTCACCGCCATCCATGGTGTCGGCGCCGCCACCGCCAAACGTCTGGCCGATGACGGCATTACCGTCGTCGGCCAATTGCAGGCTTTGCCCGAGGAGGCGCTGGTAAGCCGCTTCGGAAAGTTCGGCCGGGCGCTGGCCCATGCGGTGCAGGGCGACGATCCGCGCCGCGTCGTGCCTGACCGTCCGGCCAGAAGCATCTCGGCCGAAACCACCTTTCGGCGGGATCTGTCGGACCTCGAGGCACTGGCCGAGGCGCTCCGCAGCCTGACGGAGCGGGTCCAAGACCGCCTGAAGCGCGCCCGGCTGGCCGGGGGAACCGTGGTTCTGAAGCTGAAGACCGCCGATTTCCACAGCCGCACCCGCCAGGATCAGTTGCCCCATCCGACGCAGCGGGCCGAGGTTATCTTCCAACACGGGCTGCAACTGTTGCGCCGGGAAATCGACGGACGCGCCTTCCGGCTTATCGGCATCGGCGTCGACCGACTGGTTCCCGCCGAGGCGGCGGATCCCCCGGACCTGTTCGCCGCAAGTTAAAGCGGTTCATTTTTCTTGCTTTTGATCGGCAAAGCGGCAAAGTCCCGAAATCAACCCTGGGATCTCGGTGATCTGCATCGCCCGGCGGTTGACGCGCTGCGCGGGGGTGCGCAGTGCCACCGACATGATTGGAGACATCGATGCCGAACGGCACGGTAAAATGGTTCAATGCCACAAAGGGTTATGGGTTCATCGCGCGGGACGACGGGGGCGCCGATGTCTTCGTGCATATCTCCGCGGTCGAACGCTCGGGCCTCAACGGCCTCAACGAAGGCCAGAAGGTCTCGTTCGATGAAGAACTCGACGCCAAGAAGGGCAAGACCTCGGCGGTCAATCTCAAGGCAATTTAGGTCCAGAGGAAACACTCATGAACAAAAGCGAACTCGTCAGCAAGGTGTCCGAACTCTCGGGCCTGACCAAAGCCGACGCCGACAGCGCCACCGACGCCGTATTCTCATCCATCACTGCCGCGCTTAAGGGCGGCGACGATGTGCGACTGGTCGGCTTCGGAACCTTCTCGGTTTCGGCCCGCCCGGCACGCACCGGCAAAAACCCGCAGACCGGGGCGGCGGTGGCCATCAAGGCCAGGAAGGCCCCGAAATTCGCAGCAGGCAAAGCCCTGAAGGACGCGGTGAACGGCGACGCGACCGGAACAGCGGTAACCACGGCGTCGGGTTTGCAGATCATGGACGCAAAGGCCGGCGACGGCGCCCTGCCCCGCCGCGGCCAGATTTGCGTCATGCATTACACCGGATGGCTTTATCAGGATGGTGTCAAAGGCCGGAAGTTCGACAGTTCCCGCGACCGCGGCGCGCCATTCGAATTTTCCATCGGCGTCGGTCAGGTCATCGGCGGCTGGGATGAAGGTGTCGCCTCGATGAAAGTCGGCGGCCAGCGCACCCTCATCATTCCCCCCGGCCTCGGCTATGGGGCCCGCGGCGCCGGTGGCGTGATACCGCCGAATGCGACGCTGATCTTCGACGTCGAATTGCTCGGGCTGAAGGGTTAAGACCCCGTCAGCCGCCGGTAGGCGGCGGTTCCCAGGTCGACGATTTGACCGACACGCACACGGGATCCGCCGTCCACACCGGGCCAGGCCGTGCCCCGATAATCATCGATCGCCAATTGAACGCCGTGCCGGTCGGGCGCGATGGCGGCGTTCCTTTCCGCCTGGGTCTCGGGATACAGTCCGAACAGCAGGGCCCCCATCATCAGCACCACCGATACGGCCATCATCCAAACCGGGTTCTTTGACATCATCTGACCTTCCAACGGCGGATGTGGACCACCGGCACCCCTTGCGCCAGCCCACATATCCAATCATCAGGATGACCAGATAACGGCCAATCTTGTCCGGAAGATGGCAGAATTGTTTCATTTGATTACTTCGGTTTCGGGCGGTGATGCCGGTCACATCAGAAGTGGCCAGGATGTTTTATATTTTCAGTCCAGGGAGCTTCTTGAGAGTTCCGTTGGCAAAGAGCCTTTGACCATGAAGACTATCAAATTCGACAGCGGCACGGTGATCTTTGACCAGGGTGATTTCGGTGATTTCGCCTATGTCGTCAAAACCGGCCTTGTCCAGATCGTCAAGGTCGCCCAAGGCGCCCGCACCGTCATCGGTGATGTCGGACCCGGGGGATTGTTCGGTGAAATGGCGCTGATCGATAATGCGCCCAGGATGGCCTCGGCCGTTGCGACGGAACCGACGACCTGCATCCTGGTTCCCTCCGGCGCCTTCGAAACCAAGGTAGCCGCCTCCGATCCACTGACCAGGACGGTTATCGGCGTTCTCATGCGGAATTTGCGATCCCTGGCGGACCGAGTCAACGACCCGCCGCCCCGCCTCGCCAATGCCTCCTGCTATATCGGTTTGCCGCGGTTCCTTCCCGAACAGGCCAGCGCCACCCTGCAACGGGCCTATGAGGTCATGGACACGCCCATCCGCTCGGCGCGGCTCGCCCTTGAGGCATTGCGATCCATGCTGGGTACCGCGGGCGAGACAGCCTTATTCGGCGAAACGCTGTTCGACCAGATCCGGCGGGCCGCGGCCAACCGGAAACTGCCCAAGGCTGCGGCCGAAGCGGCTGAGACACTCCGTGGTCTCGGCTTTGACCAGTCACTCGGGTCCTCGATCTGGGACACTCCCGCCAAGGCGTCCGAGGAAGCCGCGCATCTTCGCGAGTTCGTCGCCCAGGTTGCCCAATACCTGTTCGCCACACCGGGCGAATTCGCCGCCCTGCGCGATGATCGCCGCAAGCGGTTGTTGGCCGCCAGGGCCGCCGACCGCCAGCCGGCGGCGTCGACGATCTCGCTGCTCAGCCGGGCGCACCGGTCCCAACCCAGCCGCCCCCCCACCAGGAAAGGTCCCAAGATCTCTCCGCCGCGGGTTTGGCCGCGCTAACCCTGTCATTTCATCGACTGGATCAGGCGCTCCAATCCATCCAGGAAGCGCGACCGGTCCTGCCTGGTGAAACCGGCCGGGCCTGAGGTCATCTGCCCCGTATCGCGCAACTGGGTCATCAGATCACGCATCGCCACCGCCATGCCGATGGAATTGCCGTCGAACGCCCGCCCCCGGTGATCGATGCCGCGGGCCCCTTTCGCCAGGCAACGGGCGGCCAGAGGAACGTCGCCGGTGATCACGATGTCGCCGGCAACGATCTGTTCGACGATGCGGTCATCCGCCTTGTCGAGGCCTTCGTCGGCGACAACCTGGTCGACCAGCGGGTGCTGCAGACCACGGATCCATCGGTTGCCGATCAGGGTAACCGGCAAACTGTGGCGTTCGGCAACGCGCACCACCTCGTCTTTGACCGGACAGGCGTCGGAATCAACGAAAAGCCGCATGGCACACCCACTTCTTACAGGTCAACAGCATCCCCATTCGCGGACGACGAAAGTCTCGGCTCTTGGCCTGGGTCTGGTTACCGGCTTGCCCAAACCGGCGTCTATACCGGGAAATGCACCGCCAGCCAAACTGTCGGCCGCTCGGGGTCGGTCCATTCCACCCGATGCCGCCGATGCGGCGGGATCAGCAGATAGTCACCGGGGCCCAATCGCATCGCATGATCATCGCCTTCAAACAGCAGTTCGGCCGACCCCGACACCACCAGAACCCATTCCGCCTCCGCTTGGTCGTACCAGAATCCGGTCGGGCTGGCCTGGCCGGTGGAGACGATGCGTTCGATGCGGACCCCGCCCGCCATGGCGAGGATGGCCACGGCCTCTTGGGCCGATCCGGCGTCGATATCGGCGAACAGATTTGACGGCATCGTCTTCATTGCGGCCCGCTTAATGTCATCGGTCGATCTGATGATCGCATCATCGGCGCCGCCGGTCATCGGCATGATCAAGACCCGCGTTGCCAAACCACCCTGCCGTCGAGAATGGTGGCCGCCACCTCGGTTTCGGCCATCTCGTCGGCGGGCAGGGCAAGCGGATCGCGATCGAGCACCGCCAGATCGGCCAGCAGGCCGGGCGCGATGGCGCCCTTCAGATCTTCCTCAAAGCCGGCGAAGGCCGGACCTGCGGTATACAGCCCGATGGCCTGGGCCGGCGTGATGCCTTCCCCCGGCGCCAGGACGGCACCATCGGCCAGGCGTCGGGTCACCGCTGTCCGTATGGCGGCGAAGGGGGAACTGGAGGTCAGTGGCGAGTCGGAACCGAAGGCCACGGCAATGCCGGCCCGCATCAGCGCATTCAGCGGCAGGATCCAGTCGGCGGGATGGCGGTGCGCCGTCCCCCAGGAAAATAACAGGTTCGGCTGGGGGACCACCACGGCACCGGCGCCAGACAGGCGCGTCAGCAGAAAGGGCGGGCAGAGCGGGCAATGTTCGAGACGCGGCCGCCGACATGCCTCCGTCGTCGAGGCGACGACGTGGTCCAGGGCATCCAGCGCCCCTTCCAGCATCGACAGATCGGGAACGTGGAAAGACAGCTGAAAGCCCGCACAATGGGCGGCCAACGCCGCCTCATTGAGCTGATCCTGGGGCGGCCGCGGCATGCCGGCGCTCTCATCGAGGGCGATCTTCATCGCCCCCAGACGCAGGGACGAACCGCCATATCCGGTCTTCAGGTTTTTTTCCGTGAACTCCGCCAGGCCGTCGAACCCGGCCAGCATGGTCAGGCGCTGAGCCAGGACGCCGTCGCTTTTGAAGCGTCGCCAGGTCAGCCAGTGGCGAAGCCCATTGGACCAACTGGTGTCCTGCAGCGAAGTGATGCCCTGGGACAGATACTGCCGACTGGCCTGACGCAGACCGTCGGCGATCTCCTCCAGCGACAGGGGCGGAATCCTGGCCGCCACGCTTTCCTGGCCGGCCTGAGCGATGCCGTCGTCGCCGACCATCCCGACCAGGCCGCAGAGGTCGATGGCCCGACTGTTGAGAACGCATCTTTGGCCCGATTTTTCGATCAGCACCACCGGCCGATCGGCCACCGCCGCGTCGAGATCGTCGCGGTTCGGCGGGCGCCTCTCGGCCAGGAACGGCGCATCCCAGCCGGATGCCCGCAGCCAGGCGCCGCCATGGTCGGCGGCAGCGCTTCGCCGCAACAGGTCCTGGATGCCGGCGATACCGGTTACCGCATCGGGCGAACAGTCGATATGCCGCAACGTCACCGCATGGGCCAAAGGGTGGCAATGCGCGTCATTGAAGCCGGGAACCACCAGGCCGCCGCGACAATCGACAACCTGCGTTCCGGGGCCGGCAATGTCGGCCAGCGCCGCCCGTCCGCCGACAAAGGAAATCTGTCGGCCGGTAACGGCGATCAACTCCGTCGGCGGCCGGCCGTCGGTGGGCGGCAGGCAGTGCAGATTGACGAGCACCAGATCCGCCAAACCGTCAGGCATTCATTGTGCCTCCGCCTTGATATGCCTTTCCCATGGCGGAGACAAAAATGAGGCCGCCACGCAGGGGGATACGTGGCGGCCGTTTTGTCCGAGATCCTTGCGGTGGGGGGCCAAATCTCGGAGAGAAGATGCCCCGGTGTCCTGGGGCGTCGATGGCAATCACCCTAAGAGCCGATTTTGGCGAGAATAAGGCAGCCATCTATTTCAGCAGCCAATGAATGGTGAGCGGCAAAGCCAAAGAGGTGGCAAGACCATTCAGACCCATCGCCAATCCGGCGAAGGCCCCGGCCACCTCACCGATCTGCAACGCCCGCGCCGTCCCGACGCCGTGCGAGGCCAGTCCCATGGCCAACCCCTGGGCACGTTGGTCGTCGATCCGCAACCGCGCCAGGACCCAGGGTCCCAATGCGCTGCCGGTGATCCCGGTCAGCATCACCAGGACCGCGGTCAGCGACGGCAGTCCGCCGATGGCTTCGGCGATGCCCATGGCGATCGGGGTCGTCACCGACTTGGGCCCCAGGGACATGACCGTCTCATGCGATGCGCCGAGAGCCCAGGCGATAAGCATGGCACTGCTGGCCGCGGTGATCGAGCCGGCGCATAAAGCCGCCAGCAAGACCGGCAGAGACCGTCGGACCGACTGCACCTGGCGGTAAAGTGGAATGGCCAGCGCCACGGTCGCCGGACCCAGCAGGAAATGCACGAACTGGGCGCCGTCGAAATAGACCCGGTACTCGGTGCCGGTGACCCGCAGAACCACCACCAGCAGGATGATGGAAAGCAGCACCGGATTGGCAAGCGGGTGCATCCGACAGCGGCTCCATACCCAGTTGGCCGCTTGATAGGCCACCAAGGTGGCGGTCAGCCACAGCAACGGCGATGTCGCCAGATAAACCCAGATGCGTTCGACCGGACCGTTCATCTTTTGCTGCCCCGGGTCGACAAGGACATGACCAGTCCGGTCACCGCCACCGTCAACAAAGTGCTGACCACCACGGCTGCCGAGATGGGCAGCCATTCGCTGGCCAGCAGCGAGAGGTGGACGGAAACGCCGACGCCGGCCGGGACGAACAGCAAGGACAGATTGCCGAGAAGGCCGCGGGTCACCTCCTCCAATCCTTTGGGAATGCCGCCCCGCAGCAGCAGAAGGGCGAACAGGATGACCATGCCGATCACCGGCCCCGGCACCGACAGGCCGATGAGACGCGCAGTTACTTCGCCGGCGAGTTGACAGGCCAACAGCAGAGTGATGTACGGCAGCACCCTCGCCTCCTCGGTCAGGCTCAAGCCCAAGTTGCCAATTACGGTCCCGCAGAATATCCGCGAATGCGACGGAATGCGTACTTATTCCTGACTGGCGTTTTCACCACAATTCAATTAGTTGGTGGGCCGATTCACCTGACGCTTGGGTGCCAAGCGTCAGGATAGGACCACTACGAACGAGAGTGCGCCCCTGTCATCACCGACGGGTATTTTTGCCCTTGCCGCCCAGATCCCGGCGGCGCCTGTTTGAAACAGTTGCCCCTTCTGTTTTCTATTTAAGGGAGAATTACTTACTGTCTTTCTCGCTGTCTTTTCTGACCACTCTCAGAAAAGAATCGAACTGATGTTTGCCTGTACTCATATCAAGAATCGCTTCATTCATATCAGTTGCCGCCTTCCAGCCATCCTGAATTGACTTTGTAACGGTTTCTGCCACAGACGACTGAGTATCCCTAATATATTCAAATTGCTTTTCGACTGCGAACTCCATACTTTTTCTTACAACATTCATAATGGCACTGGATACCTCGCCATTATCTTTAATATATTGCTGAAGTATTTTGGAAATTTCGGATGTGAGAGCCTCGTAATCAATCATATCGACCTCCCCATTTGAAATATTTTGTCTAGTATACACCAACCAATGGGCGGCTGATTAGAAATCCGCAGCTTTATGCCTCGCGGATTGGCCTTCGGGCACCCGGCGGAGACGGCGCAGATCCTGCGCCTGTCCGGACAAAGCGCGGCCATCGCCACCGTCCCGCCGGTATCGTCCGGCATGAGGGATTGAATCCCCAGACCGTCGATCAATGCCGTTGCGCCGGCATGCCGGCCCATGTCGGCTCACTGCTCATGAGACAGGCAAAGGGTAAATCAGCGACGGAGCAAGTGCTCACCCGGCGAAGCGGCGCACCACCTCTGCGACCTGGCTGACATAGGTGCCACCGAACAGCCGGACATGAACCAACAGCGGATAGAGATTATAGAGGTCGCGCCGGACCTCGAAGAAGCCGGGCCGAAGCGGACGGATCTCGTTATAGCGAGCGAAGAACGCCGGACCGAAATCGGAGAACAGCGTTCCGAAAGCCAACTCGATGTCGGGATCCGCGTAATAAATCGCCGGGTCAATGAACGCCGCCACCCGTCCATGGCGACACAGCAGGTTACCTCCCCAGCAATCTCCGTGGATCAAACCTGGGGCCGCCGGGGGATCGATCCATCGGTCCAGTCGGGCCGCCAGGCGTTCAACTCCAGCCATCACTGTGGACGGCAGGCGACCTGCCTTGACGGCTTCGCCGGCCGTAAACAGCAAACGATGGTCGCGAAAGAATTCGAGCCAGGATGCGGTGGGTGGGTTTGGTTGGGTCAGGCCGCCGATCAGCGTCGCGCGCTCGAGCCCGTAGGCATGCCAGGACATCCGGTGCAAAGCAGCAAGCAACTCAGCCGCATGCTCCTGCGCGGGGTCGTCCAACCGGTCTCGGGCATCGACATACTCCATCAGCATCAGGTCGTCGTCCGCGAACCGCAACGCCGGAACCGGCAGCGATGTCACCTCGGCCAGTTTCCGCAGCATCCAGCCTTCCGCTTCGAGGCCCGGACCGAGCTTGGCCACCACCTTGCCGCCATCGGCCAACCGGACCAGCAGAACCTGGCCGACACAGCCTCCCGCCAGCGGGCGGACCTCGACAACCGCCTGTCCGGCAACCCGGGCGATGCGGGCCGAAGGGTCGGGCATCTATCGCCCGATCTCGCGGATATGGCGAAGGATGCCCAGGCATCCTGCTTCGATCATGTCCAGAACCCTCTCGAAGCCGTCCTGGCCACCATAATAGGGATCGGGAACATCCCGGATGCCCAACTGCGGGGCAAAGTCGAGGAACAGGCGCAGCCGGTTGCGCGCTTCCGGCGGGCAAATCCGCGACAACTGGTCATGGTGCCCCCTGTCCATCGCCAGGATGAGGTCAAATATAGCGCGACAATCTAAATGAGAGATGCGCGACAATCAGGATGACGATTGGCAGTCGCAACGAAGTGATGATTGTCGTTCCGCGACATGGTTGCAAGT
>Ga0208507_1001297_pt1 | contig 14241 bp, 13 predicted proteins | sample CryBogCBH12Aug01_FD_184626 | JGI IMG/M metagenome (GOLD analysis project Ga0208507, IMG submission 184626) | Freshwater microbial communities from Crystal Bog, Wisconsin, USA - CBH12Aug09.1 (SPAdes) (version 2) | ecosystem: Environmental > Aquatic > Freshwater > Lake | place: Crystal Bog... | reverse complement strand
CGTGGGCCTACATGGCAAAAGCCACCGACAATCCCGGCCACGACATCGCCTCCACTCCCAATCTGTCGCCGACCATTATTCCTGCCGCGTGATCAGCCAAACAAGGTGAGGCGCGGGTGACGCTTACGGTGTTCTCGGCGACGGTGTGACCAATGTGACACAACCGCATATCGTCGGCTCGGGGTTGGTCGCCGGGGCGCAAGTCCTGCTCTACGAGGGGTCGACGCGATTGGGCGGCGGCGTTGCCGACGGCCAGGGAAATTACGCCATCCAGCCGGATAGTCCACTGGCCGACGGCGTACATTCCCTGTCGGTCAGGCAGGTCGTCGCCGGAGTGGCCAGCGACGCCTCGGCAAGCCGGGACATCGGCATCGACACCACCCCGATGGATCTGTCCTCGTTAAGCTGGGTGGTGCCGCCGTCGCCGCAAATCAACGCCGCTGTGGCGCTCGAGTTCCCGGATCCGCTGGGCTCGATCCTGTCCCTGACGGTATCGGCCGGCAGCCAGCCGACCCAGGTGCAGATCGATCCGACGGATCCGCGACGTCTGGATTTCCACTGGCAAACGCCGGGGTCGGGCTCGGTCAACCTTGCAGGTACGGTGACCGACATTGCCGGCAACGCCAGTTCCTTCGTCAAACCGGTGAGTTTCTAGCCTCCACGGCCTGGGCGAGGGCGCAGAATCCGGCCAGGTCGACATCCTCGGCGCGCAGGGTCGGGGCAATGCCGGTTTCGGCCAACAGAGCCTCGGCATCGCCCAAGGCCCGCAGGCTGGAACGCAGCATCTTGCGTCTCTGCCCGAAGGCGGCGGCGGTCACCCGTTCCAGTGTCGCCATTGCAATATCGGCCAGCGGTTGCGGGCGCGGCTCGATCTGCACCACCGTGCTGGTGACCTTCGGCGGTGGGATGAAGGCCTCGCGGCCGATATTGAACAGCGGCCGGACCTGGCAGCGCCACTGGGTAATCACCGACAGCCGGCCATAGGCGGAACTGCCCGGGCTGGCGGCCAGGCGGTCGACCACTTCTTTCTGGAACATCAGGGTGAAACTGGCAAAGGACCCGGCCTGTCTCAGCCATTGGATCAGCAGGGCGGTGGAAATGTTGTAGGGAAGATTGGCGACCACCCGCCGCGGCGCCTCGCCCAGGCTTGCCAGGTCGATCTTCATGGCGTCGCCGGCCAGAATCTCGAGACGCCCGCCGGCGGCGGCGGCGACCTGCTGGAGGGCTGCGATGGCGCGGTCATCGCGTTCGATGGCGATGACCCTGGCTGCCCCCGCTTCCAGCAGGGCGCGGGTGAGGCCGCCGGGACCGGGGCCGACCTCGATGGTGGTGCCGCAGTCAAGCGCCCCGGCGGCGCGGGCGATCCGTGCCGTCAGGTTGAGGTCGAGGAGGAAATGCTGGCCCAGCGATTTGCGGGCGGCCAGACCATGGGCGGCGATGACCTCCCGCAACGGCGGCAGTTCAGTCATGGCGGCAGGCCAGTTCGCCGGCCAGACGGAGTGCCGCCGCCAGGCTGTCCGGCCGGGCCCGGCCGCTGCCGGCGAGGTCGAAGGCGGTCCCGTGGTCGGGCGAGGTGCGGATGAACGGCAAGCCCAGGGTGACATTCACCCCGCCGTGGAAGTCCAGTGTCTTCAAGGGGATCAGCGCCTGGTCATGATACATGCAGAGCGCCGCGTCATAGCCGGCGCGAGCCTCCTCGTGGAACAGGGTATCGGCCGGCAGCGGACCGCGGATGTCGATGCCTTCGGCCGCCAGGATTCGCACCGCCGGGCCGACCACGGCGGCATCTTCGTCGCCCATGACGCCGCCCTCGCCGGCATGGGGGTTGACGCCGGCCACCGCCAGGCGCGGCCGAGCGATGGCGAAGTCGCGGCGGAGCGCGTCCGCCACCACCCGACCGGTGGTGACGATCAACTCGGTGGACAGCCTGGCGACGGCTTGCCGCAAGGGTTCATGAATGGTCACCGGAACTACCCGCAACTGCCGGCAGGCCAGCATCATCGCCACCGGCGGTCCACCGGCCAGCGCCGCCAGGAATTCGGTATGGCCGGGAAAGCCGAATCCGCAATCGGCCAAAACCTTCTTGTGGATCGGATTGGTCACCACCGCCGCCGCGCGGCCGTCCATGACCAGTCGCACCGCCTCTTCGATGGCGCCGATCACCGCTCCGGCGTTGGCCGGATGCGGCCGGCCGGGCTCGACGGCCGAGGGCAGCGGGCGATGCAGCACCGGCAAGCCATCGGCAAAGGCGGCCGGCGCCTGGTCGGGCCGTTCGATGGTCAGTACCGGCACCGCCATCCCTAAGCGCCCGGCCAGTGCCGCCAGACGCCCGGCGTCGTCGATGACGAAGAACGGCGCCAGGCCCAGCGCTTGGCGATCGCGCCAGCAGACCAGCGCCAGGTCGCCGCCGATACCGGCCGGCTCCCCCATGGTCAGCGCCAATGGCGGGCGCGTCATGCTCACATGCGGATCTCGATGAACGCCGACCGCCGCAAGTCGCGCAGATAGCGCCTTGCCAGCACATCCATCTGTTCGTCCTCCATGCGCCGGCGTATGGCGTCGCGCGACGGCAGGCCGCCGGTGTCGTCCTCGCGGGCGCAGACAGCGAACAGGCGACGGGCGTTGCCGCCATCGATGGGCGCGCTGAGGCCGCCGCCCGGACGCAGATTGGCGATGATCGCCTCGATCTCCTGGGGAATCTGGGCGACCGGAATCTTGACCGCACGGTTGTAGGTGGCGGAGGGAACCTCTTTGGCCAGGCGCTCATAGTCGTCGCAGCTCTTGCCGGGGGCGAGGGCCTCCTGCAGGCGTTTCAGCTGGACATCCCGCTCGGCCATGGTGGCGCTGGGCAGGCTGGTCAGTTCGACGGTGAAAATGTCGATGGTCGGGCCGGTGCTGATGCCCTGGCCGACCAGCCGGCGGTCGAGCAGCATCAGGATATGGTAGCCGTCGATGGTGCGGATCGGCGGTGTCACCGTATTGGGCTGGAGTTTGGCAAGGGCCTGGGTCAGCGCCTCGTCCAACATGCCCTCGGACACCCAGCCGAGGCTGCCGCCCGAGGCGCCGGTCTGGCTGAACTGCTGGGCCAGGGCGGAAAACGGCGCTCCCAGGCGCATCTGTTCGATCAGCCGGTCAGCCAGCGACCGCACTTCCTCGTCGCGCTTCGGGTCGTCGACCGCCAGATAGATTTCCGCCGCCTGGTATTCGGGTTTGCCGAGATTGGCACGCAGCGCCTGCAGGCGGGTGTCGACGCCTTCCTCACCGACATGCACCTGACTGGACAGTTCATGGCGCACCACCTGCATCCATCCCAACTCGGCACGCACCTGCTGACGCATTGATTCCGGATTGACCCCCCGGCTTTGCAGGAACGGCTCGAAGCTGCCCTTGGGCATGTTGTTCTGGCGTTCGATGGTCCCCATGCTGGCGGCGATGTCGCTGGCGGTGATGCCGATTTTCAGGCGTTCCGCCTCCTGGATCTGCAGGCGTTCGTCAATCAGACGACGCATCACCTGCGGCACCAGCCGGGAGCGGCTTTCCATCGTGTCGGGAAGATTGGACGACAGCAGGACCAGGCGCATGCGCTGTTCCACGTCATGGACCGAAATGATGTCTTCGTTGACGACGGCGGCCACACGCTGCGTCTCCTCGGCTTCGGCGGTCGGCCGGGCGAAAAGCGTCAACAGGGCGATGCCGGCGAGGGTCAGGGTGGTCAGGAAGGAGCGCTTGATCATGGCTCAGAATACGTCCACAGGGAATTGAGTGAGGGTCTTCAGGTAGATTCGCAGCATCAGGTAATGCCCGAGGGCAAAGGTCTGATTGGTGGTGTGGCGACTGCCGGCGTCGGCGCTGACCAGCAGGCATTCATCCTCATAGGTCAGTCGCACGCCGCTTTGCAACGGTCCACCGCCCTGACCGAGATTCTGCGTCTGGTATATCTGCGTCGACCAGCCGTGGCTGATCTGCGCCGACAGGGTCATATTGGCCTGCTCTCGCGCCAGGAACGGGCTGGTGGGATTGAGGCGGTCATAGAAAACATAGGCGAGTTGCAGATTGAGCGGGCGTGGACCGAGGGAGGTGGACAATTCGCTGCGCCGAATGACCAGGGTATTACGATCGAGGCGAAAACCGTAATGCAGTTGCACATTGTTCGACGGCGAAAAATTGGTCCGGCCGACGATGTCGGAAAACCGGTGATCGAGGCCGGTGCCCTGCGGCAGGATGGTCTGCGGCTTCATCTGGTAGCTCTGGCCGACCAGCAGGTCGGCGGCGCCGAAGCCGCGATTGACCACGGAATACTGGCCGCCATAGGCGACGCGCGGGCCACTGACCACCCGGTCATAACCGGACGCCGGCGACGGACTGAAGATGTTGGTGTCGTCCAACTCGAAGTCGAGGCTGTCTTCGTTGGGAATCTTCAGTGAATTGCCGCCATAGGGGCTGGCGGCGGCGACCAGGATGGGGGTCAGGGTTTCCGAGGAATGCTCGTTGAGGCGGGTGAACGGATAGCGCCAATCAAGTGAAATCGCCGGCAGGGTGCGGGTGTCATTGTGCTGCCGGGTGTCTCCGGGTTGCAGGCTGACGCTGTTATAGGCGTCGGCGCGCATCGAGGCGGACAATTTGTAAACCTCGCCGTCGGGGGCGGTATAAGGCAGATTCCAGGCGGTCAGGGTGTTGATCCGCCGGCTGTCGGTGCCCTTGCCGCGGCTGACCGCCGCCGCATGGGTGTTGAAACTCCAGTAGCTGCCTTCGGGTCCTGGCTCGCCGACATAATTATAGGTGGCTAAAGGAAGCACGATGGGCGATTTCTGTGTCGCCTGGGCGCCGGCCGGCAGCACCGAGTTGGTCAGGCTTTGAAAGCTGTAACCTTCGACCGAGGCGTAGTTGCGGTAGTCAAATCCTTCGATATACGGGCGTGCGGTGAGATAAGGATCGGTGATCCGGTAGCCGAAGGCCTGCAGGTAATTCTGATCCGATGACCGTTGTATGTCCCAGCCGGCTCGCCATTGCGGGTCGAGGTCGAAACGGGCCCGCGCGTCCATATGCCAGCCCACCGTCTGGTTGCCGGCATAGCCGGCGGCCGACAGATTGGCGATGCTGAGCGTGGTCTTGGCTTCGCCGTTGGCCGTGCGCAGACGGTCGGTGACGGCCAGCATCTGGTCGTCCTTGCTGGTCGCCATGGGGGCGATGGTGACGTCCTGTCCGGGGTCGATGACGATAAAATAGGGAACCCGCGCGCCGGCGCCGATCACCCGGTTGTTGACCACGCTGATCGGCAGCAGGCCGCTGCGCCGCTTCACCGTCGGATCGGCATGGGACAGATAGGGGGTGTAGAGGACCGGCCAGCCGTCGACGTCGAGCCAGGCATCCTCATATTCGATCAGATGCTCCACCTCGTCATGGGTGACCCGCGCCGCCGTGAGTTGCCACAGCGGCGGCTTTTCCGGGTCGTCGGCGCAGGGTGCGCAGGCGGTGTAGACCGCCTGGTCGAAGACGCTGCGGTCGCCGGCATGCCGCCGCCCCTGGTTGGCGGCGATGCGCGAATCGTCGATCATCAGGATGCGGATGCCGTTGGCCGTTCCCTCCTTCATGTCGCCGGTCAATTCAATATAGTCGGCGAAGGTCACCTCGCCGGTATCCTCGGTCAGGCTGACATTGCCGGCGGCGATGACCACATCCTGCTTGAGATTGTAGGACAGGCTGTCGGCCAGCAGGATGCGCCCGCCCTGATCGACCTCCACATGGCCGCGGGCGGTGATGATGTCGAGATCCCGGTCATGAACGATCTGGTCGGCGGTCAGCAGCGCCGGTTGCGCCTCCGCCCGCGACTTGCGCCCCGTTGGCTTGCCTGCCGGTTTGCCTGCCGGCTGGCCGCTCTCCGGCGCCGCCGGCGGCGATTGTGCCGCCTGGCCGGGTTGGGCCAGCGCGGCGGCCAGGACCATGGAGCAGACCATCGCCGGAAGCGAGCGGGACAATCCGGCCATCGTCACTGGCGGTCACCGGCGTCGGGAGATTTGACCAGCGACGGCGCGTGCAGCACCCAGGCGCCGGCGGCAATCGGCACCAGCGGCAGCAGATAGATCAGCGGCACCAGGGAAATGTCACGGGTCACCAGGTTGGAGAGGCCGAGCGCCAGGGCCTGCAGCCCGACCATCGCGCCTATCGCCAGGGCCACCCTGCCGGCCTGGCCACGGCGGTTGAACCAGCCGGACAACATGCTGGCCAGTGCAATGAAGGCGAATGAATAATGGTATAGCGGCGACGCCAATCTTTGGTGACCTTCGACCCGGAATTGACGGAACAGCACGGGCCCGACCTGGCTCTCGCTGACCGAAAAAAGTTCTTCCGTCGACCGCTCCCGCGCGTCGCGCGAACGCTCCTCGCCGGTATCGGAAGAGTCCGAGAATTCCATGGCATAATTGTCGAAATATAGCAACGACAGCCGGTTCGACCCGGGGGTTACCTGCAGGCGGGTGCCGTTGATCATGAACACTTTCGGTGCCCCGATGTCGGTCTTGATGAGGGCGCCGCGCTCGGCCATCAGGGTGACCTTGCGTTGTGGGTTGCGCCGGTCATAGACGATGATGCCCTGCAATTCACCCTCCGGCGACCGCGACCGCACATAGACGGTGAGACCCTGGCCGACCTGGTTGAACTGGCCTTCCTGCAGGACGATGCCGGTGACCGAATTGCGCAGCGCCCATTGCAGGCGGTGAAATTCCTCGACCGTGCTGGGGATGACCCAGAGATTGAGAATGAAACCGAGGATGGTGCCGAATCCGGCGAGGATCAACGCGGGGCGGGCGATCAGCCAGTGGCTGGCCCCGGCCGAGCGCAGCACCACCATCTCGCGGTCGGTGATCAGCGCGTTGTAGGTAAAAAGCACCACCGCGAACAGCGACACCGGCAGGATGACGGTGAGAAAGTTCGGCATCACCAGCATGGTCAGCTTAAGGAACAGTCCGAGCGAGGCGCCTTTGTTGACGGTGAGTTCAACGAAACGCAGCGATTGGGTCAGCCACAATATCGCGGTCAAGCCGATAGTGACCAACACCGTGCTTACGGTCAGTTGGCGCAGAATGTAGCGGACGATTACCATCAGCTCGACTTAGACGACTTTTCCCGGGTTCATGATCCCTTGCGGATCCAAGGCTGCCTTGATTTTCGACATCATTTCAAGCTCAACCGGGGCCTTGTAATGGCAAAGCTCGTCTTTTTTCAGCTTGCCGATGCCATGCTCGGCGCTGATCGAGCCTCCCATGGCGACCACGATGTCATGGACGATGCGGTTCATCCGCTGCCATTCGCCTATGAAGGCCTGCTTGTCGGCGGCCGGCGGCTGCGACAGATTGAAATGGATATTGCCGTCGCCGACATGGCCGAAGGGCACCACCCGCACGCCCGGCAGCGCCGTCTCGACGGCGGCGGTGGCGCGGCGGATGAACTCGGGAACCGAGGCATTGGGGACCGAGACGTCATGCTTGATGCTGCCGCCCTCGCGCTTTTGCGCCTCCGGCACGCTTTCGCGGATGCGCCACAGGGCCTGCGCCTGGTCGAGCGACGCGGCCATCACCGCATCGGCCACTTCGCCCTCCTCGATGGCGGCGGCGAGCAGCCCTTCCATAGCCTCCTGCAGCGATCCCTCGGGCCGCGACGACGATATTTCCATCAGCGCGTACCAGTCGTGGGGCGCGCTCAGCGGATCGGCCACCCCCGGCACCTGGGCGCAGCCCAGTTCGAGGCCGATGCGCGGCACCAGCTCGAAGGCGGTCAACTGGTCGCCGGTGGCGGCGCGGGCGCGGGCCAGCAAGGCCAGGGCGCTGTCGAGACCGGCCAGCCCGCAGAACGCCGTCTGCACGTCGCGCGGTCTGGGGAAAAGCTTCACCACCGCGGCGGTAATCACCCCCAGCGTGCCTTCCGAGCCGATGAACAGCTGCTTGAGGTCGTAGCCGGTGTTGTCCTTGCGCAGCGCGCGCAGACCGTTCCACACCCGGCCGTCCGGCAGCACCACTTCCAGGCCGAGGACCAGATCGCGGGTGTTGCCGTAGCGCAAGACGCCGCTGCCGCCGGCATTGGTGGCGATATTGCCGCCGATCTGACAGCTGCCTTCCGCACCCAGGCTCAAGGGGAACAGACAGTCGGCGGCTTCCGCCGCCTGTTGGGCGGTGGCCAGAATCACCCCGGCCTCCAGCGTCATGGTGAAATTGAGCGGATCGACCGAACGCAACCGGTTCATCCGCTGCAGGCTGAGGACCACCTGGCTGCCGGTGCCGTCGGGCGCGGCGCCGCCGCACAGGCCGGTATTGCCGCCTTGCGGGACGATGGCCACTCCGGCCGCGGCGCAGAGGCGCACGACCTCGGCGGTCTGGGCGGTGTCGGCGGGGCGGATGACCGCCCGCGCCCGGCCGTGATACAGCCCGCGCTCCTCCTCCAGATAGGGGGCCATGCGCTCGGCGTCGGCAAGCAGCCCGGCGGTGCCGACAACGGCTTCCAGGCGGTCTAAGAGGTCATCCGTCATACAATGGGTTTAGCCTCAACCGTCCCGCCGTACAAGGGGCGACGAGGGGCGGGGCGCGGCGGCGCGGCGCAGGCGGTCATTGATGGCCAGTCCCAGCCCATGGCGGGGGATCGGCATCACCGCGATGGCCCGTTGCGGCGGCGCATCCAGACGCCGCAACATGGCGAACAGGTTGGCCGCCGCTTCCGCCAGATCGCCCTCGGCGCTGAGATTGAGGCAGTCGGCCGGGGCCCGGCCGCCGAAACCGAGCAGCGCCTCACCGGGGCGGGCCTGTTCGGCATCCAGGCGGACCGGGCGGGCGGGCGCATAGTGGCTGGCCAGCATGCCCGGGGCGCGCGGGTCGGCGGTGGCCGCCGCCGTGTCCACCGGACCGAGTTCCTCCTCCAGGGTTTCGCGGGCGATGCCGCCGGGGCGGAGCAGCACAGCTTGCCGGCCGGTAAGGTCGAGGACCGTCGATTCGACGCCGACGGCGCAGGGGCCGCCGTCGAGGATCATCGCCGGCGGCGGATCGAAATCGCCGGCCACATGGCGGGCGGTGGTCGGGCTGATGCGTCCCGACGGATTGGCGCTGGGCGCCGCCAGGGGGCGTCCGGTCGCCGCCAGCAGGGCCAGCGCCACCGGATGCGCCTGCACCCGCACCGCCAGGCTGTCCAGGCCGGCCGAGGCGAGCAGCGACACCGCCGCCTCGGGGCGGCGCGGCAGGACCAGGGTCAGGGGGCCGGGCCAGAAGCGGCGGGCCAGTGCCGCTGCCCGGTCATCCACGGCCACCAGTTCGCCGGCGGCCTCCGCCGCGGCCAGATGGATGATCAGCGGATTGAAGCTGGGCCGTCCCTTGGCGGCGAAGATGGCGGCGACGGCGCGGTCATTGGTGGCATCGGCGCCCAGGCCGTAGACGGTTTCGGTGGGAAAGGCGACCAGCCGGCCGTCGCGCAGCAGTTCGGCGGCTTGTGCGATGGACCGGGGATCGGCGGCGACGATGGTCATAGGGACACGGATAAGAACGGATGCCAACGGATGCACACGGATAGCAAAAATTCGGCGCCGAAGGCGCCATTAAATTTTATATCGGCGCGGTTGCAGGGGTGAAGAAAATCCGTTCTCATCCGTTTAATCTGTCCAAATAACAGAGGTTAAGACACCTTTCCCCAGGCGATGAATGACGGGTTGGCGAAGCCGGGTTTGCCATAGTCCAGCCGGTTGCCCTCGGCGTCGGTGACACGGCCGCCGGCGGCCTCGAGGATCGCCTGGCCGGCGGCGGTGTCCCATTCGCAGGTGGGGCCGAAGCGGGGATAGAGGTCGGCCTCGCCGGTGGCGATGAGGGCGAATTTGAGCGAACTGCCGGACTGGCGGACCTCTGCCACCGGAAAGCGGCCGGTAAATTCGGCGAAGCGGTCGGGATCGCGATGCGATCGGCTGGACAGCACCACCAAGCCGCCTTTCGGCGCGTCCCGGCACTGGATCGGGTGCGCCGGCGAGGTGCCGTCGGCCTGCGTCGCCCGGCCGGGACGGCCGCAGAACAGGCGGCTGAGCACCGGCGCCAGGAGGACGCCGAGGACCGGCCGGCCGTCCTCCACCAGCGCGATATTGACGGTGAATTCGCCGTTGCGCTTGACGAATTCCTTGGTGCCGTCCAGCGGATCGACCAGCCAGAAGCGGCTGCCGCTGAGCTCCGGCAGGGAGCCGGCCGCCGCCGCCTCTTCGGAAATGACCGGGATCTCCGGTGTCAGCCTGGCGAGGCCGGCCAGAATAATTCCCTCGGCGCGCAGGTCGGCTTCGGTCACCGGCGAGCTGTCGCTTTTGGCGGTAACCCTGAAGTCGGCGGCATAAACTTCGAGAATGGCGTCCCCGGCCTGCCGGGCCAGACGGCCGAGCGGCGTCAGCAAATCATCGTAATCGGTCACGGATTATCCTGTTTCAGCTCTACGGCGCGGAACGAGAAAGCTTGGCAGCCGGCGGGCAGCGGCGCCTGGGTCAGGCCGGCTTTCTGTTTGAGATGGGCAAGGAAGTCATGCGGATCCGGCAACTGCTCCCACACTGCCGGCAGAAAAACGGCGCGATGCTGGCCGTCGTCGATGATCAGGCCGTCGCGCCTGGGCTGCAATTTGCCCAGCAGGTCCGCCTCGTCCCGCCAGGCGATCGGCTCGGCCGGCGTCAGCACCGACACCGAAATCTCCAGCCCGTCCAGTTCGGCCTCGCTGACGGGGGCGAAACGGGGGTCGTTGAGGGCCGCCTTGACGGCGTTGTCGGCGACCTCCTCGGCCAGCGGGCGCCAGGCGGACAGCGAACCGATGCAGCCGCGCAGCCTGCCGTGCAGAGACAGGGTGACGAAGGCCGCCGCCGGCGCCTGCAACGGTGCCGGCAGGGTCTCCGGCCTCGGGGCGGAGCCGCGGCCGGCGATCCGCCAGGTAATGGCCTGGCGGGCCAGGGCCAGCAGCGTCCCGGCATGGCCGGCCCAATTGCCGTTGTTTGCGGCGACGAAGGCCCAGGCGCCGTAGCCCACCACCCGGTCGCGCGGCCCGGCGGTATCGCCCGAATTGCGCAGATCGACGGTGGTGACCGCCAACCCCCGCCGTTTGGCGAGGTCGAGCAGGCCGAGAATCGGCAGCCGGCCGCAGGCCTGGTCGCTGCCGATGGCCTGCCCGTCGCAACTTTCGATGGCCAGCCTGGTGCGGTCGTCGATACGCCTGGCGGCGCCGTAATCGAGATAATGGCTGAGATCCGAGCTGATGACGATCAGCGTCTCATCGCCGCCCCACAGGGCATCGAGCACCGCCGACACTGTTTCCGCCGACGCCTCGCCGACGACCAGCGGCACCAGGCTGAACCGCTCCAGCGCGATCTGCAGGAACGGCAGATGGACCTCAAGGCTGTGTTCCTGCGCATGGGCGGCGTCAAGAACTCCGACGCCGGGGATGGCGGCCAGGCAGGCCTCCACCCGATGGTCGACGGGGATCCTGCCCAAAGGTGTTTCGAACCACTCGGCGGAACTGGTGGCGATGCCGCGGAAGGCCACCCGGTGCGACGGTCCCATCAGCACCACCCGGGACAGCTGGTGGCGCACCGGCCGCAGGCTGGCATAGACGCTGGCCGCCACCGGACCGGAATAGACGTAGCCGGCATGCGGCGCGATCACCGCCTTGGGTGGCGGTCCGGGCGGACAGCTTGCCTGACCCAGCAGGCGCCCGACATCAGCCGCCAGCTCGTCGGGGGCGGCCGGATAGAACATGCCGGCGACGGCGGGAGCGCGAACGAACCCCATCGACGAATTCACTCCCCAAAAACGGTTTCAATGCACCGCAAGGCCGGCGGCAAGGACCTCCAGCAACGACCCGGCATCGGACGACACCCGCAGCATAGCGCGCTCGGCAGGCTTCACAAAGCTCTCCCGCACCAGGCCCTCGAGGACCGTCGTCAGCCCAGACCATAAACCTTTGACGTCCAGGATGGCCATCGGCTTGGCATGCCGTCCGGTCTGGCGCCACCGCCACAGGGTGAAGACCTGTTCCAATGTTTCGACGCCGCCCGGCAGGGTGAGGAAGCCGTCGGCCAAGTCGATCATCTTGGCCAGGCGTTCCTGGTCGCTGCCGACCAGGAACAGGTCGCTGAGGCCGCGATGTCCGGCCTCGGCATCCCAATGCTGGCGCGGCATCACCCCCACCACCCGGCCACCGGCCCGCAGGGCGGCGTTGGCCAGCGCTCCGGCCAGGCCGCGCGAGCCGCCGCCGTAGATCAGGGTGAGGTTGCGTTCGGCCAGCAGCCGCCCGAGGCCTCTGGCGGCCTCCAGATAGTCGTCGCCATGGCCTGGGCCGACGCCGCAAAACACACAAACAGCCGTCATGAAAACTCCGCGCTCGGGAAGCCGAGCCGGCATAGTCGCAGGCGTTGCTTAATGCGAGGTTTCGACCAACTGTCTTAGCCTTTCGAGCGCCCTGCGCCGATCGGCGGAGAAGTCGCCGTCGATCCACCAGCCTTCGATCTCCGCCAGCAGGGCGCCGATTCTCGGGCCCCTGGGTACGCCGAGATCCAGGATATCCTGGCCGCGCAGCGGCAGGACCGGCGGCGTCCAGCCGGTGGCAAGGTCCAGCAGCGTCCGCCAGCGATCGGTTTCGCCGGCCGGGGTCTGACCCGACACCGCCTTGCGGCCTGCCCAGGCCAGCAGCAGCAGATCGACGAACAGCCGGGCGTCGCCGAGGCGATACAGCAACCGGCGCGCCGCCGCGGCGTCGAGTCCGGGATCGGGCAATTCGGCTGGCGCCGCCATCGCCGTCAGTCGATCGCTCTGGCGGGTGGAGAGTTTGAGGCGGGCCGCCACCGCCCGCGCGCCCGCGGCATCCACCGTCAGTGCGGCGGCCAGCCGGCGCAAGGCATCCGGGGCCACCCAGGGATGGACGATGCCGCGGGTCTCCAGAAAGGTGAGAATTCTCAGCCGCCCGATATCCTGGATTTCCGGCAGCAGATGGCCGAGGACCCGTTCGCCCATCATCAGCAGCAGCGCGCCGGCGGGATCGGGCGCCTGCAGCAGTTTGAAGATCTCGCCCGAGACCCGTTCGCCGGACAGCGTCGGCAGTTTATGGGCGCGGGACCGGCAGGCGGCCAGCGCCGTCAGGTCCGGCGGCGGCCGTCCGTAATGGGCGTTGAAGCGGAAAAACCGCAACAGCCGCAGCAGGTCTTCGTCGATGCGCCGGCCGGCGTCGCCGACGAAGCGCACGCGGCCGGCACCGAGATCGGCAAGCCCGTTGAAGGGGTCGAAGATGGAGCCGTCGGGCCTGCAGAACAGGGCGTTGATGGTGAAATCGCGCCGCGCCGCGTCGATTGCCCAATCGTCGGTGAACTCGACCCGGGCATGGCGTCCGAAGGTCTCGACGTCCGACCTCAGCGTGGTGATCTCGAAATGTGCCCGGCCGGTCACGGCGGTCACCGTGCCGTGTTCGATGCCGGTGGGGATCGCCTTCATGCCGGCGCGTTCCAGCAGCAGCATGACCCGTTCCGGCGGGTCATGGGTGGCGATGTCGATGTCGCGGATGGGGCGGCGCAGGACGGCGTCGCGCACGCAGCCGCCGACGAAACGCACCTCGGCGCCGTCGGCGGTGAGCGCCGCCACCACCGCCCGGGTGGCGTCGTCGGTCATCCAGGCCTGCGGCGGCAATTGCCCGACCGGCCCGTCGCCGGTGGTGCCGGGGGCGTCGTCGCCGTTCATCTCAGTCGATCCTGCCGGGGATCATGCGGCCATGCTCGTCGATGGCCGCCGGATGGTAGCCGCCGGTGCGATAGCCCTCGGTCAGGGTCAGTCCGGTGGCGATCACCATGGCCAGGGCCAGCCCGGCCGCCAGCAGCCAGGTCCAGGGAACCGCCTGCCAGTCGAGGTTTTCCTGCCCCTTGGCCTGTCCTTTGGCCCGTCCCTGGGCATAGACCAGCCAGGCCAGCCACAGGACGGTGGGCAGGACCACCGGCAGAATGTATTCGATCAGGATCCGCATGGGCCGGATAGTACCTCGTAGAGATTAACCAACATTCCGGCGGTGGCGCCCCAGACATAACGCTCGCCGTAGGGCATGGCGTACCAGTGGCGCCGCTCGCCGTCCTTCGAGGTTCCCGAATGGCGCTGGTGGTTGGCCGGGTCGAGCACGAAGGCCAGAGGCAGTTCGAAGATCTCGGCCACCTCGAAGGGGTCGGGAACCAGTTCGAGGGGCGGGTGGACGACGCCGACCAGCGGAATCACCTGG
>Ga0208507_1001295_pt1 | contig 14258 bp, 9 predicted proteins | sample CryBogCBH12Aug01_FD_184626 | JGI IMG/M metagenome (GOLD analysis project Ga0208507, IMG submission 184626) | Freshwater microbial communities from Crystal Bog, Wisconsin, USA - CBH12Aug09.1 (SPAdes) (version 2) | ecosystem: Environmental > Aquatic > Freshwater > Lake | place: Crystal Bog... | reverse complement strand
TGTTGGCGGATGAAGTCGCGCACCGTTTTCTGCGATGTCACGTCTAGGCCGATGGTTGGCTCATCCAGAAGCAAAACCTTCGGCTGGTGCAGCAGCGACGCAATGAGCTCCATCTTCATGCGCTCACCGAGCGAAAGTTCGCGGACGCTGACATTTAATTTGTCTTTCACGCCAAGCAGTTCGGTCATCTTCCCGACCGTTTTTTCAAAACAATCCCGGGGGATGCCATAAATTTTTGCGTTCAGCTCGAGCGATTCACGCGCGGGCAAATCCCACCAGAGCTGATTTTTCTGACCGAGCACGAGGGCGAATTGCCGACGGTAATCGTTTTGGCGTTCCCACGGCGTGTGGCCGAGCACCTTCGCCAAACCACTAGTGGGATACAGCAGTCCGGCAAGTATTTTAAGCGTGGTGGTTTTGCCCGCGCCGTTAGGACCGAGAAAGCCGACGAGTTCACCGGGTTCGATTTTGAAGCTGACGTCATTGACGGCGAGCGTCCGTTCATATTGCCGGTGGAAGAGACCTTTGACCGCACCGATAACGCCTGGCTGTTTTTTATAGGTGCGGAAAGCTTTGCTAAGGTGACTGGCTTCGATGGCGGGCATGAAGTTTTCAGGTAATGATCTTAACTTTAAGTTGCCCAAGAAATAGGCATTAAAACTTAAAATTCAAAACTAAAAAACATTCAACGCATCAGCTGCTTTTCCAGATGGTTAACTCGCTGCCGGACATTGGAGTCAACTTCCATGCGATCCTTGACGAGGCGACAGGCGTGCAACACCGTGCCGTGGTCACGTCCGCCGAAGGCTTCGCCGATGGCGTTGAGCGAACTTTCGGTCATCTGGCGGGACAAATACATAGCTATCTGGCGCGGAAAGGCGATGTTTTCGGGTCGGCGTTTGCTGGTCATGTCGGCCAGCCGGATGTCAAAGTGCTCAGCCACTTTTTTTTGGATGACCTCAATGCTGATGGTCTGCCGGCCTTCTTCGTGCAAAATCTCACGGAGCAAGCCCTCGACCACTTCAATGGTCAATTTCTTTCCTGTCAAAGAAGCAAACGAGGCGACGCGGATCAGTGCGCCTTCGAGCCGGCGAATGTTGGTGCGAATGCGCGTGGCCAGAAAATTGATGATTTCGTCCGGCAAGGTCACGTTCATCAGCTGTTCTTTTTTCTTGAGAATAGCCAGTCGCGTCTCCACGTCTGGTGCCTGAACATCGGCCGTTTGTCCCCATTCAAAGCGGGAAACCAGACGTTGTTCTACCCCCTGAATTTCGCTGGGCGCGCGGTCGCAGGTGAGCGCAATTTGTTTGCCCGCCTCCTTCAAAGCGTTGAAGGTGTGAAAAAATTCCTCCTGAATGCGTTCTTTGCCAGCAAAGAACTGCACATCATCAATCAACAACACATCCGTTTGCCGGTATTTTTTCCGGAACGCCACCAATTTGTTGTTTTGGAGCGCCTCAATGTATTCGTTGGTGAACTTCTCGGATGAGACATATGCCACCCGCGCACTCTTTTTGCTAGAGACGACCTGCTGACCGATGGCTTGCAACAAATGGGTCTTCCCCAAGCCGACTCCACCGTAAAGAAATAGCGGGTTGTAGGCCCGTCCAGGGCTTTCCGCCACAGCCTTGGCGGCAGCATAGGCAAAATTATTATTATCACCGACGACAAAAGTTTCAAACGTGTTGTTCGGATTAAAGCGTAATTCGCCATTGACGGCAGGGCGTTCGCGCGACAGCTCGCTGGTTTTAGTTTTGGTCGAAGCTGCAACTGGCGAGAGATCTGGCCGCGGCGACGATCCGTCTTCGACCACTTTAAATTTCACCAGCAACTTGCAACCGGCCGCGACAGCCACGGCATCCTGCAAGAGGCCAATGTAATTATCCTTGAGCCAGACCTCGCAAAAGTCATTGGGCACTTCCACCGTGATATGCTGGCCATCCAGCGCACAAGCACGCAACGGCGCAAACCACATATTGAAAGTGTCCCGACTCAACTTGACGCGGAGATGCTCCTGCGCCGCGTTCCAAATTTTTTCCACTGAAATCTGCATGATTTGCCGTTAATACCCGTTTTTTAGTGTTTTATTCACTCTGCCTGCCGTCCAACTTTTTTCACATCAACCTTCCGCCAGTCAACCGCGTGGCAACTGGTGATTCAAGCAAAAACATCGACTGTTTAAAGCAAACTATTTTTTAGTCCGCAGAGAAAATATTTTAAGTCGCTGAAAACAAACGCATTACAAACCATTTAAAAACTTTAAACCTAAATTCTTCAAGGCTTTAATAAATCGCATCACGTGAGTTCTGAACAACGCCACCGTTTTTAGGATATTGCTCGCTGACTTACGAGGACAACATATTAACTCTTATTCGCGAGTTATTCACAATCCAAAAAAGTCCAATAAAAACAACTGGTTCAGATCAATTTCAGAAAAAAAGTCTAGCAAATAGCTCTATGGCACCACCGTTTTGACGATTCCTTCCAGTATCAAGCGCCATTTAATTTGAAATCCACCACTTACCATGACGCCAAATGCTTAAGCATAAAAAACACTCAACTTATCAGAACCACATTATTGAATAGATACACTTATATATATCAAATGTGTTTGACAATAATTAGCGTGTATGATTTACTTATCACAGTTGCAGGCGCGGTAATTCGCAGACCTCAACTTGGTCTTTGAATTTTATACAATTTCGGTTCCGGCCGAGTGCAGCCGGAACGCGAGTTCTCCGTAACCTTACGTTGTGCTCATTCTGAATTCCCCGGACCTTTCGGCCACCCTCTGGCTGACTGGTCCGGTTTTTTCTTTTAGGTGGAATGCTTCTGCTTCGTTTCAATTTTCCGCCGTGACACGGTTTTTCGCCGCTGTTACCGTTCCCCTTCAATTTTGCAATGGAATACAAAGACACCTTGAATCTGCCGCGCACGAACTTCGCCATGAAGGGCGACCTCGTAACGCGCGAACCGGAGCGCCTAAAAAAGTGGGAAACCGCAAAACTTTACAAAAAAATCCAGGCGTCCCGCGCGCCCGCCGAAAAATTTGTCCTGCACGATGGCCCGCCGTTCGCAAATGGCGATGTCCATGTCGGCACGGCGCTGAACAAGATTCTCAAGGACATTATCGTCAAATACAAAACACTCCGTGGTTTTAGTGCGCCCTATATTCCCGGGTGGGATTGCCACGGTCTGCCCATTGAATTCAAAGTTTCCCAAGACATGCGCAAAGCCGGAGACACATCTGCCGATGCTGCCACCATTCGCAAGGCCTGCGAAGTTTACGCCCGGAAATACATTGATATTCAGCGTGGACAGTTCAAACGCCTCGGCGTCCTCGGCGATTGGGAAAACCCATATCTTACGCTCAACAAGGAATACGAAGCCGACGAACTGCGCATGTTCGCTGACATCGTCGCCAAATGCTTTGTTTATCGCGGTAAGAAGCCGGTTTACTGGAGCATTCCCTGCCGCACCGCGCTCGCCGAAGCGGAGGTTGAATATGCGGATCACGTCAGCCAGAGCGTGTTTGTGAAGTTCAAAGTTATTCACCTGCCTGAATTTGTTCAAGGTTCAGAGCTTGCAGAAAAAGCATCTCCATCGAATTCGTTCGTCTTGATTTGGACGACGACACCTTGGACGTTGCCAGCAAATCTCGCGGTTGCTTTCAACTCAAAGCTTCAATACTCGCTCGTTCAAGTTGGCAATGAACAATACTTCATCCTTTCGTCACTGATTTCTGCAGTTGCTGAAAAGTGCAAATGGGAAAAATACGAAACACTGGCCACTTTTTTTGGTAGCAATCTCGAAGGTTTGGAATATCAGCATCCATTTTGCAACCGGCAAGGCGAAGCTTTCCCGGCCGACTTTGTCACCGCCGACACCGGCACGGGCTTTGTTCATATCGCACCCGGACACGGTCTGGATGATTACAATCTCGGGCGCCAAAACAGCCTGCCGATTTACTCGCCCGTCAATGATGATGGCGCTCTCGCTTACTCAAACGAATTGCCCGTCGAGCAGCAGATGCCCGCCGAGCTGGTCGGCAAATCCATTCTCGAAAAACACGGCAAGAGCGACGCCAACGAGGCCGTGCTGCACGAACTCCGCGTCCGGCACGCGCTACTGCATCAGGAAAATTACCATCACAGCTATCCGCATTGCTGGCGCAGCAAGACGCCCATCATCTTCCGCGCGATGGACCAGTGGTTCATCAAGATTGATCACAATCAATTCCGCCAGCAAGCCGTCGCCGAGATTGACCGCGTGAAGTGGATTCCCGACTGGGGCGTCAACCGCATCAAGGGCGCCGTGCAATCGCGGCCCGACTGGTGCATCAGCCGCCAGCGCACCTGGGGCGTGCCGATTCCCGCGTTCTACGATGCGAAAGGCGAGCCGATGCTCGACGCGCAAATCGTCCGCAACGCCGCCGACCTCATCGAGAAACACGGCTCCAACGTCTGGTTCGAGAAATCCGCCGCCGAACTTTGGGCGCTCGTGAAACCGGCGAACTGGACCGGCGACGAAGCCGTCGCCAAATCCAGCGACACGCTGGATGTGTGGATAGATTCCGGCAGTTCCTCCCGCGCCGTGTTGAAACAACGGAAGGAATTGCAGCACGCTGGCAAATCCGGCGACGAAGTCTGGCAAGCCGACGTTTATCTCGAAGGCTCCGACCAGCATCGTGGCTGGTTTCAATCCTCGCTGCTGCTCTCGCTCGCGGGCAACGGCGCGGCACCGTTTAAGACCGTTCTCACGCACGGCTTCATGGTGGACGCCGACCGCGAAAAGATTTCCAAGAGCAAGCAGGGCGGCTACGAGAAGCCGCAGACCGCCGAGGCCTACGTCAAGAAATACGGTGCGGACGTCGTGCGGCTGTGGGTGGCGTCGCAGGATTACCGCAGCGACATCGTGGTGAGCGAAGAGCGCATCAACAAGGTCGGCGAGACCTATCGCGGCATCCGCAACGCGCTGCGCTACCAGCTCTCGAACCTCTACGATTTTGACCCTTCCACGCAAACCGTGGCCGACGACAAGCTGACCGGCCTTGACCGCTGGATTCTTGGCGAATTCGCGAAGCTCGAGGCCGAAGTCCTCGCCGCCTACGACCAATACGAATTCCACGTCGTCTATCAGAAGCTCAGCCAGTTCATTGCCGTGGAACTCTCGTCGGTCTATCACGACGTCATCAAGGACCGGCTCTACACCGACGCCGCGAATTCGCCGCGCCGCCGGTCCACGCAGACCGCGCTGCACCGGCTGGTGAGCGGCCTGTGCCAGATGCTCGCGCCGATCCTGGCGTTCACGGCCGACGAAGCGTGGGAATTCATCCCCGGCAAACCGACCGGCTCGGTGCATGAAAGCGAAATCAAGCCGAAACCCTTCCCGCGACCGGCCGTCGAAGGCGAGTCCTGGAAAAGTCTGTTTGTGCTGCGCGAACTCGCGTTTCCCGAACTGGAAAAAGCCCGGCAGGCGAAACACATCGGCAAGTCGCTCGAGGCGAAGCTCACCATCAATGGCTCCGGCCCGCTACTGGCAGACGCTCAAGCCAGGCTCGAATCCCTGCGCGAACTCTTCAACGTCTCGCAAGTGCAGCTGGTGGAAGAAGCCGGCGCGGTGGTGACGGCGGCGGTCTCCAAGGCCGACGGACAGAAATGCGAGCGCTGCTGGCATTGGGAAACGGACATCGGCCAGAACGCCGCGCATCCGACCCTTTGCGGCCGTTGCGTCGAGGCAGTATTGCAATTCAAGGCGTAAGCCGCGCTATCTTCTGCCGCCCCGCCAGGACTCAATAATTATTGCAATCTAAACCCGGAGCTGAAGCTCCGGGCTATTGTCAACCCGTTCGTAACGGGTCGGAACCTGTTATTTTCTCCGGCCAAGGCGTTATTTTCGGCTCGGAGGGTGTTGTTTTCACCGTCGGACCCGAAATTTTCACCTTCCGAGGCGTTATTTTCGCCTTCCGATCTGAAATTTTCTCCATCCATTGCGTTATTTTCTCCAAGAATGGAGTAATTTGCGGCATTTTTGGTGTTAATTGTTCCATTTTTGGCCCGGTTTTGAGGGGGTGAACCGGATTAACGCTTTTTATTCAGGGATTTGCCGACTTGGCGGCGGTTTTGGCCTTGGGACCGCGTCCGAGATAGGCGTCGGAGAGATCTTTGTAGATGGGTTCGGCGGCGGCCCGGGCGTTGTTTTGCAGTTGCCTCGAACGCGCGGGGGTTTAACTTGTCGGACATCAAATGAAAACTTTTCTCGTGGTGGCGGCGGTGGCAACGGCTGTTCTCCGCGCTTCGGCGCAGGTGGACCTGGACCTGGTGATGGACCAGGAACAGTTTCTCCCCAGCGAATCCATGCCGATGGCGGTGAAAATCACCAACCGCTCCGGCCAGCGGCTGCATCTCGGAGCGGATGCGAACTGGCTCACGTTCAACGTCGAATCGCTGGGCGGCGGCGTGGTCATCAAAAAGGCCGAGGTGCCGGTGACGGGCGAGTTCGACCTGGAATCGTCGCAGATGGGGACGAAGCGCGTGGATTTGCAGCCGTATTTCGTGCTGAACCGGCAGGGCCGCTACAAAGTCACCGCCACGCTGCGCATCAAGGACTGGTCGGCGCAGATGGCGAGCGCGCCGAAAAATTTTGACGTGATCAGCGGCGCGTATTTGTGGTCGCAGGAGTTCGGCGTGCCCGAGGCCACGAACGCCTCGCCGGAAGTGCGCAAATACACCCTGGAACAAGCCAATTACCTGCGCTCGCAATTGCAGCTTTATGTGCAGGTGAGCGATGCGGCGGAGGCGCGGATCTATAAAGTGACGGCGCTGGGGCCGATGGTGTCGTTCAGCCAGACCGAGGCGCAGGTGGATCGCGAAAGCCAGTTGCACGTGCTCTGGCAGGCGGGCGCGCAAATGTTCCTCTATTGCCTCATCAGCCCGAACGGCACGGTGCTGAAGCGCGAAAACTACGATTGCTACGCCTCCCGCCCGCGGCTGACGATCAGCGATAGCGGCTTTGTGTCGGTGACCGGCGGCACCCGCCGGCTGAAACCAGTGGAATTGCCCGTGGTGCGGCCGCCGAATGAGCTGCCCCCGCCGACCAAGTGAACCGCCCTGCCCCGCCTTGGGCGCGGTTTAATTTGCTTTCGTGGACGGGCAACGTCTGTTAGAAAAACGTCGTGCGCAAAATCCTTTTCATTTTAAGCCTGTGGCTCGCCGCCGCTGCCGGGATGGTCGGCGCGGAAAATGTGATATTGACGGATGGCGCGACGTTGTCCGGCGAAATCGTCCACGCCGATGACAACGGGCTGATGCTTCGCCTGCCCGGCGATGTATACAATGCCACAAATCTGGCCTGGCTGCAGTTCTCGCCGGCCACGTTGAAGGAGCTGGCCGACAATCCCAAAACCAAAATTTACGCCACGCCATTCCTCGCGCCGACCAACGCGCCGGAAATCAAAGTCAACCCCGTTACCCGGCTGGCGCAACCGGAGCATTTCTCGCTGTTCGGCGGCCTGGCCGGATCCTCCGTGGGGCTGTTCATCCTGCTGGCGCTTTACGCGGCGAACCTCTATGCCGGCTACGAAGTGGCGGTGATGCGCGACCGGCCCATCGCCCTCGTGATGGGACTGTCGGCGGTGCTGCCGGTGATCGGCCCAATTGTTTTTCTGGCACTGCCGGCAGAAATGGGAACCCCCGAAGATGAAACCGACGACGAAAACAATCCCGTGAAGGAACCGAATCTGCCGGAGGAAATCCAGATCGGTGAATCCTCGTGGAAACATGCGGAAAAACCGCACGCCGAGCCGCAGATTTTTACACGAGGGAAATACACCTTCAACAAGCGGTTCATTGAGACGAGATTCGCGGCCTTCACCGGCGAAGCGGCGGCCAGGACGGAGGGGGTTTTTACCATGGAAGTGGCCACCGCCCAAGAACGGCTTATCGTCTTGAACATCCTGCAAATCTCCCCGGAAGAGGCGGTTTTTCACACCCTGCAGCGCGGGCAGGTGATCATGCCGCTCGCCGACATCCAGGAAATCAAACTCATTCCGAAAAACGCATAACGCCTGAAATTTCGCAGGCTGTTTGCCGCATGGATAAATTGAAAATCATCTTCATGGGCACGGCGGAATTGTCCTGTGCCGGCCTGGAAAAACTGGCATGCGATGAAAGATTTTCCGTCATTGCCGTCGTTACCCAACCGGACAAACCCAAGGGCCGCGAGCTTCACCTCACGCCGTCGCCGGTCAAAATTCTCGCGCAAAAATTGAAGCTGCCGGTGCTCCAGCCGCTCAAGGCGCGCGATGAAAATTTCATCGCCGAACTACGCGGGCAAAAGCCGGATTTGATCGTCGTCATTGCCTACGGCCAGATTCTGCCGCCGGCAATCCTGGACCTGCCAGCGCACGGCTGCCTCAACCTCCACACTTCCCTGCTGCCAAAATATCGCGGCGCCGCGCCCATCCAGCGGGCCATTGCCGACGGCGAGCCGGAAACCGGCGTGACCGTGATGAAGATGGACGCCGGTCTCGACACCGGGCCGGTGGTGGCTACGCGCCGAACGCCGATTTTGCCGGAGGACGATTCGCAGACATTGCACGACCGGCTCGCCCAGCTCGGAGCGGAGTTGCTCATAGAAACCATTCCGGCCTACGTCGCTGAAACCATTTTGCCACAACCGCAACCGGCGGAAGGTTCCAGCTACGCCGCAAAAATCAAAAAGGAAGATGGGAAAATTGACTGGCTACTGCCGGCCGAAACCATCCTGAATCGCCTGCGCGCTTTCACGCCGTGGCCCGGCGCGTTCACGTTTCTAAAAACGGAATCCAAGCCGCAGTTGCTGAAAATCTGGAAAGCGGAATTAGTCAGCCAGACCGGCACCGCGGGAACCATCCTGACAGCGGACAAGCACAGTCTCGTCATCGCTTGCGGACGGAACGCGCTGCGGATTTTGGAATTGCAGCGCGAAGGCGGCAGACAGATGACTACGGAGCATTTTCTGGCCGGTTTTCCACTCAAACCCGGTGCGACTTTTCAGGGGTAAGTATTCGGCGTCCGCCCCGCCAGCATTTTTTGGAAAACCGCGTGCGTCGGCAAGCGTCTGTTAGTATATTGTGCCCGTTCGCTTATTAAATAATGAATCCAACCACCAACCCAGCCCAGCCGGCGGTGGCACCGGGCGCCGCCAAACGCACCGATCTCGAAATCAAGGATGCTCATCTGATATTTGAATCCATCTGGCGGGAACTGGAGGCTGAATTAGGCCGAGAGCAAATGCGCTTTCCGAAGGAAATCATTCTGCTTGGCGGCGCGCCCGGTGCCGGCAAAGGCACCAACACCGCATTCATCGCCAAGGTGCGCGGGCTGACCTGTCGGCCGATTGTAATCAGTTCGCTGCTCAATTCGCCCGAAGCCCGGGCCTTGAAGGATGCCGGCAACATGGTCGGCGACCGAGATGTCGTCAGCCTGTTGCTGCGCGAATTGCTGCGCGAAGCATATCAGGACGGGGTCATTCTCGATGGTTTTCCGCGTACCCGCGTTCAGGTCGAGTGCTTGAAGCTGTTGGTGGATAAGATGCACGCCCTGCGCCATGAATTTTACAACACACCTTTAAGCATTCACTTCCGGCAGCCCACGATTCACATCATGGTGCTCTTTGTGGATGAAAAGGAATCCGTGGCCCGCCAGCTCAAACGCGGACGTGAAACCAAAGCCATCATTGAGGCGTCTGCGCGCTCGGGAAGCGGAAGCCATCGGCGGCCGGAAGACCGGCCGACTGATCACGATGAATCGCTCGCCCGCCGGCGTTATCGTGTTTTTAAGGAACAGACTTGGGAAGCTTTACAGTCACTGAAGGAAATTTACCACTACCACTTCATCAATGCGCAAGGCCCCATTGATGAAGTGGAAAAAAACATCCTGAGCGAGCTGGAATACCAAAGCACGCTTGAACTGGATTCGCGCACCGTGGACCGCCTGCGCGGCGTGCCGGTGGCCAGCCAGATTGTCATCCACGCCCGGCAAGAGATGGTCAAACGGCTCGACAGTTACGAACTCGAACATGGTCAGTTGTTTGCCAAAGTGGTTGCATTTATCGAGGAAAAAATCATCCCCGTCGTCCTATGCCATGCGATTTCCGGCAGTGCACACATCAACACTGAAGATAAGTTGCTGGATGACCCTCTGGCGCTGGCCATGCTGATTGATGTGTTTTCCGAACGCGGTTATCACGCCGCCGTGGACATCCACCGGATTGAATTCCCGGATTACATCGAACTCACGACCGGCAAAGTGATCTCTCGCACCAAAAAAGTGTTTCGGATTGAAATTCGTTTTAAGGGTTCAGAAATCAGGCGCGGCTGAAGTTTCGATAGTAAATCATTTGTTTCTTACCTGTGAATTATTCATCCTTGTCTGGTATGTATTCGCCGACACTTGTTGGATTTCAGAAACTCGCAACGCAGGGAAACTTGATTCCCGTTGCGCGCCGTATTCTGGCCGACCTGGAAACGCCGCTCTCGGCATACCGTAAAATCCGCGGCCAAGGCGAATCGTTTCTCTTTGAATCCGTCGAGGGCGGCGAACACGTCGGGCGCTACTCTTTCGTCGGCTGCAATCCGCGCGCGGTGATCCGACAGGATGGCCAGCACGTACAAATGTTTGAGAATGGCCGCGTCACGGAAACCGCAATGGTCGGGCGCGACGTGAAGGATGGCCTTGAAGTGGTCGAACGCGTGATGAAAAAATATCGCGCGGTGGCCACGCCGGGCCTGCCGCGTTTCACAGGCGGTGCCATCGGCTTCATCGGCTATGAATTCATCCATGACGTGGAACCCACCGTGCCGCGTCCGCCGCACGACGAATTGAAGACGCCGGTCATGTATTTTCTAATCGCCGACCAGTTGCTTACATTCGACCGAGCACAACAGACCATCACGATTCTGGTGAACGCCGTTTTGGATGACGCAAAATCGCCCGTCGAGGCTTACGAAAACGCGACCAGCGAAATTGACCGCCTCGTCTCGTTGCTCGAACAGCCGAGCGAACACCAGTCGGTCACGCTGCCGGACGAAGTTGAACCGCTGGCTTTTGAGTCAAATCAGTCAAAGGAAAAGTTTATTGCCAATGTCGAGGCGTCCAAAAAATTCATCACCAGCGGCGACATCATCCAAGTCGTCGGTTCGCAAAGGTTCTCTACGCCGGTCACGGCGTCGCCGGTGAACATTTACCGCGCGATGCGCAGCATCAATCCGTCGCCTTATATGTTTTTGCTGGAGTTGGAAGGCTTCGCACTCGTCGGTGCGTCGCCGGAGTTGCACGTCCGCTGCGAGGAAGGCAACGTGGAAATCCGCCCCATCGCCGGCACGCGCCGACGCAGCAAAAACGAGGAGGAAGATTTGGCGCTCGAAAAAGAACTACTCGCCGATCCGAAGGAACGCGCCGAGCACGTCATGCTTGTGGACCTCGCGCGCAACGACATTGGCCGCGTCTGCGATTTTGGCAGCGTGCAGGTGAAAGACCTGATGGTCGTGGAACGTTACAGCCACGTCATGCACATCGTCTCGCAGGTGGAAGGCAAACTTTCCAAGGAAAAATCGAATTATGATTTGATGCGTGCGACGTTTCCCGCCGGCACGGTCAGCGGTGCCCCGAAAATCCGCGCAATGCAAATCATCTCCAAACTCGAACAAACCACGCGCGGCACTTATGCGGGCTGCGTCGGATATTTTTCCTTCAACGGCAATCTCGACACTTGCATAACCATCCGCACCGCGCTGGTGAAAGACGGCAAGGCTTACGTCCAAGCCGGCGGCGGCTGGGTGAACGACTCCACGCCGGAAGGCGAGTTTCAGGAGACGGTCAACAAATCCATGGCGATGCGGAAAGCCATCGCGATGGCGGAGAATTTTTCCAAGGCTTGAGTTCACCTGCTGAAATCAACATCCATGGAAATGCCGGCTGCGAAATCTGCGGCAGCTTTGAGACGGTGGAATTCACCGGCAAATTCCTCTGTGCCGACTGCATTGCGCTCGCCGGCTGCGGCTGCATGGGTCACGGCAGCGGGGACGAAAATTAAATAAGTTTCCTTTGCCAAAACAGCGGAGTTTGTTAGGGTTGCAGTGAGGCGAAAAACTCATGAGACGTATTGGCTTCATCGCGGTTTGGTCATTGCTTCTCGGCGTGACAGTTCACGGCGCGCAGGTCGGGCTTATCAAAATAAACGGCGCCATCGGCCCGGCCACGGCCAGCTTCATCAGCCGCGCGCTGGAAACCGCCATTGCGCAAAACGACGAATGCCTCATCATCCAGCTCGACACGCCGGGCGGCCTTCTCGATTCCACGGAACAAATCGTCCAGAAGATTTACGACGCCAAAATTTCCACAGTCGTTTACGTCTCGCCAGCACCGGCGCGAGCCGGCAGCGCCGGAGTTTTCATCACGATGGCAGCGGACATCGCGGCGATGGCACCGCACACCCGCATCGGTGCGGCGCATCCGGTGGAGATTGGCTCGAGCGGTCAGGCGGAAAAGGCCGATGACACGATGACCAAAAAAATCGAGAACGACACCGCCGCGTTCGCGAAGTCCATCGCCGACAAGCGGCATCGCAATATTGACTGGGCCGTGGCCTCCGTGCGCGCCAGCGAATCCATCACCGCCGAGGAAGCGCTGGACAAAAACGTCGTAGATTTGATCGCCGCCGACTTGCCAGATTTGCTGAAACAGATTAACGGCCACGTCTGCGGCGAAAAAACACTACACACCACAAACGCCACCGTCGTCGAGATTCCGATGCTGACGTGGGAACGCTTCGCGCAGATTTTCCTGCGGCCGGAAGTGATGTTTATCCTGATGCTAATGGTGATTTACGGCTTCATCGGCGAATTGAGCAGTCCCGGCGCGATACTGCCGGGCGTGGTGGGCGCGATTGCGCTGGTGCTGGTGCTTTATATGTCGGCGATTTTGCCGGTGAACATCGCGGGCCTGCTGCTCATCGGGCTGGCAGTGCTGCTGTTCATCGCGGACGTGTTCACCTCGACGCACGGTATTCTGACAGCCGGCGGTATTATAGCGTTTTTCCTAGGTGCGTTGATGCTGTTCAACCACGGCGGTCCCGGCTACCGGCTGTCGCACGCATGGATTCTGCCGGCGACGATGATGACAGCGGCCTTTTTCATTTTTATCGTAGGTAAAGGCATCGGAGCGCAATTTAAACCGGCGCAGACTGGCATTGGCACGATGATAGGAAAAACCGTGTACGCACAATCACAGATTGATTCGACGGGCGGCAGAGTATTTATTGAAGGCGAAATTTGGAACGCCGTAAGCGCAACGCCGGTGGAAGCTGGCCAGCTGGTGGAAATCACCGATGTGGAAGGATTGACTTTGCAGGTAAAACCAAAAAAACTAAAACTATGAACGAACTCATCGGGCTTATTCTTCGCGGCGGCATCATTTCGGTCGTCGTCATCACCTTCATCCTGGTCATCTTCGTTTTGCCGCAGGCAATCCGCATCCTGCGCGAATACGAGCGCGGCGTCATTTTCCGGCTCGGCAAATTGCAGGGAGCGAAAGGGCCGGGGCTGATTTTCCTGATCCCCATCGTGGACAAGATGGTGAAAATGGATCTGCGCGTGGTAACGATTGACGTACCCAAGCAAGAAATCATGACCAAGGACAACGTACCAGCCACGGTGGATGCAGTGATTTATTTTCGCGTCGTGGATCCGAACGCGGCGGTGGTGAAGGTGGAAAATTTTTGGAAGGCAACCTCACTCATCGGCCAGACAACCCTGCGCAGCGTGCTTGGCCAGTCGGCGCTGGACGAACTGCTATCACAGCGCGATGTCATCAATCAAAAATTGCAGGAGATCATTGACAAGCAGACCGAGCCGTGGGGCATCAAGGTCACAGCGGTCGAGGTGAAAGAAGTATCGCTGCCGGATAGCATGAAGCGCGCAATGGCCAAGCAGGCCGAGGCCGAGCGCGAACGCCGTGCGAAAGTCGTGAACGCCGAGGGCGAATTTCAGGCCGCCGAGAAAATGTGCCAGGCTGCCGGCTTGATCGCAAAGGAGCCGATTGCGCTGCAACTTCGCTATCTCCAGACCATGCGCGAAATGGCGAGCGAACATAACACGACAACGTTCCTGCCGCTGCCGATTGACTTGTTCAGCGCGTTTTTGAAAAAATAGGGCATGCCGCTTTACGAATACGAACTCTGCGAGGGCGAGTGCAAGGTGTGCGGCGGGACGTTCACGC
>Ga0208507_1001287_pt1 | contig 14339 bp, 7 predicted proteins | sample CryBogCBH12Aug01_FD_184626 | JGI IMG/M metagenome (GOLD analysis project Ga0208507, IMG submission 184626) | Freshwater microbial communities from Crystal Bog, Wisconsin, USA - CBH12Aug09.1 (SPAdes) (version 2) | ecosystem: Environmental > Aquatic > Freshwater > Lake | place: Crystal Bog... | reverse complement strand
GGCGCGGCCATTTTCTGCACACCTTCACCGACAATCTTGGCACCGGCGGTTTCGGCGAGTTCTTCCAATTCATCAAGCGATTCGCGCACATCGGTGGCAGTGCGCGCCTTGAGTTCGACGCCGACGAGAAAAACGCGGACGGAGCGGGCGTTTTGAGTTTGGTGGATGAGCGATTTCAAAAGTTCGTGGCGCGGAGTCTAGCAAAACCGGCGCGCGGCGGAAGGCCGGACTTGCAGGGACAATTTTCATTTCCGTTTCGGCCAAAAATGCGTTAGAAGTTTACCTAACGCCGCCATGCGAAACCCTTTTGCTCATCCGCAAGGCTCCCTGCCGATACTCGGCCGGCTTGTTTTCTTGGCGTTGACTCTCGCCATCACCCTGCCCTTGCACGCGGACAACACCAATTTGACGGAGGAAGTCCGCTTGTTGCGCGAGGAAAATGCTTTGCTGCAACAACAGGTCAAACAACAGGGCGCGCAACTCGATACGCTCATTCAAAAAGTAAGCAGTCTTGAAACCACGCGCCAAATCGAGGGCGGCAACGACAAGCCGCTGCCGAATCACGACTTCGGACTGGGGCAATTGCATATTGGCGTCGAGGGCGGTGTGGGTTTTGCGGAAACCGGTCCGGACGGATTTGCGCCGGGCGGCCAATTCCGCGTGGACGAGGCGCGGCTGTTCTTGGAAGCGCCGGTTTACAACGACGTTTATTTTTACGGCGAACTGCTGCTGGCGACGCAGGAAAATCCGGGTGGAAGCGTGCAACTGGGGGAACTTTATTTGGATTTTGAAAACATTTCCAAACTGTGGCAGCAGGACGACCAGTTGAACGCGCGGCTGGGACAACTCAACACGCCGTTCGGCGAGGAATACCTGACGCGCACCGCGATTGAAAATCCGCTCATCACCCATTCTATCGTGGATTTTTGGGCGACGACGCCGGGCGCGGAACTCTACGGAAACTTTGGAAAATTTTCTTACGTCGTCGCCGTGCAAAATGGCGGCGAAAATGTGGGCGGCGACAAAATGGTGGCGGGACGAATCGGTTTTGACCCTGATGAACACTGGCATTTCAGCGTGAGCGGGATGCGCACGGGTAATTTGGAAGCGAACGCGGATTCAACTTCGCAGATGTGGTTTGCGAATGGATTTTTCCGCTCCATCGGTTCGCCGGCGACGACGCAATTTCATGTGAACGCGGTTGAGGGTGACGCAACGGCACGGTGGCAACGCTGGCATGGTGGGCATGTCAGCGCGTTCGGTGGCGTCGCGCGCTACGACGACAATGACCCGACGGCGAACAATGCACGGAATATTTATTATTACTCCGGCGAGGTGATGCAAAATTTGCCGAAGCAATTTTATGCCGTCACGCGCTTCAGCCAAGCGCTCTGCACGGACGGCATACCGATGGTGGGCTACGGAAATTTTGGTGATTATTTTTTTGGGCCATTGACGACGGAACTCTGGCGCTTGAGCCTCGGACTTGGCTATCGGTTCAGCGACCGGCTGGTGTTAAAGATGGAATACTCCTTTGAACGCGGCACGGAAGTCGGTGGTGATTCGCGGAATAAAGAAGATTTCTTCGGCACGGAAGCGGCCTTCAAATTTTAAGCGCACGGATGAAACTAATTTTCACCACACTCGCCGCCGTTTTTACCGCGCAAATTATTTTTGCCGGCGATATCACGGGCACGGTGCATGCGGAACCGAAAGCGGGCACGGAGCTGAATCCGCTCGCCACGCGCGCGGCGTATTCGAGCCGGAAATTGAAGTTCGTTGAGAAAATGGATTACGCGGCGATGCGCGACTTCGTCGTCGGGATCGAAGGGCCGGTCGGCACGAACGCAGCGCCGACCAACGTGGTTGAGGTCACCACCAGCCGCGTCGCGCAGAAGGGCGCGGTTTTCACGCCGCACATTTTGCCGGTGCAAGCTGGCACGGTGGTGGAATGGCCGAACCACGATGACATTTTTCATAACGTCTTTTCCGATTCCGAACCGAAACGCTTTGACCTCGATCTTTACAAAGGCAATCCGCCGGAGAAGCGCGTGACGTTCGACAAAGCCGGTAAGGTAGATGTGTATTGCTCCATTCACGCGAACATGCACTGCGTGGTGCTGGTGATGGAAAATCCGTATTTTGCCGTGACGGATGCGGACGGACATTTCACCATCACAAACGTGCCGCCGGGAACTTATAAACTGAAGGCGTGGCATGAGCGCTTGCCTGCGGATGAACGCGAAATTACCGTGCCAGAAACGGGCGCGACGAATGTGAATTTCACGCTCACCATCAAAAATCTTCCGAAATATTGACGCATGGCACGCCGGGGAAATTTTTTACAGATCAGTCTGCGCACGAAGGTGCTGGTGCCCGTCCTCGCGGTGATGGTGCTGCTGCTCACCGTGACGGTAGTCATCGTCAATCTGCGTTTCCAACGGCAGATGGAAACCAATTCACAGCAGGAACTCAACGCCACCAAGATGCGGTTCCAGCATGGACAAATAAAATATCAGGAGTCGCTCAAGTCGCGTTTTAAGAGTTTGGCGCGTGAGCCACATTATGTTTCGGCATTTCGCACGATAGATCCACCCACCATCCGAACGCAACTGCGGCAGATGTTTGAAAACGAAATGCTTGCCAGCGAAGGCGTCATCTTTCTTTACTTCGCACCGCAAAAGGACGGCGGCGCGAAAAATACATCGCCGCTCATCCTGCCGGTCGAGCAGTTCAACAACGCGCCGAGCATCACTGCCGGTTGCAGTGCGGTCATCCAATTGTCGGAACAGGGTGAACCGGCCACCGACACCGTGCGCATCGGCGACAAGTTGTGCAACGTGGTGGCCATTCCCATCAAGGACAGCGCGCAAGACCAGATTATTGGCATGCTGGTCTTCGGTGAAGAATTGGGTTGGAACGAAGCGCAGGAATTGAGCATCGGCACCGGTGGACACAGTTGCACCGCGCTGTTCGCTGGCGATCACGTTATTGCCTCCACGTTGCCGGGAAACAGCATGACAGACGAAGAACTGGTGGCGCGCTTCCATCAGATTGCCACGCGCGGCGGCGGAACCAACGCCGCGCTGGACCGCGTGGAGCTGGAAGGTAATCACTATTTTTGCTCCGGCGGAAATTTCCCTTCGCTCAAAGGCGATACATCGCTCGGCTATTTGCTGTTCAGTTCATACGAAGACCAGCTTCAAGCGCTGGACGATACGCGCGGACAGCTTTTGATTGTCAGTCTCAGCGCCATGCTCGTCGGCTCGCTGGTCGTCTGGTTTTTTGTGCAACGCGCCACCGCGCCGCTGCTGGAATTGCGCAACAACGCCGAAGCCGTCGGCCGCGGCGATTTCTCGCGGCGCGCGACGGTGCACAGTCAGGACGAATGCGGCGAACTCGCAACGGCATTCAATCGCATGACGGAAAATGTGCAGTCGGCACAAGCGGAATTGCAGCGAAGCGTCAACACGCTCAAGACCACGCAGGCGCAACTGGTGCAGAGCGAAAAACTTTCGGCCGTCGGTGAATTCGTTGCGGGCGTGGCGCATGAATTGAACAACCCGCTCGCCGCCGTCATGGGTTTTTCGGAATTGCTCAAGGGCGCAAACGTGGATGAAAAGCAGCGGCGCCACTTGGATTTAATTTTCAAATCTTCCCAGCGTTGTCAGAAAATTGTCCAATCGCTTTTGAGTTTTGCGCGCCGGCATCAACCGGAACGCAAGCCGGTCGCGGTCAAGAAGCTGATTGAAGACGTCATTGAAATCATTGCTTACCAATTACGCACGAGCAACGTCGAGGTCGTCTGCCGGTTCGCGCCAGATTTGCCGCTCGTGTTCGCCGACGGTCATCAGGTGCAACAGGTGTTGCTCAACTTGCTTAATAATGCGCGGCAGGCGATCGAAGCGCACCAAGCGGGCGGACGCATCATCGTGACTACGGAGCGCAAGGAACGTTTTATCCGTATTCACATTCAGGATAACGGGCCAGGTATCGCGGCGGAAAATCTCCAGCGCATCTTTGATCCGTTCTTCACCACGAAGGAAGTCGGCAAAGGCACCGGCCTCGGTTTGAGCCTGTGCTACGGGCTCATCAAGGAACACGGCGGCAACATCTCCGTCGCCAGCCAACCCGGCCACGGCGCTACGTTCACCATCGAATTGCCCGCCAGCGATGATACGCATCCCAATGATGGCACCAGCAACATCGAAGACCACTCCGTCAATCCCACGGAAGGCGTCGGCAAAAAAGTTTTGCTCGTGGACGATGAAGATATTCTCCTCGAAATGGTGCGCGACGATTTGCTGCGCCACGGCTACGAAGTTGTCACCGCCAATAATGGCGAAGCCGCATTGCGCGAACTCCACACGCACACGGTCGATGCCATTTGTTGCGACATCAAGATGCCCGGCCTGACCGGTCCGCAACTTTACGAGTGGCTACGCACCGCGCGACCGGAGGTTGCCCGCCGCATTGTTTTCATGACCGGCGATATCATCAACGAGTCGCTCCAGTTCTTTCTCGAACAGGAACGGCTTTCCTGCCTCAACAAGCCTTTCAATCTCCGCGACCTTCGGGATGCGATTAAAAATATCATCCACGATTCCGAACGGCGTTAATCTTTTTCCATCCGCCGAAATTAATTCTGTCGAAACCCGCTTCCTTGACCTAACGTCTTTCTCCGCATGAAAAATCTTTTGACCGCCGTGCTGCTCGGCTTTGCTCTCGCTGCCAATGCCCAAACGCTCCCGACCATCGGCCTCAAACAAGTTCTGCCCAAACTCACGGACGAGCGTCCCGTGTGGATGAGCGAAGCGCCCGATGGCAGCCACCGCTTTTTCATTGTGTATCAGACCGGCAAAATTCTCGTCGTCAAGAAAGGGTCGGACGGCGGCGACGCCAAGGAATTTTTCAACATCGAAGACCGCGACCCGAAAGCTGGCGGCGAAAATGAATGCGGCCTCTTGAGCATTGCGTTCCATCCGGGCTTCGCCACGAATAAATTATTTTACGTCTATTACAACCAGCGCAATCCGCGTAATCAAAATTCCCAGCCGCTCAACTTTCCCATCCGCACCGTCATCAGCGAATTCAAAGTCTCCGCCGACGCCGACAAAGCCGATCTCACTTCCGAACGCATCATCCTGCAAGTCCCGCAACCCTTCGGCAATCACAAGGGCGGCCAGCTCAGCTTCGGCCCGGATGGTTATTTGTATCTCGGACTCGGCGATGGCGGCAATGCCGACGACCCCTTTGGCAGTGGCCAGAATAATTCCACCTTGCTCGCGAAAATGCTCCGCATTGATGTCAACGCCCGCCAGACCGTTGGCCGTGCGCCAAATGTGACGCAAGTCGGCTACGGCATCCCGCGCGATAATCCGTTCGTCAAGGAACCCAACATGGGCGACCGCGGCACGCGCAAAGAAATCTTCGCTTACGGCCTGCGCAATCCGTGGCGTTACAGTTTTGACCGCGCCACCGGCGCGCTCTGGTGCGGCGACGTCGGCCAGAACTTGTGGGAAGAAGTGGACATCATTGAGAAAGGCGGCAACTACGGTTGGAACATTCGCGAAGGCGCACATCACTTCAAACCCGGCCCCGACGGCGCGCGCTACAACGAACCCGTCATGGAATATCCGCACCAACCGCGCCTGCAAGCGCAAGCCATGTTCCCCGACCATTCCATCGGCCTGTGCGTGATTGGCGGCTACGTTTATCGCGGCAAACAATTTCCCGCGCTCACCGGCATTTATATTTACGGCGACTACAACCTCGGCACGTTTTGGGGATTGCGTTACGACTACGACGCCAAAAAGGTGACCGCGCACGGCACGTTGCTCCAGCAGACGGATAACATCGACAGCTTTGCCGAAGATGCGGACGGCGAAGTTTACGCGCTGATGCAATCTGGGAAAATTTACCAGATCACCGCGCCGTAAAACGGCGGGAAAATTCTAGGACGTAGCGGAAAAGTGTTCCGGCGGGCGGGGAAATCGCTTCAAACAGCTCAAAAAAAATCCGGGATATTTCAGAAAGTTGGCCGGATAATTCTGAAATGTCCCAGGATATTTCGGTAGTTGGGCCGGAAATTTCCAAAATGTCTTCGGTTATTTCCGAAATGTCCGCGGATATTTCAGAAGTTTGGGCGGATATTTCCGAAATATCCTCGGTAATTCCGGAAATATCCAGGGGTCGGCCGGAAATATCCTAGGATATTTCCCAAATAACCCGGGAAATTTCTGAAATAACACAGGATATTTCTGAAATAACACGGGAATTTCGCGATATTCCCGACCCCATTTGCAACCGGCCACCGGACTTTTCCGGTTCAATTCCACTGACTTACGCCGAAAATCGCTGTTTTTGCCGGTTTGACCCCCAAAATCCCTTGCCTGAAACCGCCGGGCGGCGCGGTTTGGGGCCGTGAAAAAGCCTTGAAAGCCAACCGCCCGTCCGCTTTTATCAATGGATGGTTAGACACCGGTTTGTTTTGTGCTGGAGAAAAGGGTCAATGGCTGCTCTTACGGGGTGGTGGCAAGATCGCAATCACCGGCAACCTGACGAATGCGACCGTTGGCAGCGTCACATTGTATGTAAATGACGGCACAACCGCCACGATGCTGGGTGCCTCGACGCCTAATACGTCCCATGGCTACAAATATTGCGTAGCTTATGGCACTCTGGTTTTGGACAACAATAATGCACTGACCAACAACACGGCCGACAAGGATGGAACTGACAAAATGCTTCAAAGCTGCTTCATCATTGGCGCAGCGACTAACGCTTTTTCGGGCAAACACGAAAACATACATGCATTCGCACCTCCGCCCGGTGTTCTTATCGCAAAAAACAACAGCTTCAATGCGGCAGTATATTTAGGTGATGCGAACCATTTAGACGGTGGACTGATGGTAGGTGCGACGGTCACAAATTATGTTTCAGACGGCGATGATTTTATCTATTGGGAGAAATTGAATAATCGCCAATATATTAGGGCTTAAAAGCGAAACAATGTCTGTTTTGCGACCCGAATAGTAGCTTTCGTGTGAATAGTATGTCTAATATATGTTGATTAGAAATAGCGTCCGTGACACGGGTGGATTGGGTGGGGATTCTGCGGTGAATTTAACACTCACGCCTGCATGTTCTTCAAAAAATAAAAATCAAAAATACCGCATAATTCGCAAGAAATTTCCAAGGGTTTACCGCTATACAAAGGGCGGCAATGAGTATTTCGTGGTGGATTGCCGTTCAAAGCAGTGGGGTTTGAAAGGGCGCAAGAACTTTCCCATAGAAGTTGAGGCGGTGAGATACGCTCAGGAAATTGACGAGCAAATTCAAAAGAATGGTGCTGCTGTCAGCAACAATCTCATCTACCAGAACAAGGATGTTGAGCGTTGGGTGACAATGCTCCAACCGCATGGCAAGACGTTGGATGATGCGGTTGCCTTCTATGTTGGGCACATCGAGGAAGAGCTAAAAAATGCTGATGCTCCCACAATCAAAGAATTGTGTCTCAAGTGGTATGAGGAAAAGCGTGACTCCAAGACATATCCTCTCAGTGATAAAACCAAGACTGAGTTGAAGATGTATTGGAATTTCATCACAAACCGTTTGGGGCAATACAAGGCGAACGCCGTGACTTCTGCGGTGTTAAAGAAGTTGATTGAGAATCTTGGCAGCAGTGCCACGAATGTCACGAGACGGCAATACTTCCGCTATATCCGCATGTTCTTTCGATGGGCATTCGTGGAAAAATTCATCAAGGTTGACCCCACGGATGGGATGAGGGCTATCAGAGTCGCTCCAAAGGAGATTCAGATTTTTTCGCCAGAGGAGGTTGAAGCTCTCTTGCGCCAATGTGAAAAGAAATACCCGTTTCTATTGGGTTATTACTGTCTAACGCTTTTCGCCGGATTGCGCCCCACAGAGGCACAGAATGCCGATTGGGAAGATTTGAATTTTCAGACCAAAGAAATTTACGTCAAACCTATAGGGAAAACTGGCTCACGACGTTTTGTGTTGAAGGGGACAGATGCGGTTTGGACATGGCTAAACTACATCAAAGAAAAATATCCAGCCCAACCGTTGAATCCGAAGAAAAGTCACGAATACTTCCAGAAAAAATTCCGTGCCGAATTAGGCAAGTGGCATCAGGACATCGCACGACATAGTTTCGGAACGTATTATCACAATCTTCGCCGGGACATCCTTGAAGTTGTGTATGTGATGGGGAACAGCGTGGCCATCGCCCGAAAGCATTACGTTCGTGAGGTCACGAAAGACCACATGGAAAAGTTTTGGGCGTTGAAGCCATCGGCATGAAGAGCCATTCCATAACGAATTCCAGAAAGCCCCTTCAGTGGGGCTTTTTCATGCCCCCAAACCGTTTGTCAGAATCTTGTCAGAAGAAAATCGAGTTTTTGGAGATTTGCGATTTTGGGGAAACTCACGAAACCATTGTAAACATTGGCGGAAGGGGTGGGATTCGAACCCACGGTAGCCTTGCGACTACTTCTGATTTCGAGTCAGATGCCTTTAACCACTCAGCCACCCTTCCAACCGATTGATTCTATTGTCTAAAATGCTGGTTTGCACATTTCAGAATTTGCCTTTTCTATACCGGAGTTCTATACTGTTCGCATGAAAGCCATTTCATCGGAAAAGTCAGACTCGCGCTGGCAAAAAACGCCTGTGGCCAATCTGATGCGCCACAAACCGTCAGGCAATTATTATGCTCGAATCCGAGTAAGCGGCAAGCTCATTTGGAAATCCATGAAAACGGATACCATGAGCGTTGCAAAATTGCGGTTGGGAGATTTTCATAAAAAGGAGCGCCAGCGTGCGGAAGCTCAGGCGGCCGTTTCGCGGGGGAAGATGACCTTTGCCGACGCTCTGCAAACCTACCGTGAACGTCTTAAAGGAGATCATTCGCTCAAGCAACGCAGTAAAAATTACCGTGAGGAGCGAATCACGGCATTGCTCAAATCCTGGCCGGAGCTCAAACAGATTGACGTCTCTAAAATTTCGAAAACCGATTGTCTTACATGGTCCGCTGAATTTGGCAAGAAGGCGAGTCCCACAGCTTTCAACAACACCATCGGAACACTTCGTATGGTTCTGGATGTCGCGATTGAAGCTGGTGCTCGATATGACAATCCAGCTGTTCTCATCAAGCGCAAAAAAGTTCGGAGAAAACTTCTGCAGCTGCCGAGTCAAAAACAATTTCTGGATTTGGTCACTGCGATTAGAAAGAGCGAAGGTGGATGGGCTGAAAGATGCGCTGATCTGGTTGAATTTCTGGCTTACAGCGGCTGCCGATATTCAAAAGCGCTGGAGGTGGTTAAACGCTTGTCAGAGGTGGGATGTCGTTTGGACCCATCGTCAAAGGATGAAATGCAGTTTTTGCGGGCGTGTTTAATTCGGCTAAAAACTTACGACCTGATTGAATTGATTGCTTTGCTGGTTCAACACAACTTTGCTGAAAGAAAAGTTTTCCTGAATCTGATGAAAAATCCAGCAATCCGGTCAAAATATGACTTTCACCAACCAAAGCTTTATCGGCTGTTTCCTGAGTTGAAGCCAAAGAAAATTGGCTAGTGTGGGCGTATCTACCACTGACCGACTTCAGACACCTACGACTGCTTTTGCCTTTTACCGTCAACTGCACTCACGCTCACACCAGCCAACTGAACATCGTCCTGTTTCCGGGGATGTCAAGGTGGGGAAAGGATGCAAATATGAGATTTATGCGAGTCGGAATTACTAAAACCACTGTCAGTAAAAGTGTCAGTAAAACATAAACCAACGGCTGGCAAAAAGTTCCAGACATTACTTGAAATGTCAGTAAAATGCGTTAATATCCCCTGTAAATACGTGGTTTTTGAGTCCGAATCCCACCCCTTCCGCCAAATTTTGTTTTGGACTTCGGCAGTTTTTCTTTCCCGCGGCGGTTTTTAATCCATTGCTCAAATCAAACGGGGATGTCATTGCTGACATCCCCGCTGGTTGATTTTAAGTTTCTGAACGAGACAAATTCATGCCTCAATCAAACTGGCGTCATCACGGATAAACGAGCTGGTAGAATTCTGTGGGCAACGCTGGATCCATCGTGATGTTGGTCGTGTTGACGCTCTGCGAACCGGGGACAGTCATCCAGTCGGTCGGGTCCGAACTGATGCCTGCCGCGAGGTTGTTGGTCTGCACAATCAAGCGCCAGCCGGTGTGATCCGCCGGCCAAGTCAAGGTCAGCACATTGCCGGACACGCTGGTCGTGATATTCGTCGGCGTGGTGTTAACCGTGGCAATTACGGTGATGCTGCCGTTAACCGAATTGCTCCAGCCCAATCCCGACGGCAGGGCCGGCAGGTTGGTGATGGTAAACGCGCCGCTGATGGAACCGCTGGTGCTCAATAACTGGAAGCTATCACCTGCGGCCAACGCCGTGGCATCCGAGGTGATGTTCGTGACTAACAGCGTGCCACCGTAAGTTGTGTTACCACTCACGACCACTTGATCATTCGCCGGCGTGCCACCGGTCTTGTTGATACGCAAGGTGGCACTGCCCTGTAAGGTCAGATTGCCGCTGACAGTGAGGCTGCCAACCGTGGCTCCCGCATCGCCCGCACCGAGTTTGCCCGCTGGAGCAACCACCACCGAGCCGGCGATACTGCCGACGCCAGCCAGTGTGCCGTTGGTCACCATCGTGTTGCCAGTGTAGGTATTGGCACCATCCAGATAAAGTGTGCCCGTGCCATACTTGGTCAACCCACCACCGCTGCCGCCATCCAGCAACGCCTGACTGATGGTGTCGGTGTTTGCTCCAGTGTCAATCTTGGCGCCGTTGGCGAGCACGTAAGCGTAGGCATTGCCCGCGCCGAGATTAAAGAAGGCCGTGCTTGAGCCAGCCGCCTTAAGCGTGCCGCCGTTGAAGTTAAAGATACGTGTGGGCAGCGTGGTTGCGGACAGAACCTGCGGCACGGTCAAGGTTCCGCCGTCCAGATTATAAGTATTAACAACTGTGGAGGCTCCCGACTGCGCCATATCCAGAACGCCGCTGCCGCCGACGGTGGTGGCGAAGTCACTGTAGAATGTCACCGCGCCGCCTTCTTGATTGATGGTGTTCGGCGTGCCCGCAGTGCCGGTGTTTCCGGCACTAAACCGGATGGCCGTGCTGGCGTTGAGATTCAACGAGCCATTGGTGATGTCAATTTCTCCGGATGTCGTATCATATTGAGGTATCATCAACCATTTGGTAACGACAGTGCCGACATTCATCGTGCCTCCGTTCATCGCTAATTTGGCATGGCCGGTGCCGGCGAAGCCGATAATAACATCATTTGTGGAAGTGATGGTGCCGCCACTAAAGATGTCAACTTCGCCAGAAACCGCATTCTGGAAGTTGTTACCGCGAGCCACGGTAAGCGAGCCGAGTGAAAGCGTTGAGTTGGCAACCGACACCAGACCCGTCGCAGTATAGGCTGTGCCGCTTGCATCTGAGCCGGCAACGCGGAAGTCGCCCGCCACATTCAAGCTGCCGCCAGTCATGTTCAAGGTGCCTTTGCCGGTTCTGTATCCGACATAAGATGCTCCCGCACCAATGGACGCCGAGGCCGTCCCGCTGATATTAAGCGTCCCCGTGCCCACGCCACCAATGCGACCGGTGCCGGTGTCTGTCAGGGTGCCGCCAGTCAAGTTGTAAACGCCAACCCCGTTGGTGGAGGTGCGTCCACCAATGACTAACAATCCATTCTGCACCGTGCCACCCGTTTGGTTCACGGTGCCAGAGGCAGTCGAGCCAGAAGCATTGGCCGAGCCAACATAAAGTGCATTGGCACTCAACGCAGCCGTATTCGAGATATTCAGCGTGCCCGTTGAACTGCCGATATCGCCAACATTGAAATCATTTGCCGTGGTCAAGGAGCCATTGCCAGTGAGCGTCAAGGTGGCATTGTCTGTGCCCGCCTGACCAATGCTGACCCATGAGGCTATGTTATTAGCCAAACCACCATTAGGAATCACGAGCGTGCCCGCATTCGCAAACAAGTTGCCCGAGAAGGTATTCGTCCCGCTCAACGTCAGCGCATTGGTGCCGGTCTTGACGAGCGACAGTGCGCCGGCCGTGTTCTGGATGGAACCAGAGAAGGTGATGTTGTTGGTGTTGGAGATGTTGACGGTCAGCGTCGGTGTGCCGCCAGCCACGGTATCAATGATGCCGGAACCGGTCAGATTGTTGACGGTGTCGCTGAAGGTGTTCAAATCAATCGTGCCGTTGTTAGTCACGTTGCCTACGCCGGCGCCACCGGGAATCATATTTGCTGCACCAAGTTTGAGCGTGCCCGCGCTGATGACGGTGTTACCCGTGTAAGTGGAAGCTGCCATGTTCAGCGCAACCGAGCCAGCGCCTTGCTTGAGCAAGCTGGTTGTGCCAGCGATGTGACCGCTGCCGGAGAAGGTGTAGCTTGAGAAAGCATTGCTGATTGTCACGTTAGCCGGACTGACCGTCGTGTTTAGTGTGACGGAGCTGCTACCGGAATCGTTGAAGGTGACTGCGTCACCCGGCGTCACTGGTTGCAAGTAAGCCGTCGGCGAGCCGAGAATCGTCCAGTTGGTGCTGGTGGTGATGTCCCACAGGTTCGGATTAATCGGGCTGGTGCCGGTCCAAACGATGCCCGAACCAGTTGAAGTAATCACCGCGTAGATGGTCGAAGTGCTGACGCTATTAGACAACACAGCGGTGACACCGCGCGGCGCGACGATCGTCGAGTTGAAACTACCCGATCCCGCGATTGCGCCGGTGTAATGAATCAGCGGAACCACACCGACGCTGAAGCCGCCAGCGATGGTGATTGAACTTGTGCCATTCAAAGTCAACGTGCCGCAGTTGAGCAATGTGGGCGACGCATTGCCATTCGCCAACGCCAGATTCAACGTCGCTCCCGTGCCCGACGTGAGGCCGAGCGTGAGGTTGCCAACGAGATTTGTGCCCGCGCCAACTTGCGTGAGGCTTAACGAAGTGCCGTTGTTGAACGTAACGTTGCCACCGATTTGGGAAGCGGTGGTCATCACCAAGCTGCCCGCATTAATGGTGGCAGAGCCAGCGTAAGTGCTCGCGCTGTTCAGCGTGAGTGTGCCGCCGTTATTCGTAATCGCTCCAGTGAAGGTATTCACGCCGGACAAGGTCAAAGCGCCGGAACCATTCTTGGTCAAGCCGCTGTCCGCCGTGGCACCCAAGGCTGTGTCATGAATCAACGCCTGGCCGATGGTGATGGCGAATCCGCCGTCATCAATAATTGCGCCGTTAGTCGAAACCAGCGCCGCGCTCAAGCCAGTCATGAGGGTAGTGGTGGCTTTGGCCGCCTTCAAAGTGCCGCCATTGAAGTAGAAATTGCCCGTGCCGGCACCGCGCGAAATTTGATTCGCCGTCAACGTGCCGCCATTAAGGTTGTAAGTGAAGACGCCGGCTGAAACTGCCGCCTTACCAAGATAAAGAATCCCCGTCCCGCCCGGCGTCGTGCCGGCATCACTGTAGAATGTGACCGTGCCACCATTCTGCGTGAACGTGCCGCTCGCGGTGTTGTTGTTCGCCCCGAGCGCAATGAAGTTATTGTTCCAGATGTTGATTGCTGAGGAACCGCTCACGTTGACCGTGCCCGAGGCATTCGTAAAGTTGCCAACTTCCATCTGCTGGTTTTCCACATTGAGAATACCGCCGCTCATATTGAATGTGCCGACGCCATCGGGTGAACCAGCAACGACGGTGTTACCAGAACCGACGGTGAACCATTGGAGCGAATTAATCGTGCCACCGCTTTGATTGACTGTGCCAGTGCCGGGCAAAGCGTTGTTGCCCGAATTGCCACCGACGATGACGCGGTTTGCATTCACCACACCATTGGAAACATTGAACGAGGCGACCTGGCCGCTGGCTGGAGCGATTTCAATGTTATAGGCGGTGTTGCCGAAGAGACCGTTGGCCACGGCCAATGTGCCGCCCGCAACAGTCGTCACCGCGTTGTAAGTATTGACGTTGGTCAAACTCAACGTGCCGTTGTCCGTCTTGGTCAAAGTGCTCGTGCCTGAAAGAATACCGCCCAGTTGCACCGTTGCACCGGCAACGACATCAACTGTGGAATTCGCATTGACCGCCACCGCACGCGTGCTCGCCGTGCTCGCCGCATATTGCATTGTGCCGCCGTTCAGCGTCAGCGCACCGGAGCTGGCACCGAGCCCGTTGTCGTTCGTGACAATCACCGTGCCGGCATTGATAGTCGTGCCGCCGGTGTAGCTATTGCTCGTGCCCAGGAACAACGAGGCAGAGTTGCTCATCACCAAGGCAC
>Ga0208507_1001284_pt1 | contig 14346 bp, 9 predicted proteins | sample CryBogCBH12Aug01_FD_184626 | JGI IMG/M metagenome (GOLD analysis project Ga0208507, IMG submission 184626) | Freshwater microbial communities from Crystal Bog, Wisconsin, USA - CBH12Aug09.1 (SPAdes) (version 2) | ecosystem: Environmental > Aquatic > Freshwater > Lake | place: Crystal Bog... | reverse complement strand
CGGCAAGGCTGACGCTGATCGGAGAGATTTCCATGGCGGGTTTGTCAAGTTCAAGCGCGACGATGGTGTCAATCTCCTGCCGGCTGGCAGCGGGGACTGAAATTTCAATGCCGGCTTCGGTTTGATTTACGGTTGCTGCGCCGCCGGAAAGCACACGGCTCTTGACGATCTTCGCGGGCAGCGGCGGCAGATTTAGCGTTTCTGCCGGCCACGCAGTGATATGGATAAAGATGACGTTGCCCTTACGCGTGGAGGCAACGCTCTTGGTCGGCTTGTAGGGGCCGCCGCGTGTGCCATAGATCGAATCGCCATATTTAGCGAGCCACGCACCGATTTCCTTGAGGCGATCAACCTGGCATTTTTCGATTACACCATCAGGGGTCGGGCCGACGTTGAGCAGAACGTTGCCGTCGCCACCCACCGCGCGTATGAGCATTAACAGACAGGCCGAGAACGGCTTCACCCCGTCATCAGGACCACCCCACGCCCAAGCGTTGTGCGCGGAGATGGTCATGCAGGATTCCCACGGGCGTTCCAGGTTGAAGCCCCCGATGCGCTGCTCGGGCGTGTCATAGTCGCCACCATCGCCGGTGCGGTTGTTGATGAGAATGTCCGGCTGCAATTCGCGCACCAGCTTGATGGTGTTCACACCGCGGCCCTTGAACTCCTGCGGAACGTCATTCCAGATCGTGATGAGTGGACCATAGTTGGTGATCAATTCCCGGATCTGCGCAAGCAGGTAACGGTTATATGCAGCAATGTTGGATTTCTCGCGCTTGACCTTGCCGCCGGGGCTGGTGAGCGGAAAATCCGGATGATGCCAGTCGCAGACGGAATAATAAGCGCCAAACGCCAGGCTCTGTTTGCGGCAGGCCTCGGCGAGTTCCTTGGTCACGTCGCGGTGGAACGGCGAGTGCATGATATTGTAGTCGGTCTCCTTAGTGTCGAAAAGACAAAATCCATCGTGGTGCTTCGTCGTCAGCACCACATATTTCATGCCGGCGGCTTTGGCAATGCCGGCCCATTCACCGGCGTTGAACTTCACCGGATTGAACTTCTGGTAGAGTTTGTCGTATTCCTCAATCAGCGTCTGGGCCCCGCGCGACCAGCCAATCTCGCGATGGGTCAAGCTGACGGGACCCCAGTGAATGAACATGCCGAAGCGCATATCCTGCCAATTCTTAACGGCGCCGGAGTCGGGTTTCATCCAAGGTTGCTCGGCCTCAGCGGCCGGCAGCACGGCCAGCGTTGCCAGCAGCAGGGCGATGAGGAGGGTGAGCGCATATTTCATAGCGTTTAATTTTCCTTCGAATTATTTCCGTTATTTTGTTGGTTTCTCCGGGGCGTTTAATGCAGTCAATTCCGTAAATGGATGCTGACGTTGTCGTAGATCACCGCGTGGAAAGCGGCGGGAGCGAGGTGTGAATTCTGATATAGCCCTTCTTGTTCCCGGATAGGATGGCCGTCCCAGCTGGGTTTGCCATCCGGGGAAATATAGCCGATGGGTCCGGGATAATTGCACCACATATCTTCCGCGGTCAGTTGATCGCCCTTGCGCTGGGTGCTCATCCAAACCTTGCAATAACTCCGGTCCGTCCCCGGGGCGATGCGCCATTCGAAGCGAAAATGATACCATTGCCCCAATTGAATTTTCTTCTCGCTGGATCGGGCTTCATAAGTCTTGCCACCTTTATCGGTTCCCCAGCGGAAAACGGTTGATATTACATCCCGGGTGCCTTGTTTTGCACTCAATGCCATGGGCGGTGATATCGAGACTCCTTGATGCCATTGCCGCAAACAACACCAGGCGATTCCGCCGTCCGGTCGCTTCAGGTCAATCGGGGTAAAGCCCGGATGAAGTTTCAAGCTAAAATCAGACACATAGGGTTTATCGAAGTTTTCAACCGTCAAATAATGTTCGGTCCGGGCCTTGTGATCGGTCGACTTTTGCGGCCCCAAAAAATATTGGAGCGCATTGCCACCGCCGGGCAGACCGGAAGGCACTACCGAATATCTGGCCACCGAACTAAGGCTCTCGCCCTCTTCCTTGGCGTAAGGCAACAGCTGAGCCCATGAACTAGGGGCACTTTTGTAGCCGTTGCCGGCCAGACTGCCGTTTCTCAACAGTTTGAAATCCGGGCCGTCAAAATCCCATTTTAGCAAACAGACGTCCGTGGTTTTTATCGGAACCGAAGCTTCCCGGGAAGTTGAAGGCACGAGCAGATACTTCCGCCCGTCCACATCGGTAATTTCAGTCAGCTTTTCACTGGTGACCGAATCAGCGCCTGGCAACGGTGTAGAGGAGAAAGCGCCTGCCAGGAACAGGGCGGTCAGGAGTGAGAGGGTGTGTTTCAGGCGGGCTCCTATGGTTCAAACTGGACATTGGCGGCGTTTTGTATCCGAAGATTTGCCGCATCCGGCGATCCCAAGACTTTGCCTTGAAATCGGAGGTTCTTGAAAACGACCTCGCTCACTTCATTGCGCGGGCTGAAGCCCACGATATCAGAGCCCGGCAGCCGGTTGCCGGCAATCTGGATGTCTTGGAACACCACGTTCCGAATGGTGCCCCGCGGGCCGGTACGCTTCGTCCGCAGCACCTGCTGCCAGGCGTCGCCCTTTGCTTCCTTGCGGGCCGGATTGTTGCGAAAAAACTCCAGCGGACAGTCGGCGCTGTATTGGGAGAAAGCGACCTTCAGAGCCAAGAGCTGGTCGCAGCCGTCCTCCACCCGGATGTTTTCGAAGCGGACATTTTCGACCGCACCGAGATCGTGATTGTCAATGCTCAGCGCCGGCCCCTTTTCCTTTTTGATGATGTCGCAATTGGTAAACACGACGTTGCGAATGGCGGGTGCGCTGACGGCAAAACCAACCGTCAAGGCGTGGCCCCACTCCGAACTCCAGAAAATGGAATTGGCCACGCGCACATCGTCGGTGTCGAGCGCATGAGAGCTGCTGTTGGAGATCACCCCGCCGGCTTCGAGTTTGCCGTGGGCTTTGACCGCGATGCAATCGTCCTTGGTCCGGAAGAAACAGTTCTCGATCGTCACATGCCGGGAACTGTCCGGGTCGCAGCCGTCGTCGTTGTCGCGCCAACCGAGAACCTTGATGTCGCGCACGCGGATGTTTTCCGAAAGTCGCGGAACGAGGGTCCAGCCGTAGCTGCCAAGAAAGATGGGGCCGCTGATGTCGATGTTCTGGCAGCCGTCCAACTCGACCAGCCGAGACTGGGTGGTGCGAATCGAACCGTCCAGAATGCCCGATCCCAGGATTTTCGCGCCGGAAATATTTTTGACGCGGATCACGCCGCGCACCACGGCGCCGCCGGCCAGATAAACGGTCTCGTTATCTTTGAGTTCGATCCGGCCCGCTTCGTGAATCCTGCCGCCCTCAAAATAGCGCACCAGGCCGGATCGAGGAATATTCGGTTCGGGCGCGTTGGCGAACAGAAACAGCGGGCGATGAAGATCCTCATCCACTTCGATGGCCAGTTGACCGGGGCCGGGAAGATGGAACCTGAGGTTGCCGCCTTCCACCACCGGCTTGAGGCCGCGCGCCAGCGGCCGGATCATCGGGCGGGTGATTGGTCGTTGCACTTTCACTTCCACATCCACATCGCCAGTCGTCCCGAAGACCGCAAACGAAAAGGCAGGCGTTTTATAGACGAAAACGGTTTTGCCGCCGGCGATGACCTGATAATCCGGCGACGGCTCAATCCCCTTGGGAACCGGATAAGCCGTGACCTCGCTGCGGGCAAATGCAGTTCCGCCCGAAACGGCCAGCAACACCAGAGCAGCCAGCAAAAAGAATCTTAATGGCGCCAGAAGCAAAACGGTAAAGAAGGTAATCGTGCATTTCATGGTGGTTAGATAGAATTCAACCGGGATTTCCCATAGGGATTCTTGCCCACGATCAGGGCGGGCGGTTTTTCAGGATATTGAATCGTCTCGGCGTGGTTGCAAGTATTTTTCATCGGCTTTCAGTTCCAAATTCTGTTTTTCTGGTTCCGAGGCTCGAAATGGCCGGCGCGGACACGGTTTTCGGCTAAATCATTTCAAATAAGGCGGTTCCCGCAATATTCACGATTCCAACCGCCGGCGGGATGACTCCCAAAACCATTTTGGTAGTTACCAAAACGATGGCGGTAATTACCAAAGCGATTCCGGTAGTTACCGCAACGACGGCGGTAGTTACCAAGATTCCTGCGGTAATCACCAAAGCTCCGGTGGTAATCACCACAAGAGTTGCGGTAGTAACCAAAACTTCGACGATAGTTACCAAAGCTCCTCGGGTAATCACCAAAACAATTCCGGTAGCAACGCAAACCCCGGTGGTAAGAGCGGGAACGGCTGGCGTGTTCGTCCCTGACAAACTGGTTGGAGCCGGAAGGGTATCAGTTCCAATCGCCGTTGGTGATTGGACAAGCCAGTGGCGCTCGCAACAAGACAGCAAAGGGCATCAGGATTTATTTCATCGTCTAGGGCGCGCCATAAATTTTGAAACCGTCCACAATGCAAATCACGCTATCGGGTGCGCGGTTGATCACGCGAACCGTGTGCCGGCCCTTGGGGAGATCCATAGCGCCAGCCATCGGAATATTTCGCGGAAGTGTTATTGACGCCTTGCGCAGCTTGGGCAACGACCAGGTGGTTGTGTGCTGATATGGTCTCACTCGGTTTTCGTTGGGACTTTGGTGGCCGTCTTCATGATGAGCGGGGATACCTGGGTCGCCACTGGAACATTCCAACTGTCGGGATAGGTACCAGCGTCACCGGTGGGCAGGACTCCGTTGCCCAGGATTCCAGTCTTGTTGCGGCCCCATGAGTAGAGCGTTCCGCTAGCGGTCACGGCGTAACTGTAGAAGCACTGGGAGGTGGTGTAGAGCGCCTTGAAATCATGCACGTTGGCAGCGATTCGCACCGGCCTGAAGACCATGGCTTCATATTTGCCCCAATCCCATGAGTGCTTGTGCTTACTGAAGTCGAGCATCGTGCCGTCGCCCACCTCGCCCATGGCACTGTCGCCCCAGCCCCAGAGAGTGCCATCGTCGAGAATCACATGCGTTGCGTGTGCGCTAGCCGCCACCGCAACCACTTTGCGACCGCTGCCAAACTCGGGAAAGCTGAGCTTGGTCGCCTTGGGAATCGGCATCCATCCGCCCTTGGGATCGCCCAGTCCGAGATAGGTGCCGCACGAGCCCCAACCCCAGAGAACGCCGTCGGCATCCACCGCATAGGCAAAGCCAGAGCCCGTGGTGATATCGACAACAGCCGGCAGATTCGCCACCTGATGAGGCTTGCAGTAGTCGGATTCACCGGAACCGCGATTGGCGACTGAGTCCGGTCCTCCGCCCCACGACCACACGCCACCGTTCGCATCGCGGGCGAACATGATGTTGTCCGAGGCCACGATCTGGACGATGCGCACCGTTGCATCGAAAGGCACATGCCTGGGCCGAGTGATTGCCTTGCGACCGATGTCGCTATCGCCTCCGATGCCCGTGGAATCCACCGCTTCCTTCCCACACAAGCCCCACACCCACACGCTGCCGTCGTTCTTCAACGCCGTATTGAACTGAAGCCCGCTCTTCACGCTGATGACATGGTCGAAAACAGTGCCGTCATCACTTTCCTGAATCATGCCTGGGATGCCATTATTTCCCGGCGCGGTAGACTCCCGTATATCGATTGTCGTGCCTTCGCCCTTCTGGCCGAAGTCATTGGCACCCCACGTCCACACATGACCCGCACGATCCGCGGCCAGACTCTGATAACCTCCCGCCGCCACATCCGTGAAGCTGACCCCTTCGGGAAACGTTATGGGCACCGGCGGCACCTGATAAAAGGCCTGCGAATTACCAATACCAAGCTGCCCGGCGCGATTGGCCCCGATGCCCCAGAGCATGTTTTCCACGAGATAGAACACCTGGTATTCGCCAGTGGCGATGTGTTGCACTACAGGTGAAGAGTTGTTTTCAGCGGCGTTTAGTGCGGCCAAAGACAACAGTGGCAGGGTGGCAAGGAGTTTGAGCACATGTTTCATCATCGTTCCGGATATAGCTCACGCCTTCATGCCGTCGCAGTCGTCTAGGGATTTGCAAAAATCAGATACACCGGACTTTCGTCAACTTGAACCTGAACCTGTCGCGCACCCACTGGCGTGGCGACCGGCGCGGCAGCAGGATTGGCGGTGAGCGGCATATGCTGCGCGTCCACCAATCTTCCGGGAACATGGTCGAGCGTGGTGGTAAAATTGCGTCCGTCGCCGGTCGGCGACCACACCACCCAAATGATTTTGTTTGAGTCGTTCCGATATTCCTGCACACGCAAGTGCCCGGATTCATTGGCCACGATATTATTAAAATGATAATCACCGAGCTCGCGCTGCAAGTGAGCAAGCGCATAGTAGGAGGGTTTTGGCTTAAAATGCCGGGTGACACCCGCGCTGGCGTGGAAACTGGGCTGGTCCTCATCGTTGAAAAAATAAACATAGGCGCGCTCGACCGGCATCGCGGAGAACACCAGCAGTGAACGCACCAGCCATTGCGCCTGCTGCGTGTCGTTCACGCCGATCCATTTGGCAAAATCTCCAGTCGGCGCCGGTGATTTGGTGCTGCTGTCGTAACCGAATTCCGTTAGCCAGACCGGCTTGCCCGGCGCGTGGGCGTCGCGCCACTGGCAGAGCGCGGCCACATCTTGAAGATAATGCGGCAGCTTGGGGTCTTCCGGAAAACTGCGGCGCCACGTCGGCCAGCCTACAAGTTGGGCGTAGCTGTGCACATTCAGCACGTCATACAACTCCGGGCAACCGGCCACACAGTCAACGCTCTTTTCGTAGCCGCCACTTTTACCGGTCGTGAGATTGCACGTCGCAATCTTCAGTTTTGGATCACCCGCCCGGATGCCGGCCGCCATGGCCTTGAGCATGCGCGTATAATCGGCGTCGCTCCATTTGCCCGGCTCGTTGCCGATTTCCACCGAATCTATGAGTTTGCGTTCGCCTGAGGGGCCGAACTCGTGCGCAAACGCCTTGCCATACGCCTGAGCGTCAACCTCGATGTTTTTCCAATCAGCCTGCTTGACCGATTCAAACATCAGGCAGGCATCAATGTTCCAGCCTTTGACCCGCCATGAGCCGTAAACCCGGCTCCAATCCACGCCGTTTTTGGCGAACGGCCATCCCGGCAATACGGCGGTATCCTTGCCCAAATCCCATTCAACCGGATGATAATCCCGCACCACTCCGCACACCGGCCGGTAAAGCTCCGGCTTGAATTGCACCGTGTGTCCATTTATGCCGATGAAATCACGCAGCAGTGGGCGCGCGTCGCCTGCATCTGCGCAAAAAATTTCCAACCCCAAAATAGCCAGAATAAAATAAGTGACAAACGAAACTACCGAATGTGTCATGATTCTGATGGGCATGAACGAATCCTAGAAAATCGATTGATAAAATAAAATTAAATTCGCCTTTGCATCCGTCTCCGACGCAATGCTGTTCACACCTTTGCCCGCGCCATGTCGTCACTGATGGGCTGAGCAGGTCACCCATCAGCATCAACGTCAGGCAATATCTCTTGTCGGCACTGGTTCATTCTGACCGCGATTAATTGTTGTGCGGTTTCAAATCGCTGTTTTTTTATGGTTCAGATACGCCATAGATCTTAAATCCATCCACAATGCAAATCACGCCATCGGGTGCGCGGTTGATCATGCGAACCGTGTGCCGGCCCTTGGGGAGATCCATTTTGCGGTAGAAAGGTATTTGGTAGAGCCGCGGCATCGGGTCTTGATAGAGGTGAAAAATGCCTTGCGAGGTTCCGTCGAGCAAGACTTCCACGTCGCCCAGGTCGTGGAATTTCTCGGAGAGGATTTCAATGCCTTCGCCGGTGAATTCGAAATCACAATAACTGCCGGTTTTCTCCGTCACGTGGCTATCATCCTGATAATCGCCCACGCCCCGCTTCGATTCGTAGCGCCAGCCATCGGAATATTTCGCGGCGGTGTCATTGACGATCTCGCGCAGCTTGGGCAACGGCCGGGTGTAGAAAGTGACGGGACAGGAGTTGTTCTTGTACAGACTGGTAGGCGTGTTCTCCCAAGTCTGGCCGGAGAAAAGGAGGATGGTCGTGGCGCTGCCGTCGGGATTGTCGGTGATGAATTTCGGGCTTAACGTAGGTCCATACCAGCGATGAATGCGGTTCGTGCCCGGCTGACCAATGAATTCCATGGCCGTTTTGGCGCCGATGTAAGACCACGGTCCCCACGGATGTTCGGCTTGGTAAAAAGCGAACGTCACATCCACGGGATAATGCCACTTGGTGGTGGTGCAAGGATCAAACCAGGTGACGGTGACGTATCTTTTCAGCAAGGGCAACCAGATCGGACTGCCCATCGCGCATTTGTTCTGGCCGTTGGGAAGACCGGGAACCGGCGTTGCCTCGCCCAGATCACCAGTCCATTTGCCGTCGCAATAATACTGCCAGTCGGCGGCATTCAAGTTGCCGATTTTGGTGCGCGGGACGCGTCCGAGATAAAATGCCGAGCCGCAGTTCCAATAACCGTCGTTGGAGATGGCATAAATAAACTGATCCTGATCATCCTGCCGGGTGCGGCCGCCGTTCCGGCCGTATTTGAAAAAGAACGCGGTGCTGAACATCTTGTTAGTCCACATAGGCTGTTCGGCATTGGCGGCCATGGTGCGGGTCCAGGTAAGTCCTTGATCCGTGGACTTGATGAGACTCATGTTGTTCACCGTCTGGCGCAGGTAAGGATCCAGCGCCGTTCCACCATAGGCATTTTGATTGCCATACCAGTTTTGAGCCACGAAGGCATAAAACACACCGTCAATGGAATCGGCCCCCGTTACCTTCCAGTTAGGTCGGCGGGTAATCTTGGACCAAGTCCGCTCCAATATTTGGGTGGAGTTTTCCGCCAGATAGGCACCGTTCTTGCCGTATTCCGACATCGGATTGACCGGGCTACCGACCAGTTGATCCCATGCGGAACCGGCGAGCTTGTTGAAATTGAGATTATTATTATTGCTCCCGTAACCACCGCCGTCGCAGCCGAAGGTATAAAGGTTATCATCGTCGGCCCAGAGATGATCCCACGTGTCGCCCCAAGATTTCGCGTCGTGATGAAGCTGCGCCACATTCACGAACACATACGTGATGGTCTTTCCGGAATCGGCACGGATAGTCAGGGCCAGCGGTGCCAGCAGCAGGGCGGTGAGAGTTAGTGGTATGATCTGTTTCATTTCATTTGTTCTTCTTGGGAAATCCGCAACACCGTCAGGGATTTTGCGGACAAGGTGTGCTGAAATTTGGAACCGGTAATCGCAATGGTTGTCTCGCGCGGGACAATCAGGTCTGGATCGTCCAAGGTATTCTCCGCTCTCGGATCCTCGTGGCTTAGGGTGATGAGCCGGGCGGTTTTAGCCGGCAAGCTACAACCATTGAGCTGAATCGTTACAACGCGCGGCGCGGTGGAGCGGTTGACGATTTTGAGGATGATCTCGTTCGATTTACGGTCGAGGCCAGCCAGCGCGAACAGGTCGCAGTCTTTTGGCGCGGCGTCCGGTTCGACGCGCGTGGGGAGCACCACATCGGGACGGTTCGCGGCCAGCATCCGCTGGACGTGGTAGGAACTGCGGCGGACGACGCGGGCGTTGTCAAAGCGAAGCATGTTCGACATCCAGGTGACGTCGTTCTCATGGCAGAGCAGCGGCGCGTAGGAACTCATCACGACCACGTCGCTGTTGCGTTCCAAGCCGAGCAGAAACGCCGCCTCCGCGAGCGCCGCCGACAAGTTGCCTTCCCCGACCTCGCGGCTGCAGGCGTATTCGCCGACGTAGATTTTCGGGCCATTGCGGTCGGCGCGGTCGTATTGGCCATAGGCGTTGAAAAACGACGCCGGGTTGCCGTATTTGTGGTCGTCCACCACCTCAACCGGCGCGTCCTTGAGTCGCTGGTTGCTGATGATCGTTAGCGCCGGATACTTGGCGCGGATCGCTGCGCAGAATTGCACGTAATTCGTTCCATAGACTTTACCGGACGCTTCGTTGCCGATTTCTACATAGCGTAGCGGAAACGGCGCGGGATGACCGTTGGCCGCGCGCTGTGCACCCCACGTTGAGTCGGCGGGACCGATGGCGTATTCGATCGCGTCGAGCGCCTCCTGCACAAACTCCTTAACTTGATCCGCCGGCGCGTATTCTGCGTGGCGGTAGTTGTCGCTGAAACCGGGATTGCAAACCCAGAGCGCAGCAGCGCCAACATCTTCGCAGAACTGGAGGTATTCGTGGAAACCGAGGCCGCTGCTGGTCCAGTAACCCCAAAGATTCATCGTGCCCTTGCGCTGCGCGATGGCGCCGATGGAGTTTTTCCACTGAATGCGGTTATCGAGGTTCAGTCCTCCGGCGATGGCACCGCCGGGGAACCGCACGAACGCAGGCTTGAGGTCGGCCAGCGCCTGCGCGAGGTCGGGCCGCAACCCGTTGGGCCGGTTCCGGAACGTGTCGCGCGGGAACAACGACACCACATCGAACCAGATCGTGCCGGCACGGTTGACAGTGAGCGCCAGCCGCCCGCAGCGGTCGCTGGCTTGGGCTTGGAGGCTGACGTGATATTCCTTCCAAGCCCCGCCGACACCGCGCACGACCGCGCTGGCGTAACGCTCGCGTCCGTTGGCGCTCTCTAACGCGACGTTGATGTCAATCCGTTCGGCGCCGTCGGTGCGTGCCTGAAACGTCAGGTCATACCACCGGCCCGCGACAAAGTTCATTCCCCAGAATCCGCCGTTGGCCACACCGGCGCGCGTACCGGGTTCGCGCACCGTCAGTCGCAGCGAGTGCGGGTTGCGGTCGTTGAGCGGCTCGCAATCGTCCAGCCGGATGGAACCGCGCGCGCCGCCATCCGCGACGAATTGCCAGCCCCACAATTCGTTGCCGAACCACTTGCGCTCCTGCCAATCATCCGCCGTCCGCAGGAGATTGCCGGCCCACTTCGCGCCTTTTGGCAGCGTCGTCAACTCAAAGTCGCGGTTTAACACCATCTCGGCGTAAAGCCCGCCTTCGCCCGCGTGATTGATTTCCTCGAAGAAAATGCCGTATAGCGTTGCCGGCACCGCGTGCCCCGGCTTTTCCACCTCCACAGTGATCCGCGCCGGTTCAGCAGCGCGCAACGCCGCCAGCGGCGACAGCAGCAGGGCGGTGAGGAGGGCGAGAAGGTGTTTCATCGTTTATATTTTCGTTTTAATTTTTCTATTGGTTGGATTTGTTTTGAAAAAACTATTTCGAGGACGGCACAAACGGGTTCTGTCCGAGATCACGGCAGCCGGATGTCTTTACCTCTGCATCTATCCGGGCCAGCCAGGGGCGAATGTCTGCCGCCATCCGTCGCACTGTCACGTTTTCCAGCACGACCCCATCGGCGTGACGGATGAAGAACGCATAACCCGGGGTGTTCCAAAACATGTTCGACTGTGGATATTTATTCTCCTTTTCCGCCGGCACGCCGGGTGCTCCCTTCAGCCCGCCGGGCATTTCAAAATAGCAGTCCTTGATCCTGACATTTTTGATCCGCGCCGGCGGAATGCCCGCGATGGAGCAGGATGGGCCATTTTCTGGGTTTGTCTCGTAGGCGTGGACCCGCTCGATGGTGATTCCATCGATAGAGCCTGGTTTGCTCCGCCGGCCGAGCCGGACAAAGACTGGTTGGCCAACATGGTGCATCTCAATATCCTGGACCAGAATGTCCGTGACAATCGACCCATCGACCGAAGCGATATTAAGTCCTGCATATTTTGCATAGGAGATTTGGTTGTTGCGTATGACCACGTGAGATACCGGTCCACGTGTGGCACTGCCCAGCTTGATGGCGTTGGCCCCATAGCAATGGATACGGTTGTTCTCAATAAGGATGTTCTTGAGACCGCGGGAAAGGTGTGATTTAAGGCAGATGCTGTCGTCCTCCGAGCGCACGTCGCAGCCACGGATAATCACGTCATGCGAGTCGCAGATATCCATGCCATCGAGATTGGCGCAATCCGGCGGGGCATCCACCTTTACGCCCTCGATGAGCAAGTGGTCGCACTCGCTGTAAATCTGCGTCCACATGCAGGGGTTGCGAAACGTGATGCCTTTGACCGTGACATCCCGACTATTAAACACCCGCAAGAGCGAGGGTCGCGCAGACTCTGTGCCGCCTTTGCGGAGCGCTGCCGGCATGTTCATCACCTGGCACTGACCGTCGATCTCGCCCTCGCCGTCGATGGTGAGACCGTCGGCGTTGACCGCGAAAAGCAGGCTGCGGCAGAGCGCCTTGCTCGGAGGATTCTGCGGGAGTTCGACCGGGTAGTCCGCCAGGTTCGGACTTCCCAGCAGCACCGCTCCCTTCTGGAGATAGAGAGTCATTCCCGCCTGCAGTTTGAGAGGTTTTGCGAGGAATTTTCCAGGGCCGAGCACGACACTGCCGCCGGTGCCGGCACAAGCATCAATCGCTTTCTGGATCGCTCCCGTATCACAAGTAACACCATCCGCCTTCGCACCATAGTTAGCCGGGTTGAACTGCGGTTCAGGCGGCTGTCCCACCAGGGTCGACTTCACACCCACTGGCGGTGCCGCCACACGCGGCTCGATACCGGCGGCGTGGAGCACGGCCAGCGGCACCAGCAGCAGGACGGTGATAAGTATGGGTTTCATGATGAGACTTTGATTATTCAGCGCGCAGTTTTCGCCGGCAGGGATTGGTGGATGGCCTTGAACTGTGCGACCTGCTCCGCCGAGAATGTGCCAACGGGAGCGGACGCCGCGTTTTTATTCGGACCGAGGTCGAGCGTCACGACTCCGCCCTTCTCCGTCACGGCGCTTAACCACTTGATCCAATCCTCAGTAGGGCGACGAATGTCGCGGCGTCCCCAAGTGGAACCAAGGAAGGTCAGCGCGTGCCACTGGGAGCCATCCACCCAGCGCGAGGTCGTAAGGATGTTAAACGGGTCATTCAACTCCCCGGCGGTGTAATCCTCCGCCTTCGTGTGGCGCACCAGTTTGACGCCCGGATTAAACGTCACAATGGCGCGTGGGTTGCCGCGCTTGACCGCATCCGCGTAGATGGCCGCGATCGCATCGTTGAACTGGATATGTTGGTAGCCGCCGTCGAACCACCAGCCCGCCACCTTGTCGCCGTAGCGCGCGGACCATTCGTGGATGACTTGCGCCCATTTGCGCGCGAACTCCTGGTTGATGGGCTGGTCGCGCTGGCCCACTGGCAGTCCGAAAGCCGATTGTGCCAGGGCGTCCCGATTCGGAGCCTGGCATGGCAGATAAAGCATTAGCCGGATGCCTTCGGCTTGCAACGCGCGGTAAAGGTCGAGAGGCAGGTCGCGGCGCGAACAATGTTCACCCGGCCCGCATTTGAGGAATCGGTCATAGACCGAATTCGGTGAAATATAGAAGCCGGTGTTCTGGCCCAGCGTTATTATCAAATAGGCGGCACCCATCTCCTTCAACTGCCAGGCCACGGCCGTCACATCGAACGAATCCACCAGCGCCAGTTGAATTGTGTTGCCCGGGTAGAAGTGCATGAAGACACCCAAACGCGCATCGTGAAACCAGTCCGCCGCCGTAGAGAAGCGAGCGGTCTGAACGGGCGGTTTGACCGACAGACTTGAATCAGCGCCGAACAGCGTGGCCAGCGGCGCCAACAGCAGGGCGATGAGGATGATCACTTTTTCAGCCAACCTGTAAGTACTCATGGTTTGCACTCCAGCTTTCCGCTCAAGACATACCAACCCTGGTCCGTGCGGCCTTGGATGCCGAGACGATAGGCGGGATCCACATCCTTCTGGTCCAAGAACAAACCGATGGCCAGCTTGCAGGTGCCAGCAGGAACCGACGGGAATATGACCGTGAGCCTTTCGGTTGCTGGTTCATCCGGTTTCCACCTCTTGGGATTACTTCCGGTCAGCCATTGCCTCTGGACAGGCTTGTCGTTCCGGTCCAACAAGGCAATGGCCACGCTGCACGCTTCGTAGAGATAGGCGACGCCGTCGTTCAGCCAATGCATCTCAATCTGGAACGGAACCAACGCGCGGATTTCGGCGGGAACGACGGCTTGCTGGAGCACGAAGTGATAGCCGATCTTGTTGCCGAGCTTGAGGCAAAATTCGCGGTTGTCCTCGAAGATTTTGTCGTTCCATTGCATATAGCTCGGCTTGCCCGCCTCGATGTATTTCATCAACAGATCGGTGCTCCAGTATCCGTTCTTTTTCGTTTCCTCGTATCTGTCGCAATATTCGAAGACGGCGGGTGCGTGACCGAACGCGCGCAGGCACTCGGAGCCGTCTTTGG
>Ga0208507_1001282_pt1 | contig 14355 bp, 11 predicted proteins | sample CryBogCBH12Aug01_FD_184626 | JGI IMG/M metagenome (GOLD analysis project Ga0208507, IMG submission 184626) | Freshwater microbial communities from Crystal Bog, Wisconsin, USA - CBH12Aug09.1 (SPAdes) (version 2) | ecosystem: Environmental > Aquatic > Freshwater > Lake | place: Crystal Bog... | reverse complement strand
CAATTATTTTTCCAAGGCTTTGATTGACCATTGCGGAATGGTCTTGCGTCGTTTGAATGGGGAATCCAACAACACCGCTCCGGTGTTGTCGCTAATCACGCAATTCGGCGGCGGTAAAACGCACACACTGACAACACTCTTTCACCTCGCTAATTCTGGCGACAAAGCAAAGGACTATGCTGGCGTAGCCGACATGATGAAGGCGACAGGGTTGACCAGCATCCCGAACGCGAAGGTAGCCATTTTTGTCGGCAATTCTTGGGATGCGACCAAAGGCCGTGAAACCCCTTGGAAAGACATTGCGGAACAACTGTTGCCAAACCAAGGCGCGGAGTTGTTCAACACGAAGTCAGCCCCCGGCACAAAAGCGATTGGGGACTTGATTCGCTTGGTTGGAAAACCCGTGCTGATTCTGTTTGATGAAACGCTCAATTACATCGGCAGGCATCCAGAGCAAGCCAATCAGTTCCATTCCTTCATGCAGAATTTGACAGTTGCCCTGACTTCTGCCGAGAAAGCAGTCGGATTGTTCAGCTTGCCAGCGTCACCAACGGAAATGACGGAAGAATTGCGCGAGTGGCAGGACAAGCTCACGAAAGTTGTTGGGCGTGTCGGTAAAGACCTTGTGGCGAATGACGCCGCTGAGGTCAGCGAAATCGTGCGGCGACGGCTGTTTGAAAATTCAGGGCGCGACAGCATGAGAAAAGCGGTTGCGCGGCAATACGCCACTTGGGTTTTTGAACGGCGTGACCGTTTGCCCCCTGAATGGGGTCAAATGTCGGAAGACCAAATCCGTGAGCAGTTTGAAATGAGTTATCCGTTTCATCCGTCCACGCTGACGGTGTTCCAAAGGAAGTGGCAATCGCTTTCGCAATTTCAACAGACCCGCTCAACGCTGGCGATGTTGGGAATGTGGATTTCCTGCGCGTATCGTGACGGCTATGGCAAGGCTCGCAGGGAACCATTGCTGACGCTTGGCTCTGCGCCGCTGTCTGACCGTGAATTTTTGTCGGCAGTCATGCGGCAAATGGGCGAGCCGCGCATACAAGCAGCGATTCAAGCCGACTTCGCCGCTCCAAGCGGAATGCCAAAATCACACGCGGAAGTTTTGGACGCGGAAGATAACAACGCAGCGGGGCAAGCTTCGATTCATCAACGGGTGGCTAAAACTCTTTTCTTCGAGTCGTGCGGTGGGCAGACGGACAAGGCCGCGCATTTGCCGGAATTGTATTTTGCCGTTGGCGACCCCGAAACGGAGACGACGTTAATCCATACCGCAGTCCAAGGACTTGAGCGGCGTTGTTATTTTCTTCGCTCGGTGGGTGTGGATGGCTGGCGTTTCGGCCATTTGCCAACGCTTAAAAAAGTTCATGCCGACAGGAAACAGGCACTTGACCCGAACGATGTGCAACGCAACGTGGGCGAATCAGTGAAGACGATTTTCAAAGACGACGCAGAAATGCACCTGTCGTTGTTTCCAAAAGATTCATCCGATGTGGTTGACCAATCCATGCTGACACTCGCCGTCATGCGGCCTGATGAAAATTGGGATGGCTCTGAGGAATCCAGCCTCTATCACCGCATTACGGAATGGACGCGCAAATGCGGCCAGTCTTCGCGGCAAAATTCAGGTGGTGTGCTTTGGTTGACCTGCGAGAGCGGTGGCGCACTCCTCACTTGTTGTGAAGAATTGATGGCTTGGCAGGCTGTGGCGGAAGACGCCAATCGCGGTTTGCTTGGCGAACTCGAAGCCGATGACCTGAGACGGATTCAGCGCGAATTGACCGCTGCGAAGTCGCAAATCGAAGAACGGGTGTGGAGCAGCTACAATCATTTGCTGCTGTGGGACGCGAATCTCACCAAGCTGAAAGACGTTTCGCTTGGGCAGCTTCATCCTAGTGAAGCCGGGAGCATCACCTCAGCGATAATGGCGCGGCTGAGGCACGACAGTCTTTTGAGCCGTGAAATCGGAGCGTCCTACCTTGAACGCAACTGGCCTCCCGCATTGAAGGAATCCGGTGCTTGGCCGTTGGCAAGTTTGAAGGCGGCATTTTTTCAAGGTTACTTCACGCGACTTGAGAAGGCGGAAGAAGCGTTGCGTCAGACGATTTGCCGCGCCGTTAGCCAAGGAATCTTGGGCATGGCTTGTGGCAAAGATGCCAGTCAATATGACCGCGTTTGGTTCAAGGAAAATGTTGAAACGGCAGACATCACTTTTGATTACGAAACTTATTTGCTGACGGCGAAGCAGGCAAAATCACTCAAAGAAAACAGCGGTGGCGAGAATTTAGCCAAGCCAACGGAATCCACGGCAAAGCCAGCCCCCGTTTCTCCGCCAGTCGAAACGAAGCCGATTCAACTCGCGAACGAACCGCAAACCCCCACTGTCAGATGGGAAGGGAAACTTCGCCGTGACCAATGGAATTTGTTCAGCCTGAAAGTGCTGACCCGACTGGCGCAAGCTGAGGATGTTGAAATTGATGTGAAGGTCAAAGCGACACTCAAAGACGCGCAAACCTTGGAGCAGCTAAACACAGCCTTGAAGGAATTGAGCATCACCGAGAAGTTCACGATGTAATTGCCAATATCGAAGCGGTGAGGCCAAAACAACAAATCTGAGAATTGTATGTCTAGCTCGTTTTTCGCTACTGATACGATTCCGAGTTCGCTTTGGGATGCCGCGCCTCCTCAAGTTCCAACTATCCATTCAAAAGCTCTCCGTCTTCCACGGATGCTAATTGATGTTTATGGTGAATTGCTTGATGAATTAGGAATACGAGCCGACGCGGAAAATCAAAGTCCAAATGACGAGGGCGCACAAGGGGGAATAACCGAAGCTGAAACCAATAGGCACTTCAGCCGCAACTTTAGTGGCTCATGTGCGCGAGTCCAATTTGTTGCGCTCGACCCGAAGGAGGTTTTCAAAACGACGCGAAACTCTTTCACCAAAATGTTTTCGGGCGGCCATCTTCACATTCTTGATATTCCCTGTGGAGCGGGAGCGGCAGGCGCAACGCTGTTATGTCTTGCGGCTGAGTTGAGAAAAGAAGGTGTGCTTCCATCGCAGCCGATTATCGTAAGCATCGTTGGCGGAGATATTTCAAAACCTGCTCAGAAGATAAAACGCAGATTGTATCGTAAACTTGTTCCACTATTGAAGGACTATGGTATTCGCGTTGCCCCTACGGTGCTTGATTGGGATATTGAAGACGAGGAACAAACAACGGAACTAATCACTCGTTGGGTGAGAGCGGCAAATCATCGTGCTGCAACCGCAGCATTAGCGGTCAATTTTTCAGGCTTTCTTCATAGCAAGGTCAAGGATTGTAAAAGCCAGTTACGCGAGATTCTCCGCTACGCGAAAGCTCAAAAATCAACGATGTTTTGGGTCGAACCCACCACAAACGCTGCCATTGATAGCCTGTTTCCAAGCTTGAACACCCACGTCCTTTCAAGGGTTCAGAAAATAAAGGTGATTTGGCCTGACTACCCGCGCAAAGGGGAGTCGCCTGTGGTGCATCCCATACAACAGAATGGGTGGTTTATGGCGCGAAGTGCTGCCCTTCATCTTGAGACTGAAAGGTCACAGCCATGAAAGTTTCCCGTGTGGCGTTGCGAGCCTTAAACGAGTATCGGCGGGTAAGCCCATTTACCTACTTGTCATTGCGTTACACATTGCAGTCAACCGCCGCCCAAAGTGACCTCTGGGCTAAAGAAATTACGCCTGAAATTCTGTTGCGCCGTGATGGGTCGGCTTATCTGCCTTGTCGTCAATTCAAACAGATTACCGAACGAGGAAAAGTCGAATATCGAAACATTCATTTCCCATGTGCCAACGAGGCGTTGGCGGAGTCTGCTTTGCTGGCACATTGCGCCGAGGCAGGTGGCCCATTCAATCCTGAACGCGATGTGTTCAGTTATCATCTGGCAGCGTCAAGCTCTGGCGAAGGTTGTTTCAAGGCGTATTTTAAGCTGTTCTCAGCACGACAACGTGCCATTGGAAAAGTTTGTAAGGAAAATCCAAAGGACATTGTTTTGTTTGCTGACATTAAATCGTTTTACCCATCAGTTCCTCACACCAGAGCTAAATTTGCGTGGTTGAACGCTTGCAGAAAAGCTGAGGTCAAAAGCGAGTGGCGAATTCTTGGCCTGCGCTTGATGGAAGAACAACGAGAATTATTAAAGGCAGAGGCGAAAGCAAGTGTTCGCAAGGGGCTTCTGGTTGGGCCGATGTTCAGCCATGTGCTTGGAAATCTTGTCTTGTTGGAATTCGATAAGATGATGCGCTCAAAATACCCCGACCGATATTTTAGGTATGTTGACGACGTTGCTTTGGTTATACCAAGAGATGAAAAAGACGCGGCCTTGGCCTTCATTAGGAAAAAACTCAGAGGCATCGGCCTCAAGCTAAATAAAAATAAGATTGGAGTTTTGGGTGCGGAACAATGGAAGACCGCCACTAAAAATCAGTCGGTTGATTACGATAGCGAAATTCACCGTATAGATGATGTGGAGTGGATGAGCTTTATTGACCGATTAAAATGTTTTTTGATGGCTAATTCTGGCCTCGCTGAGGAACTTGCAAAAAAGCTGCGTGATGCCGAGATTCGTATTTCCATTCCACATTACTCAGCTTTCGTCAGAAACTCAGATTATGTTGACCGCTTTAGTAAAAGGTTAAGCTCTCAGAAATTCAGGAGAAAAATCGCGGATATTACGATTCAGTCAATCGTGGATGAAGCGAAACAAACCAGTGAAATTTACCAGCAGGAATTCAAAAATGTTTGGGACGAGTTTCATAGGGATAATTCATTGAGGCGAAAGTGGCTACTTTCACGGATTCGCTATATTCTCGGCAGGCTTATACTCGTCGCTCCAAAGGACGCGCTCGTCATCCTTGCGGAACAAATAAAAGACCACAAAGACTTGTCTGAACATGGGGCGATTTTCAAGGCATTGGTCACGCGAGACGTATCGGAGTTGGTTTGCTTTTCTGGAAAAGTGAATGCTGCCGCAGGTCAAGTTCTATCCACTGACACAAGCCCTGTTAAATGCTATCCAAAAATGTGGAGTCGAGAGGCAGTTGAAGGTTACGTCACTCTTTTGTTGTTGGGGGTAAATCTTGAAGCAGAGCCACCAAAAAGGGTTCAACAACAATTCATAGTCCGATTCACGAATGGTGTTCACCACCGCCATGATTGGCTCAAAACATCAAACGGGTTTTTACAGGAACTCTTGGCGTTGTCTAACGGAAGTTCGCTTGAACGTCATCGTTCTTTGCTCCAAGAGCCTGTTGACCCTGATGAAAACTGGGTTTTGTTTGCAGATGAATTGAGAGGCATGAGTTCGTAAATGTTGGAAATTATTTTTTGTTCACCTACTCCTTTAGCTTGGCCTCAAAGAATTCCATTGTTTCTTGGTTGGTTATTTTGGCTTTGGATATTGTATCGCGCAAATGCGCCTGAATCTGTTCGTTGTTCGGCTTTGGCGAATTTACAGCCGCGTTCAACTTTTCCCGCTCATTTTTGAAATCTTCGTATTCTTTGCTCATGTTTGACTGTCACACCATGTTGGCCGAATGTCAAAAACCCACACTGGCCGTCGTAAAGTTTGGGGTTTGTTGGCCGTGTCCTGCGCTTTTCAAATGCTTCGAGGCTGCTCGACCCAAACTTTTTGGTCGCGCAGAGCCAAAGACCCCTTAAACGGCCTCTGCCCGTGCCGTAAACGCCCTGTGAGCGACGTTTGAAACAGGATTGAGGTTGTTTTGTCTTATCAGGACTTGGAAGCCTCTGGCTGAAATAGGGCGTGGAACGACTGGTAACTTAAAAAGTCTGTCAGGGCTGATGTTTTTGTGAACTGTTGTGTATCTTTGGAGATGCTTGTCATTGCATATAGAAGTTAGGGGGTGTTGTCTGCTGAATTGATTGTCAGGGGCCAGTCCCAAATTTATTTCCCCCAAATAAAATGGCTTTTTAACCTGCGGGATATACAGATAAATCCGTCTGGACTTGGGAAAATGCATTAGGAAGCATTTGGAAAGACAAGTGTGAGCAAAAGTGTGAGCAAGGGTGCCAGAATCCGCCCGAAAATGTAGTGGCCGAGTCCCCTTGTGTAGTCCCATAAACTCTGGCAAAATCATAATCAGTAGGCGTAATTCTTGGCCGATTCCGACCCTCGCCTCCAAACTTCAACCGTTGAAGTTGAATGACTTAGGAGGATTTGCGAGGCGTCTGTCAGCAAAAACGTCAGCAAAATTGCTGACACTTTGAACGCACCGGACCAACACCCGGCCAGCACTCTGACAGCACGGTAACGCGGACAATCCGGTTTCCTTAAGCTCGTAACAAACGTTATGAGACAACAATACCGCATGTTCCTCCGGGGAACGGTTTACTGGATTCAGGACAACCTCACCGGCAAGCAAACATCCCTGGGCACCAAAAACGTCGCTGAAGCGAAGCGGCTTTTGAGCGCCAAAAATGAAGCTCACCGGCAACCCATCATCAACATGCAGATTGCCCGCGCGTATCTTCAAGTGGGCGACCCGCAATCGGTCAAACGCACGTGGCAATCGGTGATGGATGAAATCGTGAAGTTGAAACGCGACGACACCCACAAGCGCTGGCTGGTGGCCATCAAAGACAAAGCCTTCGACGGGCTGCGCAATATTCCATTGATGGAAACTCGTGCTGAGCATCTCCTGCGGGCCATGGAAAAAGGAAAGGTGTCCACGAACATCTACCTTCGGCGGATTCACAATTTCGCACTGGGAATGAACTGGCTGCCGGTGCCGGTCATTCCCAAGCGCATCTGGCCATCGTTCTCATTCAAGGACAAGCGGGCCATCACACTGGACGAACACCGCGCCATCGTCGCTCGGGAGATGAATGGTGAACGTCGCGCCTTCTATGAACTGGCGTGGCACATTGGTGCATCGCAATCGGACATCGCATTTCTGGATGCGGAAAATGTTGATTGGGAAAACCAAATCATCAGTTACGAGCGAAAGAAAACTGGGGAACTCGCGTTTATTCGTTTCGGAAAAGACGTTGAACGGATACTGAGCGACCTGCCGTCAACCGGTCCCCTTTTCCCCTACCTCCGCAGCGTTCGCGCGGGCGACCGGGCGACTGAATTCAAGCAACGCTGCCGTGGGCTGGGCATCGAGGGGGTGAGCCTCCACTCCTACCGCTATGCGTGGGCGGAACGCGCTCGCAAATCGGGCTACCCCGAACGCTTCGCGCAGGAAGCGCTTGGCCATAACAGCAAAGCTGTCCATTGCTTGTTGTTTTTTGAGTTAATACATATTTAAGAAGTTGTCTGCCAGGATGCCGTGCGAATTCAACGCCTTGCACGGAAATCCCTGTCTCATGTCCCGGTAAAATCTGCCCCAAATCCCGAATTCCTGTCTCAGTTCACCGTTTCCTGCCTCAAATCCCGGTCATTCATTTTTAGCACGGTTCTTTGACCTTACGGAAGGACTCAAACAAGGGTTCAAAATGTGGTAGAACTAGGGGAGCTTCTGGAGGTTTAGCTTCCAAGCAAAGTCGAGTGATGCGAGCGCATTTCTTGACCGAATTTGAGATGGGCGCAGATTCCCGTTAAACCGAACTACCATTCGGCTAAGGGGACGGAGTTTACCAACCGTCACATCTGTGTCCCGTAGAGCGTGGTGCCGCGAGAGTGGCCCGCCACGTTCGAGAGAGGCTTTTGGAAGTAATCCCCGGTCACCAACCGGGAGTAATATCCAAATTCTATCTCATGCACTTTAGCGCGTCGCGAATGCGGGCGAGCGGGAAAAACTTTGTCGTGCAATTCGGCAAAGCAGTTTGATTCAAAGCGGGTGCGCAACAAATCGGATTTGTTGCAAATCCCCCAACGGGCTGCGGACCAAAGCCACACATGGCCATCGGGGTTAATTGCCCTGTCGGGTTCGCATAACGTTCGCTGGCGTCGGGAGTCGGGCAGTGGCAACACTGACCTGCCGGAATCTGACACATTCCGGGTATCCGCCGAAAAAGCGGAACATGAAAAGCTCAACGATGAAAGGGGCAGCAAGCCCTTGCCAGTCAGCATCAGCAGAGACGGAGCCGAATCGGGAAAAAACATTCCAGAGAGGATAAGGGGATGCTTCTGTATTCTAACCCCTGAAATCAGTCCGCAAGTTGGGACTGGAAACTATGGTGAGGCGGGAGCCACACACATATCTGAATGGACGGGACGAAAGCGTTCTGACCGACGTGACTGCTGAAGTGAAGAGTCAAACTAACCGCGCAAGGTCTGAGGTTTCCGGAGTGGTATCCGGTGCTGGCCAAGTCTGCCAGTGCTTCAAACACCTTAGACTGATGAGAGTGCTCCAAGTAGGAAGAACCGCAAGGTTCACGCAACTTCGGCAAGGCAGTCGAAGTGGCGTGTGCGTGCTGACGGGTGGTGCCGGGCACAAATGCACACACGAAAGGAGTGACGGGATTATCTCCCATCTCAATGAAGTCGTGGGCGGGTGAAGTCCAAATCTTCACCCGCCTATCGCCATGCGGAGAACTGCGTTCCGATTTTTTGGTCTTGGGGACAAGACACGGAAAACGGAAGGCATCATTATTTTTTTAGGAGCAACGACAATGTGAAGTAGCACGAAGGATTTTCAGGCAACCGCAACTGCTATTATTGGGCAACTGCAATACGGGAATACAGCGACGGACGGCACGATTCACGGCCAATCGTGTGCCGACCGACCGCTGCGTTGTCTGTGTGCAAGCACCAGAGCAATTGCACGGGGGTTTTGACAGGCAGCCTGACCAGTCAGCGGGGTTCTGCGATGAGCGAAGGATTTCGGGCTTTTGAGAGGTTGCGCCCCCAACCAAGCAACCTCTCATCCTTGAAGCGGCGGCGCGTTACTGGCAAAATGCGCTCCGGTGAAAATCGAGCGACTCAAACTTGCGACTCGCGCCTTGTGGCTCTTGGCGCTGGCGTTGATTTGGCTGACGGCGCTGCCCGCTCGCGCGGTGCTGGAACCAGATGGTGCGAATGATGCAGCTTATCAAAATGCGGCTATTAATTTTGGGCCGAACCTGGCGAAGGTAAGTCTTCTATATCAAGGCAACACATACATCACCTCTGGCGTCATAATAAGCAGCAATTGGGTCGTTACGGCTGCGCATAATGGTTATGATAGTCAGGGAAACCCATACACAACAATTGTTGGAATTTCACAGGGCGTAGTCCCAAACACTCTCAGGCCGATTGAAGGCACTTGGCTTTATCCTGGATATAATGGCAGCGGCAATACCGTGGACTTAATGCTGGTTCGGTTATCTGCGCCTGTAAATGCGCCCGCTTTGATTTTTGGTGCAGCGACCACTGGCTCAATTGTTACTTCTGCGGGTTTTGGAAGCTATGGAACCGTCTCCGGTGGGCTTAATACTGGCGACGGAATTGCTAGAGCATGGCAAGCGACAGTTGATGCCAATACATATGGCGGATATTCCTCTAGTTATTACCAATCCACTGATTTTAATTATCGCTTGAATGGTGTGAGTTTGAATGGTCGCGGTGCAAACGGAGATTCTGGCGGTCCAGTTTTTAATTCACAGGGCCAGCTTGTTGGAATCAATATTGCGGGAGGAGGCAGTCCAATTGGTAGCACCGAATATTTGATGCTTTCCCAACCAGACGTGTATGCGTGGATACAAAATACCATCACGCCGGTGGAGCCGCAGGTGTTGAGTCTGGCGCGCGAGGGGGCGGATGTGCGGTTGGTCTGGCAGGGGAAAGGCGGTTCCAACTACGTGGTGCAAGCCGCCGCCACGCTCTCCGGAACCAACGCCTTCTCGGATGTCTCCGCGTCCATCACGCTCCCCGGCGTCGGCCCGGTCACCACCAATTTCCTCGACGCGGGCACGCTCACCAATCGTCCCGCCCGCTTCTACCGTATCCGCACCAACTAAAATTCTCCGCCGATTCAGGACGTTGAGCCGCAATGCAACGTCGCTTCCACTGCGCTGCATAACGCCTGTGGAGGTTCGGTATGGCGTATCAATGTGTGGCCACTTCAGTGGCAGGCTTCGTCCAGCAACTCGCGGTGGCTTACGTCGCCAACGATTATTTCTTCTACGTCACCGGCAACATTCCGCCTGAAAAAGACCCGTCCAAAACGGATGTAAAAATTCAGACGGCCTACGGTATTGCCGTCTCCAAGTTCACCCGCTCTCGTCGTAAGAAAAGCGCGCTCGCGAATGTTCAATATCTGCGTTACCGCAATTTCTTCATCATCATCGCCACAGGCGGTTATCACAAATTCTTTGCTGACGAGTCGAGCAAGCTGCTCGACATCCGCAGGCATCCGCTTTCCTTCATGGGCTATTCCATCGGGTATCGCCGGGCATTCGGTCGTGGTCTGTGTCACGCCTCCGTCCGCATCCATGCGGACCGCTACACCGAACTCAAGCAACACCTTGGCGGCATAGCCGTCCAACGAACGACCGAGGAACTGTGTGGTGAGTTTGCCCGGCTTCCTTTCGAGCCCTACGCGCCAGTTAGGAATCAGTTCTTTGCGCTGCTGCGGCTTGTGAACCGCAAGCGGGCAGTGGCTGGCTTGGAGCGTGTGCCGGTGGAGGCGCTCCGGCTCCGGCGCTCGCCGGTGCGTCCGTTCGCTACCAGCGAACTTTCTGAGGACTGCCCGGCTTCAACCGTTTTGAAAATTGATTTATGTAACTGAAACTTTTGGAGATGAACCATGAGCATGATGAAAGACCCCGGACAAAATCACGAAAGCGGTGGAGGCAATGATGCTCCGCCAGAAAAATTGGACTTGGTTGCCCCCAAATTTGGCGGGCGTCCTTTTCCCAATTGGCCGCAAAAATTCATTGTGGCCATTGATGGCTGGGCGCAAACCGGAAAAAACACCGCAGGCGAACTTGTTGCTGAAGCCATTGGCGGTGTGCTGGTGGATTCAGGGAGATTCTATCGGGCATTCACCAAAGCGTGCATTGATGGCGGGGTGAACCTGGATGCTGAAGATTGCGTCGCTGAATTCTGCTGGAACGCGTCCTTAGATTTCCGGCTCCTGCATGAAGGCGGCAAGGTCATGGAGATGCAAGTCGCCATCGACGGGAAATGGTTCACGAAAGAGGAGTTGTTCCTCGTCGGCAGGGATACCAGCCGAGTGGCACGCGTGTTTGAGGTCCGGCAAATTGTGAACCGGGCTTTGCGCATGTGTGAGAAGTTCGGACGGGTCGTCATGCTCGGTCGCGATATTGGCAGCACGGTCATTCCCGACACTCAATTCAAATTCTTTTTGGATGCACCGCGTCAGATTCGTGAGCAACGCCACTTGCGAACCAACAAATCTTTGGGAGCGCTTGAACGCGACTTCGCGGACCGGCATGTCGGCTTCCTTGATTATCCATGAGCGAATTTCAGGAAATGAGCGACGCGTCACGAAAACGCATTCTTCCGACGGAACGTCACTGATGGAGCCGTAAAGCCCGCTATCGGGAAACGGTAGGTTCAGAAAACTAGAGGCCAGAAAGAGCGACCGGTCGCGCACGGCATATTGCGTCGAGGTGGAGTTGCCAGACTGCGTCACCGTGTTCTCTGTATAACGAACCTGGCCAAAATATTCTTCCGCCCATTTCGCAGTTCCCGGTGCGCCTGCGCGAAGAAAAGTTTTGTGGGCGCACTGCGCGTAAATGTCTTCGGTGATTTGTTTGCCATAGACGGCTTCGAGTCCTTCGTTGGTTTGCGTTCCGAGCAGAATCGAAATTCCCTTCGAACGGCCCATAGTTAGCAAGTGATGGACACTGTCACATTTTCCAAGGTCAGGAAATTCGTCGAGGATGTAGAACGTCCTTGGTTCAGAGGTATCTGATTTTTGCAGCCCCTCGTCGGCCAGTGATTTCAGAATGATGTTGTTGATGGGTTTGAGGCTCTCCTTCATTACCGGGTCGTTTCCCAAGACCAGCACACCCGAATGGGACAAGAATTCCTTTACCGAAAATTTCTTTTTGTTTTTGCAGGTCGCCCAAAGCGCGGCGACTTCTTCAAACTGCCCCAGTTTTGCACCTAATGTGGAAATGACTCCGGCAGAGTTTTTTTCGTCGCCGATAATGCGGGCGACGATTTCACTGGCACGCTGATGACCTTTGACAACCGCTGCAATGGTTTCGCGGCTGGAAAACGCACACAGAAAATCGCGTAAATCCCAAGGTTGCTTCTCCCGGTTCGCAGCCAACGCGATTAGGACGGCAAAAACCAATTCACGGCTGGCTTGATAAAAATAGGGAGCGCTGCTTCCTTTTTCCTCCTCAATAAATTGTGCCGCCACGTAACGGGCCATGGCTGCTCCCGTTACAGCTTCGGAGATGTCCCAATAGACTGAACGGGCGTCAAAGGGATTGAGGATGAATACGTCTTCGTCCTCCGGCTTGAAGCCCAAAGCCGCAAGGAACGGAATCAAATTGCACTTGGCATCAAAGGCAATCACTTGCTGCGCAACCGTCACATTGAGGCGCACCCGGTAGATGATGGATTGGATGAAAAGTAGGATGGCGGTTGTTTTTCCAGAGCCGGAAGCGCCGACAATCAGCAGGTGCTTCAATATCCATTTGATGGGAATGTTTCGCATCGCCCAAAAAAAGAATTTCGGATTCGGTTGCACGGCGCTGGGTAGGGTCACAGGTTTGGTCGGCTCGCATGGTTCGGTGGAACCGAACAATTTCTCGAATGTGTTCCCGTCCTTTTTGCCGGGTTCATCTTCCGGTTCACTGAATAGATTTTTTGAAGTTCTCATGTTTGTTTGAGCGTTGATTTTTGTGGTTAGTCATTGATGCCCCGTCGTCCTTGGGGGCGGGTTGGGTCAACTTCATTGGATTCCGTCTCGAAAAATATGTGGTAGAGATTCATGGAGAGCGGCCAAGCAATAACGCAAAGCAGGTAGGCGGCGAGAAACGACGCCCCAAAAAGTCCGCCCAAAATCAGCGCCTGTTTCTGCCATGTGCCGATAAACACTTGGATAAGCAGCAACGCTGAGAGGTAGTTCACGACAAGCGCGAGTTTGACGATGCGTGAAGTTTTGCTGGCAACCGCAACCCAGAGACGGCGCGGCACAAGCCATTTTGCGAGCAACCCCAGCGCAATTAAATACACGGCGGACATCAGAATGAAGTCTCCCCATGATTCTTCGTGCGATGCGACGTAGCCGGTGATGCTCCACATGATGGCAAGACTGATGAGCAGAAAGACCCGCTGAAATCTCCGCAACTGGCGCGGTGTCGCGTTGTTGATGAATTCTTGAAAATGCCAGGTCAGTGACTTGGTCGCAGCGTCCGAAGCGCTCTCAAGGTCCAAGATTTTTTTGCAGCGAGGACAATCGGCATATTCTTTGGGAACCGGATGCTCGCATTTTGGGCATTGAATCCGAAACATAAGCGCCCACAAATGAGCCAGCTTGTGCCGTTGCCAATTCAGATAGCTCCGCAGGTCGAGCGGTCTATTGCAGACCGAGCAGTGCTTGTCTGACAAATTTACCGCGTGCGCGGAGTTGTAAGGACATTTTACTTTCATAATTTTAGTGGGATTGGCTGAGGATTTTTTGATTTTCTTCCTGGCGTTTCTTGTATTCGCGAAGCGCCTTCAGAGCCGAGGGACCAAGCACCCGGATGGCGGGTAATTCCAATTTGCTCAGCGGATTGAAACTAGGCGCATTCTTGAAAATCTTCTTTTTCTGCACCCGAATTTCAAAAAAGGTCTGATTTCCAATTTTGAAACTTTTGGATTTTTCGATATTGCCCCATTTGCGGGCCGGTCCAAATCCGATGACAATCCGGAAGGTAGTCACCTTCCGCAGCGGATTTTTGTCGCTTGCTTTTGGGAACAACAAACCGCGTTCAATGCGAATCCAGTTCTTTTTAGTGTTCTTGCTCTTTCCTTCCTTTTTACGCACTGATTCCTTTGGCGGCGGGTTGGATTCCTGTTGCTGAGTTTTGCCGACGCTCTTCTCTTCTTTGGTATTGGTTTCAGCTTTTTTCTCGGTCACCACTCAACGCCTACTTCATTGATTGAATATTTGATAAGTAATTAGTGCTCCTGTGTTTTTCTAAGACTCTCGTTATCTTTTGAAAACCATTCGATCAAAACAAAAAGTAACAATTTCAAACAGCGCAACTTCATTAAATCACAACCAACTAAATCCAACATTTTCATCATTAATATACGACCACGAAGGTAGCGTATCAAGAAAAATATTTGCGTCGTCGATTTTGGCTTATCAAGAGACAATTGGAAATGTTTTGACCGTAAGACCATAATCATGCAGCCAACACTTTTTGTCATGCGCAGACAACGAGCAGGTACGAGCTA
>Ga0208507_1001279_pt1 | contig 14374 bp, 15 predicted proteins | sample CryBogCBH12Aug01_FD_184626 | JGI IMG/M metagenome (GOLD analysis project Ga0208507, IMG submission 184626) | Freshwater microbial communities from Crystal Bog, Wisconsin, USA - CBH12Aug09.1 (SPAdes) (version 2) | ecosystem: Environmental > Aquatic > Freshwater > Lake | place: Crystal Bog... | reverse complement strand
ATTTGACCGGCGTCAAACTCGCCGGGATTGGCGGCATCATTTTGCTCATCGGCCTCGCGGGCGGCTGGTGGCTGGTGGCGCAGGCCATTAAGCCGGTGGACCTCATCAGTGCCACTGCCGCCAAGATTGCCGCCGGCGATCTTTCCCAGCGCATCAATGTGGCCGAAACCGAGAGCGAGTTGGGCCGCCTTGCCGCCGTGCTGAACTCCACCTTTGCCCGCCTGGAAACCGCCTTTGCGCAGCAGAAACAGTTTGCCGCCGACGCCGCCCACGAACTGCGCACGCCGGTCACGGTCATTCTCACGCAGACCCAGCTCTCGCTGAACCGCGAGCGCACCGCCGCCGAATATCAGCAGACGGTCATCGCCTGCCAGCGCGCGGCCCAGCGCATGCGGCGGCTCATCGAGTCGCTGCTGGAACTGGCCCGCTACGATGCCGGCCAGGAGTCGCTCAAGCGCCTGCCGTTCGATTTGGCCAATACCGTGGGCGAAAGTGTGGAACTGGTGAAAACCCTTGCGGATGAGCGCGGCGTGACGCTGGACGCGGAAGTGGTTCCGCTGGAAACGACCGGCGACCCCGAGCGGCTCGCCCAAGTGGTGATGAATCTCCTGACCAATGCCATTCAATACAACCGCCCCAGCGGCGCCGTCCGCGTGCGGCTGGAACGCACCGGGGATTTGGCCGTGCTGACGGTGAGCGACAACGGGCCGGGGATTGCGCCGGAGGATTTGCCGCATGTGTTTGAACGCTTCTACCGCGCGGACCGTTCCCGCACGGGTGCGGGCAACGCCGGCCTGGGGCTGGCCATCTGCCAGGCCATCGTGGAGGCGCACGGCGGCACGCTCGAAGCCGCGAGCGAACCGGGCGCGGGCGCGACCTTCACCCTGCGGCTGCCGGTGGTAATGCAACCTTTCAGCAATTCAGTTGCCTGACCGCCGCGCTCGGTTTAAAACATTCCCCGTGAGCCAGCAGAACCCAACGCCGGGATCAGAAATCATCCTCTATCAAACCGAGGACGGACGCACGCGCCTGGAGGTCAAACTGGAAAACGAGACGGTTTGGCTTTCGTTGAATCAAATCGCGGAACTATTTCAGCGCGATAAATCTGTAATTTCAAAACACATCAAAAATGTATTTGCAGACGGAGAATTGAACGACAAGTCAACTGTTGCAAATTTTGCAACAGTTCAAAACGAAGGGAAACGGACGGTCTCACGCAATATTGAGTTTTACAGTCTTGATGTGATTATTGCCGTCGGCTACCGGGTGAAATCCCATCGCGGTACGCAGTTCCGGCAGTGGGCGACCGCGCGGTTGAGTGAATACCTGGTGAAGGGTTTCACGATGGACGATGAGCGGCTGAAAAACCCTCCCGGCAAAGGCCAAACGGATTATTTTGACGGACTGCTGGAGCGCATCCGGGATATCCGCTCATCCGAACGGCGCTTTTACCAGAAGGTGCTGGATATTTACGCCACGAGCGTGGATTACGCGCCGGACGCCGAGATGACCCAGGATTTTTTCGCCACCATACAGAACAAAATGCACTGGGCTGCCCACGGGCACACCGCCGCAGAGGTCATCCACCAGCGGGCCGACGCCAAGCAGCCATTCATGGGACTAAAAACCACCCGTCCCGGCGGCATCATCCGCAAGGAGGACCTAACCGTCGCAAAAAATTATCTAACGGAGGATGAGTTGCAAACCCTGAACCGGATTGTGACCTTATACCTTGAGTTTGCTGAGCTACAGGCGATGCAGCGTCGGCCCATGACCATGCGCGATTGGATTTCGAAACTTGATGAATTTTTGAAAATCTCCGGACAAAAGCTGCTGGATCATGCCGGCAAGATTTCCGCCGAGGTGGCAAAATCCAAGGCTGAGCAAGAATATCGCGAATACCACGCGTTCCTTGACACCCAGCCCCGGAAGGTGGATTTGGACTTTGAGAAGGCCATCAAACAGCTTCCCAAAACCGCGCTCTCCAAAAAATCAGCCAAGCAGGCAAAACCTCCGACAGGATAGCACAAAGGCAGCCAGAAGCCGCGAGCGAACCAGGCGCAGGCGCGACCTTTACCCTGCGGCTGCCGGTGTAGTCCCCCCGTTCGCACCGGAGCGCAGAGCATTGCTCTGCGAGGTTCTAAATTCGCAATCAGGCTGGCTAGGGGCGGGAAACTCGCAGAGCAATGCTCTGCGCTCCAGCTACCGCTGCCACGCGGTCAGCTTTCCGTGATGACGGTGTCGGCGTGCTCGTAGGCGGGGGCGCACATGCAGAGCAGTTTCAAGACCTCCGGGCCGGGATTCCAGAGCTTGTGCTTCTGCCCGGGCGGAATGGCGATGGCATCGCCCACGCGCACCGGGCAGGTTTCCTCGCCAATGCGCAGCGTCCCCTGCCCGGCCGTGATGTAATAAATTTCCTCCGTGACCACATGGTAATGCTCCAGCGTGCTGCCGCCGGGCGGCACGCGCGCCTCGGCCAGGCTTTGGTTACGGATGGCGGAATTGCGCCAGGCGAGCAGTTCGCGGATTTCCGAGCCGTCCTTGGTGGTGAAGGCCGGAACGTCATCGAGATTTTTGATGTCCATATGCGGATTGGCCGGAGCCGCCGGAAACATAGCGCCGGGAGGTTTGACATTCCAGCCGAATACGGGGATGTTGGGGTAGACTCAGTTCGGGGTGCAGGGCAAAATTCTTCGGGCCGGTTGAAAACGGTAACGGCTGCCGGAGCGCGGCTGTGTCGGAGACCAGCCGCAGCAACGTGGCCAGTGCCGGGCGTGTGGCGCAAGGTAAAGCGGCTGGATGTCTGGATATTGCTGCGGCTGGCTTTCAGCACAGCCGCGCTCCGCCAAAGCAGAATTTTGTCCTGTGCCCGGGGCCGACTTGAATCTCGGGTGAATGCATGGACGAATGGATTACCATAGACTGCCCGTATTGCGGACAGTCGTTTGAGATTACCGTGGACACCACTACGGCGCAGCAGCAGTTTGTCACGGACTGCGACATCTGCTGCCGGCCCTGCACGGTCAGCGTCGAATGCCAGGACGGCGAGGTGGTGCGCTGCGATGTTTTGGCGAATTGAAATCTTGCATCCGCCGCCGGGGTGAAGTAGACTTTCTGTCCGTTTGATGCATCCATAGCTCAATTGGATAGAGCGGCTGACTACGGATCAGCAGGTTTCAGGTTCAACTCCTGATGGATGCACCACTTCTTGAATGCAATCAGCGTGTTGCATTGTGTTTAATCCCAGAAACAAAAACACAATTATTTTAACGCTTTCACATTGCTTCCACTTTCGAAGTTTTGAATGAACTTTGAACCCACGCCGCTAAATTGAAACGCCAGAATGCTGTCAGAAAGTTTACCTGCGATGACCAGCCGCGAACCGGGAACTCTTTTCCATTACAATGGAGCACCCCTACCCTGCCCACGTCACCATGCTCGTTAATACGTTTGGACGATTCTGAAACTAAGCTAAAACCCAAACTAGCGATTTCCAACCATGCTCGGTGACCATCGCATAAAATAATTGTCCCGCTTCGCAAATTGTTGATTGTGCTGGAAAAGTGTTCTCGACAATTGGAGACCACGGCATTCAGAGCGTCTGGATTGCTCCTAGATAATGCCCCCCAGCGTTCTTTCAAGGTGCAAGCAACGACATCAATGTGAACGGCGCTACCCGTAAAATATGTCCAGTTTGGATTCACACGATTGATGACGCTTTCCATCTTTTCAAAATACGGATGCCAATCCCGACTTGAATCTTGGAAATACAATAGTCGGCGGGTTATGGCGTCCGCCATATTTGCATCATTCAAGTCAACCCTGGATGATCGGCCGTAATCTGCCAATAAGGCGAGCCGGAGGCTTCGATCCTTCGCAACGTCTCCACCTTTTAAAAAATACTCATTGTAGGCGGGATTCAACCCAATCGTGGCAACTTTCAGGGATGGATTTAAGACGTTTCCAAAATAGGGAACCGGCAAACATTCCGCCATCACACGGTCTTGGCATGCAGCGTCTCCAATGCAGCGATTGCATTTTTCAATTTCCATGAAATCAGCATAATGGTTTCGCCTTCCAAAATCCATCTTTGACTTGGCATCCCAAAGGCACCCTCTCACCCGCCAATCAACACCAGGTTCTTGAGGGTCGGTGCGGGCAGGCCGCCTTTGGGTTCCTCGGTGACGGCGAATTTACCCGCGGTCTGGATGGTCTTGTCCGCCTTGAAATCCACGCGCACGGTGCCCTGGTCGCTCACTTGGAACACGCCGGCGCTGACCGGGGCCGGATTGCCGGGGTCCAGCACCCACAACTGATAATCCCGGCCCGGCGGCAACTGCCGGAGGTGCTGCACCACAAATATCCCGGCCTGCTTTTGTGCATCCCACAGGGTGACGCCGACGGCCTGGGGCGAATCGGCGAGTTGGGAATTCAGCATGGCAATCCGCAGGTTGGCCAGCAGGTTGGTGGCCTGCAGTGCCAGCACGGTTTGTTGCAATTGGTTCGTGGAAGCTTGGAGGGCGGCCGCGAGCTGGTTCAGGCTGCGAATTTGGGCGGTTTGGTCGCCGACCTGCCGCCGCAGCCGGGTGTCTTGCGTAAACAGCATCAGGCACACGACCGCGAGGCCGGCAGCAAACGCCCACGGCAGCCAGAAGCCGAAGCCGGCGGAACGTTCGGGCCGGACGGCGGGGGTGGGAGCCGGGGCCACCTGGGCCAGCACGCGGTCGCGCAATTGCGGCGGCGGCTCCCGCCGGGGCACCGCGCCGGCCAGCGCGCCGGTGACCGGGGTCAACCGGGCGACAAAGGCGTACAACTCGGGGTCGGTCTTGAGGGCGGCCTTAAATTCGGTGGCTTCCTGGGGCGTGAGCGCGCCGAGCACATGCAGGGCTGCCTGTTCTTCCCGGATGGGGTCAATCATGGCGGCCCTCCAGTTGATCGCGCAACCGCAGCAGGCCGCGCCGGATGCGGGCCTTGATGGTGCCGATGGGTTCCTGCAGTTTTTCGGAAATCTCGATTTGGGTCAGGCCGGAGAAATAGGCGAGCTCGATGGCGCGGCGCTGTTCGGCGGGGAGTTCGCCGAGGGCGGTCTGGATTTGCCGCGCCTGATCCTGGCCCAAGAGGGCTTCGTTCACGGTGTCCGCCGCATCGTCGGCCAGGGCGAATTCGGCTCCGGCGGCTTCGTTCAAGCGGGTACGGCGCTGGGCGGCGCGGAGGCGGTCAATGGCCTTGTTGCGGGTCAGCGTGGCCACCCAACTGGCAGCCTTGCCCAATTTGGGGTCGAAATTGCCGGCCTTGTCCCAGACTTGGGCGAAGGTTTCCTGCACCACATCCTGGGCCTCGGCGGGGTCGTTGAGAATCTTGCAGGCCACGGAATACATGAGCACGGCATGGCGGTCGTAGAATTGCCCGAACGCCGTCCGGTCCTGCCGGGCGATGCGTGCAAGCAATTCGACGTCAACGTCCGTGGCTGCCGGCTCGTTCACTGGTTGAATCAGGGACAAAAGACCACCGTAATACCCCGCGCCCAAGGGGCAGGGAATCCGCACAAAACCCGTTTGCGCACAGAGGGTCATAGCAAATCCAACCGATGATGACAAGTTGACATCTTCAAAGGAATAACGCGCGCGGCGGCCGGTTGGATGCAAAAATAATAATTGCATCCAAAACGCCGGGCCGGACGTTTAATCTTTAGAAGCGATTGAATAGTGTGAATGATGCCACTCATGCATGACAAATATGGTTGGAGCAAGGGCCTCAAATCCCTGATCCGGTGGTTTGACACCGATCATGGCAACGAGGATGTGGCGGCCATCCGCGCCAAGCCGGACAAGGTGGAGTTCCTGCGCGTGCTGCCGTTCCTGCTTTTGCACTTGGGCTGCCTCGGCGTGCTGCTCACCGGCTGGAGCGCGACGGCGGTGGCCATGGCCATGGCGCTGTATTTCGTGCGCATGTTTGCGATCACGGGCTTTTATCACCGGTATTTTTCGCACAAGACCTTTCAAACGTCCCGGCCGGCCCAATTTCTGTTTGCCTTGCTGGGGGCCACGGCCGTGCAGCGGGGACCGCTCTGGTGGAGCTATCAGCACCGCCATCACCACCGGCACTCGGATGAGGACGAGGATGTGCACTCCCCCACCGTGCGTGGCTTCTGGTGGTCGCACATCGGGTGGATCACCAGTGCGCGGAATTTTCCGACGGATTATTCCCAGGTGCGCGACCTGACCAAATATCCCGAACTGGTTTTTCTGAACCGGTTTGACACGGTGGTGCCGATGTTTTTTGCCGCCGGGCTGTTTTGGCTTGGGCATTTTCTGCACGTCCACTATCCCGGCCTGGGGGTGACGGCGTGGCAGTTGTTGGTGTGGGGTTTTTTTATCAGCACCACGATTCTGTTCCATGCCACGTCATGCATTAATTCCATGGCGCACCTGCTGGGACGGCGCCGGTATGATACGGGCGACAACAGCCGCAACAGCCTGATTCTGGCCCTGATCACGCTCGGTGAAGGCTGGCACAATAACCATCACCGCTACATGAACACGGTCCGCCAGGGATTTTATTGGTGGGAAATAGATGTCTCCTATTATCTGCTCAAGGTCATTTCCTGGACCGGTCTGATTTGGAACCTGAAACCTGTGCCGCTTGCCGCCTATGAAGATACCCATCCAGTTCGTGAAATCCGTCCGGTTCCGGCCGACCATTCAAATCGCGCATGAAGCGAACCGCCATCATCGGAACCGGCATAGCCGGGTTGGGGTGCGCCCATTTTCTGCACCGGCGGTTCGAGCTGACGCTCTACGAAAAGCATGACTATGCCGGCGGGCACACCAACACGGTGACGGTGAGCGAAGGGGCGCGGAGCCTGCCGGTGGACACCGGCTTCATGGTGTTCAACCGCGTCACCTATCCGAACCTCACCCGGCTGTTTGCCGAACTGGGCGTCGCCATCCAACCCACGGACATGTCCTTCAGCGTCCAACATCGGTCGAGCGGGCTGGAGTTTTGCGGGACGAGCCTAAATCATTTGTTTGCGCAGCGGATTAACCTGGTGCGTCCGCGCTTTTGGAAAATGATCTGGAAGATCAATCGTTTCAATTCCGAAGCGGTGGCAGCGCTGGGCGATCCGAAGTTTCAAGATCATACGCTGGGCCAATACGTGCAGGAGCGCGGCTATGGTGATGATTTTATGAATTATTATCTGGTGCCAATGAGTTCCGCCGTGTGGTCCACGCCGCCAAATCTGATGTTGGAGTTTCCCGCCATCACTTTGCTGCGCTTCTTTCACAACCACGGTTTTCTGGGGCTGAACACGCAGCATCCCTGGCTGACCGTGACGAATGGCGCGAAATCGTATGTCGCCAAGCTCACCGCGCCGTTTCGGGACAAAATCCGGCTGTTGCGCGGGGCCGTGGCCGTCCGCCGCGAAGGCGGGTTGGTGAAGGTCACGGATGTTTCCGGGGAAACGGAGACTTACGACCAGGTGATTTTTGCCAGCCACGCGGATGACACCTTGAAATTGCTGGCCGATGCCGACCCACTGGAATCGTCGTTGCTCGGAGAATTCAAATACCAACCCAACACCGCCCTGCTACACACGGATGCCTCGGTCATGCCGCGCACCAAGCTCTGCTGGTCGGCGTGGAATTACCGCATTGACCGCGATGCTGGCGGTGCCATTCGGCCCTCGACGATCTATTGGATGAACCGGCTGCAAGGCGTGTCTGACCGGGAGAATTATTTTGTCTCCATCAATGGCGAACACTCGGTAAATCCGGAGCGTGTGTTGAAACGCATCAACTATGAACACCCTTTGTTCAGCCGGGGTGCCATCCGCGCCCAGGCCCGGCTGCCGGAATTGAACGCGCGCCGGGGTGGCGTGTATTTTTGCGGCAGCTATTTCCGCTACGGTTTCCATGAGGACGCCTTCACCTCCGCGCTGGAGTTGTGCCGGGTGATCACGGGAGAAAGGCTGTGGTCATGAACTCCTGCCTCTACGAATGCACCGTGATGCATCACCGGTTCGCGCCCAAGGTGCACCATTTTGAACATGCCATTTTCATGTTCTATCTGGATTTGGATGAACTGGATCAGGCGGCCCGGAACGTTTTCCTGTTCAGTCACAACCGGCGGAATCTTTACAGCTTTCGCGACACCGATCATGAACCGGCCGGCCCCAATCCGCTCAAGCAACGCGTGCTTGCATATCTGCGCCAGGAAGGGGTTTCCTGCCGGCCGGATACGCGGATCATGCTGCTGACCCTGCCGCGCATGGCGGGATACATTTTCAATCCCATTTCCATCTACTACTGCTTTACCGGGGATGGCAAACCCTTCGCCGCCGTGGCCGAAGTGGGCAACACCTTCCGCGAAATCAAACTCTACCTGCTGCGACCGGAAACACTCGGGACCGATGGCACTTTCAGTCTGGTCGTGCCGAAACATTTTTACGTTTCGCCCTTTTCCAGTCTGGAACTGAGTTTTGATTTTCAACTGGCCGTTCCCGGTCCGCAACTAGATATCCGCATTGATGACCGTGATGGTGCCAATAAAGTTTTGATCAGCACCCTGACGGGTCAGCGCGCCGAACTGACCGACCGCAACCTGGCCTGGTTCACGCTGAAATATCCTTTCATCACGCTCAAAGTCATCGGCCTCATTCACTGGCACGCGCTAAAATTGTGGCTGAAGAAGATTCCGTTTTATCGCAAGACGGAAAACATCGCCCTCCAGCAAGAAGTCTTGCGCCCGCATCCCAGCCTTGCCCCCAAACTCAAATGAACGAAACCACCGCCATTCTCAAAGCACCCGCCAGCCGGGCCGGCCAGCCCAAAGCTCCGGGATTCTATCAACGCGCCGTCATGCAGTCGTTGGCGCAGATGACCCAAGGCTGCCTGCGTTTGGAACTGCCGGATGGCACCCAAAAAATCATCGGCCAGCCCGGCGCGGCCATTTCCGCCAGCGTGCGCGTCACCAACTGGGATTTTTTCAAGCGCTGCGTTTTGTTCGGCGACGTTGGTTTTGGCGAAGGCTATGTGGACGGCGACTGGGAGACGGACGACATTACCCGTGTCATTGCCTGGTTCATCTTGAACGTGGAAAACTCGCCCTCCATGTCCGGCTCCCGCAGCAAACAACTGGTGATTAACCTGCTCGGCTGGCAGAACCGCATCGCCCACCTGCTCCGCCCCAACAGTCTCAACACCAGTCGCCGGAACATCGCGGAACATTACGACCTCGGGAACGATTTCTATCGCCTGTTTCTGGACCCAACCATGACCTACTCCTCGGCGTGGTTTCAATCCCCCACGGACACCTTGGAGCAGGCGCAGACGGCCAAATACGAACGGCTCTGCCAGCAACTCAAACTGAAGCCGGGCGAACACGTGCTGGAAATCGGCAGCGGTTGGGGCGGGTTCAGCCGCCATGCCGCAAAAAATTACGGTGTCCGCATTACTACCGTCACCATCTCCGAAGCACAATTCAAATACGCACGGGAACTGATGGTCAAGGAGGGCTTGGCCGACCGCGTGGAAGTCCGCTTGATGGACTACCGTAAACTCACCGGCCAGTTTGATAAAATCGCCTCCATCGAAATGCTCGAAGCTGTCGGCGACGCCTACCTCGAAACCTACTTTGCCAAATGCCATGAGTTGTTGCAGCCGGGCGGCTTGCTCGGACTCCAGATGATTACCTGTCCCGATTCGCGGCATGATTCCCTGAAAAAAAATGTGGATTGGATTCAGAAGCACATTTTTCCCGGCTCCCTCCTGCTGTCCATCCATCGCGTGAACGAAGCGCTGCGGCGAACCGGCGATTTGTTCTTGTATGATTTGTTCGACCTGGGTCTCAGCTACGCGGAAACCTTGAAGCGCTGGCGCATAGCCTTCAACCAGCAGGAAGCTGCGGTGCGCGCTTTGAACTTTGATACGCGGTTCATTCGCAAATGGAATTACTATCTGAGCTATTGCGAAGCCGCCTTTGCCAGGCGCAACATCAGCGTGGTGCAGGCCGTTTACACCCGTCCTAACAACCCCAGCCTTTGCCTGCCATGATCTGGTTACTCCGCGCCGCTTTTGCCTTTGTGCTGGTCACCATGCTCTGCGCCACGAGTTGGGCGAGCTGGGAATGTCCCCTGTGGAAAACGCCGGAGTCGGTGGTCCTGCACCCGTGGTTCATCGCCACGATGTTTGACACCTATTTTGGCTTCCTGACCTTTTATGTCTGGCTGGCCTACAAGGAGACCGCCGGACTCGCCCGCGTGGGCTGGCTCATCGCCATTCTGCTGCTCGGCAACATCGCCATGTCCACATATATGCTCCTGACCTTGTTCCGCCTGCCGGCCAATGCGACGATGGAACAGGTGTTGCTGCGGGCCAAAAAATAAATTGTACCGATGTCCACGCCGCCACCTACATCTTGGCTGAAACGATTCTGGCGCGAGCGCGTCCTCACGCTGATTGTTGGCCAGCTAAAACAGGGCATTACGCCGCAGAAGGTCGCCTTCACGGTGGCACTGGGATTTAATCTCGGTATCTTTCCGATTATCGGCGCCTCCACGGTGTTATGCCTGGCGGCGGGTTTCTGGTTTCGGCTCAACCAGCCGCTGATGCTGTTGATCAATTCGGTGACCATCCCGCTCCAGCCCCCGCTGGTGCTGGTGTTTGTCCGGCTGGGCGAAACCATTTTGCGCGCCCCGCATATCACCTTCTCCATTCCGGAACTGTTTCGGAAATTCTCCGCCTCGCCGGCCAAATTCATGCAGGAGTTTGGTCTCACCGGCTTGCACGGAATCTTTGCCTGGTCGCTCATCGCGCCGCTGGTGATACTGATCATGTATTACTCGTTGAAACCGCCCTTAAACCGGCTGGCCAAGGCCGTCAAACCGACAACTATTTCCCCCTTGCCATGAACCACGATTTTTTAACTCTGATGGGACTCGCGACCGGTTTTGCCGTCGGTCTAATGGTGCTGGTCTGGCTGTTGGCGCTACGCCTGAACAACCTAGGCATTGTGGATATTGCGTGGTCTTTCGGCTTTCTGCCCATCGTCAACGGGTTTGCGTGGCTGACGGAGGGCGACCCGACCCGGCGCGGCCTCATCACCGTCATGGCGGGGTTGTGGAGTCTGCGCCTGGCCGTGCATCTCGCCGTTCGCATTGCCGGTCATCATCCGGTGGAAGACGTGCGTTATGTTCGCTTGCGTGCGGACTGGGGGGAAAAGTTGCGGAGCAAGACGCTGGTGTTTTTCATGTTTCAGGCCGCCATTCTGGCCGGCCTTTCCGCCATCTTCCTCGTGCCGTGTTTGAACCCCGCACCGGGTATCACGCCCTTGGAATGGAGCGGCGTGGCGCTGTGGGTCGTGGCGCTGCTGGGCGAGAGCGTGGCCGACCGGCAATTGAAACAATTCCGCGCCAACCCCGCCAATCACGGCCAGGTGTGCCAGCAAGGCTTGTGGAATTATTCGCGCCATCCCAATTACTTTTTCGAGTGGCTGGTCTGGGTCGCTTACTTTCTCTTTGCCTGGGGTTCGCCCGGCGGCTGTTTCACCGTGCTGGGTCCGGGCATCATGCTGTTTTTCCTGCTGCGTGTGACGGGCATTCCGCTCACGGAAGAACTTTCGCTGAAGAGCAAAGGCGATGCCTACCGCGCCTATCAACGCACCACCAGTGCCTTCGTGCCGTGGTTCAAACAACGCGCCCCGCAGTCCAACTCCTGATTTCCCTATGAGCACTGAACAAGCCCTGAATCTCCGAACCAGCGCCGAGGCCAATCACCGCGCCCTACCGCCGCCCACCCTGTTGCTCGACCGACTACTGGAACGCAATCTCCTGCCGGACTGGCTGATTCGTATCGGCATCCGCCGCCTGCTGGCCCAGCGTTTGCGTGAGGAAAACCAGGGCAACGGTGAGGCGCAGCACGCGCACTTGCTCAGGCTGGTCGCGGAACTGAAGCGCAGCCCCATCGCCATCGAAACCAAGGCGGCCAACGAACAGCATTACGAGGTGCCCACGCACTTCTATGAGCTCTGCCTCGGAAGCCGGTTGAAATACAGCAGCGGTCTCTGGCCGGACGGCGTCACCACCCTCGATGCCGCCGAGGAAGCCATGCTGAAACTCACCTGCAAACGCGCCCAACTCGCCGATGGCCAGGCCATCCTCGAACTCGGCTGCGGCTGGGGTTCGCTGTCCTTGTGGATGGCCGAAAACTATCCGCGCGCGACCATCACCGGCGTCTCCAATTCCGCGACGCAAAAGCAGCACATTGATGCCGAAGCCCAAAAGCGTGGTTTGAAAAATCTGCGCATCATCACCTGCGACATGAACCAGTTCGATATTACCGACCAGTTTGATCGCGTGGTCTCGGTCGAGATGTTTGAGCACATGAAAAATTACGAGCGGCTGCTCGGCAACATCTCGCGCTGGCTCAAGCCGGACGGCAAGCTCTTCGTCCACATCTTTACGCACCGCGAATACGCCTATCACTTCGTGGCCCGCAATGAAGCTGACTGGATGGCCCGGTATTTTTTCGCTGGCGGCATCATGCCCAGCGATGACCTGCTCCTCTACTTTCAAAAGGATTTATCCCTGGAAAGCCACTGGCGCGTCAACGGCCGTCACTATCAGCAGACCGCCGAAGCCTGGCTGACCAACATGGACGCGCACGAGGCGGAAATCCGGCCGTTGTTCGCCCAAACCTATGGTCCCGAAAACGCCACGCGCTGGTGGGTTTACTGGCGAGTCTTTTTTATGGCGTGCGCGGAGTTGTGGGGCTACCGCCAGGGCGAGGAATGGCTGGTATCGCACTACCTGTTTACCAATCAGCGGTCCTGAAAGACGCCATGTTCACCGGCATTGCCATTCCCTCATATCGTCACTGCCTGTGGCTGGTTGTCTTGGCTGGGTTCGGCTGGCTGACCGGCTTCGCGCCCGCAGCGCCCGCGCAACCGGCCTATTCTTTTAGCAATTGCCTGACCCAGGCCGATGCCGCCTACCATCAGGGTGACCTGGCCAAAGCGCTGGAAATCTACGACCAAGTGCAAACGTTGGAAGCCACCAACGCGTCCCATCTCTGTGCGGTAACGAAGTGCTACTGCGATCTCATGCACCACAGCACGAATAGTGCAGCGCTGCCGGAACTGGCCCGCCGCGCACTGGCCGCATCGTTGCAAGCCATCCAAGCCGACCCGCTCAGCGTTACCGGTCATCTGTGTGTGGCCATCTGTTACGCCAAAAGTTTTCCGTTCGTGGATTTGCACACCAAGGTCGCCTACTCGCGCGGCATCAAAACCGAGGCGGAAAAGGCCCTCGCCCTCGACCCGCATCAGGACATCGCCTACTACCTGTTGGGCCGCTGGCATACCGGCGTGGCCAACATGGGTTTCTTCGCGCGCAGCATTGTCAAACTGGTCTATGGCGGTCTGCCTCACGCCAGTAATGCGGAGGCGATTGGCTGTTTCCAAAAAGCCATTGCGCTCGCTCCCAATCGCATCATCCATCACGCGGGCCTCTCGCGTGCCTATTGCGCCGCCGGTGAAGCGGCCTTGGCCCATCAGGAATTGGAAACGTGCCGGGCGCTTAAACCGGTTGATCAAGATGACGAAGATGCCCGGCAATTTGCCTTGGCCGCACTGGCCAGTTGGCCCCGCACCATACCCGACTCCCTATGACTCGCTTCCACCTCGTCCAACGTTTTGCCCTGCTGAGTTTCACCTGTCTGCTTGCCGCCTTGTGCGGCTGTGCCACCTGGTTGCCCCCCAGTGTGAAAGTAGAGCGCAATCTCACCTACGCTCAAGTGGATGGCACCTCACTGCATTTGGACATTTACGAACCCGCCCAACCCGTCGGCAAACTGCCGGTGGTGGTTTGGATTCATGGCGGGGCTTGGAACAGCGGCAGCAAGAATCCCTGTCCCATTGGCTTTATGGCGGCAAAAAATCTCGCCATCGTGAGCCTCGATTACCGGCTCACCCAAACCGCGCCCTTCCCCGCCCAACTGCACGACTGCAAAGGGGCCATTCGCTGGCTGCGCGCCCATGCGGATCAATATCATTTGGACGCGGATCATATCGGCATCTTTGGGGCCTCCGCCGGCGGGCATCTCGCCCTGCTGCTCGCCACCGTGCATGATAATCCGGCTTTGGAGGGCACCGTCGGCGGGAACAACGACCGTTCCAGCGCCGTCCAATGCGTCTGCGCCTTCTATCCGCCCACCGACCTGAACCGGTTGGTGAGCGATCCCGCCTTCCGCGCCAATCCCGACGCCGACGTGGCCAAATTAATTGGAGGCGCGGTCGGTTCCCATGTGGATAAAGCCTTGGCCGCCAGCCCGCTCACTTATGTGGACAAAAAGTGTGCGCCCGTGTTTCTCCTGCATGG
>Ga0208507_1001277_pt1 | contig 14377 bp, 11 predicted proteins | sample CryBogCBH12Aug01_FD_184626 | JGI IMG/M metagenome (GOLD analysis project Ga0208507, IMG submission 184626) | Freshwater microbial communities from Crystal Bog, Wisconsin, USA - CBH12Aug09.1 (SPAdes) (version 2) | ecosystem: Environmental > Aquatic > Freshwater > Lake | place: Crystal Bog... | reverse complement strand
TCAGCGTGCTGGCGTTTCAACACGGCAATTCCTCCGTGCCGGCTTCCGCGCTGCTCACCGCCGAGGATTTGACCGAGAGCGAACAGTTGCACCGGCTGGAGGTCGAGGCTTCGAGCCTGCGCCTCATCAAATCCATGTCCTACCGGCTGGTGAACGAAATCGGCAACGCCATCGTGCCGCTGTCCACGCACCACCAGTTGCTCAACGAAAGTTTCAACGACCCGGACTTCCGCAAATCGCTCGACACGGCACTGGGCGAAAGCATCAAGCGCATCATGCGCCTGAACAATCAAATGCGGTTCCTCGCGCGCGAAGGCCAGTTCGATCAGGAAACTTTCGCCATCCGCAAGCTCGTGGAAGAAGCTTTTGCCGAAGCCACGCGCCACCAGCCCAACAGCGGCGCGCAGTTGCATTTTGAAAATGCCGACCCGTTGCAGACGATTGTCGGCGACCGCGCCGCGCTGAAACACGCGCTGGCGGAAATCATGCTGAACGCGTTGCAGTCCAATCCGGGCGGCCCGAAGATTGATGTGCGGCTCCAGTCCAGCGGCAGCAACGGCGACCGTTCGCTGATGATTGAGGTGCGCGACAACGGCGGCGGTTTCAGCGCCGAGACCGCGCGCAAGGTGCCCGCGCCGTTTTACACCACGCGCAACGTGGGCCTGGGCTTGGGCCTGACTGTGAGCCAACGCATCATCGAGACGCATCATGGCCGGCTGGAAGTCGTCGCCTCGCCGACCGGCCTCGTGCGGGTTTCGCTGCCGCTGGGCAAACCGGTGGTCAGTTGAATCCAGCTTCGCCGCCGCTTTTCACGGACTTAAAATCTGCCAACCATGCCGCTTGCCGCAGAAAAAATCGGTGGCCGCTGCGAAATTCTTGACGTCCCAGCCCAGCCTTGGGCGGGTGGCGTTTGGGCTTGACGGGCGTTGCAGGAGCCGCTACTTTCCATTCACAAAGCGGTTTAATTGCTGGCTCACCAGCGTGCGAAAGTCGGAGACAAAAGTCTTTCCGGCTTTTTTGTTCGCCGGATGTCGCCGCAAAGTGCGCCGCAAATCAGTTATGAATGCAGATTTTATTGCCGGATTGGAATTTTGGGAGCGCGAAAAAGGCGTCAGCCGTGAGGTTCTCATGGCTGCCGTCGAAGAGGCGTTGTTGCAGGCGGCCAAGAAGGCCGTCGGTCCCGCCCGCGAACTGCGCGTGGAGATGAATTCCAAAAATGGCGACATCAAGGCGTTCGCCAAGCTCATCGTCGCGGAAAAAGTCATCTCGCAGCATGATCAAATTTCCCTGTTCGACGCGCGCCGCATCAAGGCCGACGCAAAAGTTGGTGACGAAATCGAAAAAGAAGTCACGCCGCAGGGTTTCGGTCGCATCGCGGCGCAATACGCCAAACAGGCGTTGATGCAAAAAGTGCGTCAGGCTGAAAAAGCCATGCTGCTCACGGAATACAAAGACCGCGTCGGCGATATTGTCAGCGGCACGGTGCGGCGCTTTGATCGTTCGGACGTGGTGCTCGACCTCGGCAAATACGAGGCCGTCATGCCCAACAAAGAGCGCGTGCCGACGGAAGAATATCAGGTCGGCGAACGCATCCGCTGCATCATCAAGGCCGTGCAGGAAGGCGAACGCGGCCCGGAAATTATTTTGTCCCGCGCCGACACGAAGTTTATCGTGAAGCTGTTTCAGTTGGAAGTTTCCGAGATCAACGACGGCACGATTGAAATCAAAGGCATCGCGCGCGAACCCGGTTTTCGCACGAAGATGGCTGTTTATTCGCGCGACCAAAAAGTTGATCCGGTCGGCGCGTGCGTCGGTCTGCGCGGTCAGCGCGTAAAGAATATTGTCCGTGAGTTGAACAACGAAAAAGTGGACGTGATTCCGTGGTCGTCCGACATCAAAGCGTTCGTCACGAAGGCACTGGAACCGGCGAAAATCCGTAGCATCGAAATGGATGAAAAGCGCAAACGCGTGCATGTCCTCGTCGCGGAAGATCAGTTGTCGCTCGCCATCGGCAAGCGCGGCCAGAACGCGCGTTTGACGGCGCGACTCACGGGCTGGGAAGTGGATATTGACGCGGAACACATCGTCACCAAAGGCTTTGATGAGAAGGTCGCGGAAGCCGTTGAGCAGATCGCGGCGATTCCCGGCATCACGCGCGAACAGGCCGATGCGCTCGTCCACGCGGGTGTGCTGCGGCTGGAAGATTTGGTGCAAGCGGAACCCGGCGACATTGCGGACATTCCCGGCGTCGGCGAAAGCGCGGCGGCGATTTTGGAAGCGGCGCGCACCGAGATGGGCCGCCGCCAGTTGAGCGTCGGTAGTGCGTCCGCCAACCGTTAGGATTTTATGGTGTCCGCCGGAAATATTTTGTCTGCGATTTGAGCCATGACGGCGAAGCGCACATTCCGGCTGGCGATGGTAAAGAAAATTTATGCCCGTTCGTGTTTACGACATTGCGAAGAAACTTGGCCTCGAGAACAAAGAAATTCTCACGAAGGCCAAGGAAATGGGCATTGCTGCCGCCAAGGTTCCGTCCAGCTCGCTTGATAAAATCAGCGCCGAATGGCTGGAGGAAGAAATCATCAAGACCAACCCGGCGGTCGCCGCGCGGTTCGCGCCCAAGCCCGTCGAAGCGCCCAAGCCCGTAGTCGAAGAAAAAATCCAGATCATTCACGCGCCGCCACCGCCGCCGGAACCGGTCGTGGAATCGCAACCGGAACCCGCCCCGGCAGTCGAAGAAAACATTGTCGCCGAAGCCGCACCGGCACCGGCCGTCGAAATTTCCCAGCCCGCTTCCCTCGTCGTTCCGCCGCCCGCGCCGAAGCCGGTTGTTCTGGTTGTGCCACCGGCCCCGCCGAAACCGCAGATGGGCGAGAAGGTCGGTTTTATTCAATTAGCTCCGCGCCCCGGCTCCGCCCGTCCCGGCGAACGTGGCAGCGAGCGTGGCGGACCACCGCCCCGGCCGCAAGCCGCCGGTGGCCGTCCGGGTCAGCCCGCGTCAGGTGGTCGCCCCGGCCAGCCGCCGCAACGCGGTGATGGTCGTGGACAATTTCAACGCGGCCGCGATGGGCGACCGATGCCAAGTTCGCTGCCGCCGCGCCCCGCCGCGCCGCAGCAACCGAAAATCTCGCTGCCTTCGGATGCGCAGGTTGTCACCATCAAGCCGCCGATTGTTGTCCGCGCGCTCGCCGAGGCGATGAAGCAAAAGCCGTTTGCCATCATCGCCGAGTTGATGAAGCTCAAAGTCATGGCGACGGTCAACCAGACGATTGACGAAAAGGTGGCCGCCCAAGTCTGCGCCCATTTTGGCTTCAAGCTGGAGGCGGAAAAACGCGCCAAGGGCGAAGGCGTCGTCCACACGACGGAGAAAAAAGTTGAACTGGACATTGACGACAAGCCGGAAGATTTGAAGCCGCGCGCGCCGGTCGTGACCATCATGGGCCACGTTGACCACGGCAAAACGAGTTTGCTCGACGTGATTCGCAAAGCGAATGTCGCGGGCGGCGAATCTGGCGGCATCACGCAGCACATCGGCGCTTACACGATTGCTGTGCCGCATCCCGAACGGAAAACGGAACTCGCGCAAATCACTTTTCTCGACACGCCCGGCCATGCGGCGTTCAGCTCCATGCGCGCGCGTGGCGCGAACGTCACGGACATTGTTGTGCTCGTCGTCGCGGCGAACGACGGCGTGATGCCGCAAACTTTGGAAGCCCTCGCGCACGCGAAGGCGGCGAAGGTGCCGATTCTCGTGGCCGTCAACAAGTGCGATCACCCGAACGCCAACCCGTTGAAAGTGCGCCAGCAGTTGCAGGAAAAAGGTCTCGTGCCTGACGACTGGGGCGGCGATACCATTTTCGTGGAATGTTCAGCGGTGACGAAAGTGGGCGTGGACAAACTGCTGGAAATGATTTTGCTGCAAGCGGACTTGCTGGAATTGAAGGCGAATCCGAACCGCAACTCGAAGGGCAATGTCATCGAATCCGGTGTTTCGCCCGGCGGCCCGACCGCGACGGTGCTGGTGCGCAAAGGCACGCTGCATCTTGGCGACGTGGTGATCTGCGGCGAATTTTATGGCAAAGTCCGCGCGCTTATCAACGAGGAAGGCCAGCGCTTGAAAGAAGCCGGCCCGTCCGTCGCTGTCAGCGTGCTCGGTCTCAACGGCGTGCCGGAAGCGGGCTGGGAATTCAGTTCCGTGGACGACGAAAAAGCTGCGCGCGTTTTGGCGGAACAACGGGCGCAGGAAGCCAAGAGTCAGGATTTGGAAAACCGCTCGAAAGTCACGCTGGAAAATTTGTTTGCCTCGCTCGAAGCGGCGGCGAGCAAAGTCTTGCGCGTGGTGGTCAAGGCGGACACGCAAGGTTCCGTCGAGGCGATTGTCGAGGCGCTCAAGAAAATTGATTCCGACAAGGTCACGCTCGAAGTTTTGCACAGCGACGTTGGCACCATTACGGAAAATGACGTGGCGCTCGCGTCCGCATCCAAGGCCGTCATTCTTGGTTTTCACACGCGGCTCGACAGCACCGCCGCCGAAAAAGCCAAGCACGCCGGCGTGCAGGTCAAGCTTTACGCCATCATTTACGAATTGATTGATCAGGTGAAAGATTCGATGGCTGGCCTGCTTGATCCCGATCTCAAGGACACCGTGGTTGGCTCGGCGGAAGTGCGGCAGATTTTTGAATTGTCCAAGGGCATTCCCGTCGCCGGCTGCATGGTCAGCAGCGGCCGCATCGTGCGCGGCAAAGTCCGCGTGCGCCGCAAAAAAGACATTATTTACGAAGGCGTCACGCAGTCGCTCCGCCGGTTTCAGGACGAGGCCAACGAAGTGCGCGCCGGCATGGAATGTGGCATTCGCATCGAGGGCTTTGGCGAATTCCAGATTGGCGACGCCATTGAATGTTACGCGGTGGAAAAAGTCGCGGCGAAACTGTGACCAGCAAATTTTAAGTTTTGAATTTTTGGTTCAACTCAAAACTCAAAATTAAAAACTCAAAATTTTTATGTCCAATCTTCGACATGAACGCGTGCGCGAGTTGTTGAAGCGCGCGATCGGCGAGGTCATCCGCCGCGAATTCAACGTCAGCGACGTCGGTCTCATCACGGTCAACGACCTTGATGTGGGCGGCGATTTGCGAACCGCCGTCGTCTTCATCACCATTCTCGGCAACCCGACCCAGCAGAAACACGGCCTGCAAGTGCTGGAACAAAATCGCATCCGCATCCAGGGACTCGTCGCCAACGCCGTCGTTTTGAAATACACGCCGACGCTGAAATTTATCGCGGACGACTCCATCGTGCGCGGCAACCGCGTGCTGCAAATTTTGGATGAACTGGACAAACCCGCGCCTGCGGACGGCAGTCCGACCAAAGAATCGAAGTGAAAAGTTATCCGAAAGTCATTGATCGGATTCTCGAAGTCATCCGCGAGCATAAAACTTTTTGCATCGTCGGCCACATGAGGCCGGATGGCGACTGCATCGGCTCGCAACTCGGCCTCGCGCTGGCGCTGCGCAACGAGGGCAAAAAAGTCACCGTCTGGAATCAGGATACCATCCCGCTGAAATACAAATTTCTGGTCGGCGACGGGCTGATTGAAAAACCGCATCGCGGCGAAAAATTTGACTGCGTCATCGCCACTGATTGCGCGAGCTACGAGCGGTTGGGCAAGGTCGGTGATTTTGTCAAAGAGCGCAAAGTCCTTGTCAACATTGATCATCACGCGACCAATCCGCGTTACGGCGACGTGAACTGGGTTTCGCCGCGCGAGCCTTCCACCGGCGAATTGATTTACCGTTTGATGAAAGTGGCGCGCTGGCCGATCACCAAGCCGATTGCCGATTTGCTGTTCACCGCCATCTCGACGGACACCGGCTCGTTCCAGTATCCGAACACACGGCCCGGCACGTTTCACGCCGGCGCGGAACTCGTGACGCGCGGCGCAAACCTCGCGAAAATCTGCGACGAAGTATATCAATCCTATCCGCTCTCTCGCGCGAAATTGCTCAAGCACGTTTACAGCAAATTCCGGCTGGCGGACGACGACCGCATCGCGTGGCTCTGGCTCAAGAAAAAAGATTTCACCCGCACCGGCGCGGAGAGCGATGACACGGAAGGCTTGATTGACCATCTCCGCGCGATTGAACCGGTCGTCGTCGCCTGCGTGTTTGAAGAAGTGGAACCGGAAATGACGCGCATCAGCTTGCGCTCAAAAAGCGACCGGGTAAACGTCAGCGAAATTTGCGGCCAGTTCGGCGGTGGCGGCCATCCGGCGGCGGCGGGCGCGCGCATTCCCGGCAAACCGCTGGCGGTGCAACGCAAGGTGGTAGCTGCGATTAAACGCGCGCTGAAGGCCGCGAAGTAATTTTCAATTTCTCATGCAAGATTTTTCCGCACTCGACGGCGCGATACTCGTGGATAAACCCGCCGGCCCGACGTCGCACGATGTCGTGGATGCCATTCGCCGTAAGTTTGGCATTAAAAAAGTCGGGCATTGCGGCACGCTGGATCCGAACGCCACCGGTCTGCTCATCATCGTGCTGGGTCGCGGCACAAAATTGTCCGAGCGGCTGATGGGCGACGACAAAGTTTACGAAGGCACGATCAAATTTGGCGAAGCGACGGACAGCTACGATTGCGACGGCGAAATCACCAGCTCGTTACCGGTGATGCCGATGACGTTCGACGAGCTAAACGCGGAAGCGGCCAAATTCATTGGCGATTTGATGCAGGTGCCGCCGATGGTTTCCGCCATCAAGAAAAACGGCGTGCCGCTTTACAAACTCGCGCGCAAAGGCATTGAAGTGGAACGCGAGCCGCGTCTGATTCACATTTACAATTATCGCTTCACGGAATACGCCGAGCCGCTGGGGAAATTTCGCGTGGCCTGCACGAAGGGAACTTACGTTCGCAGTCTCGCCCACGACCTCGGCCAGAAGCTCGGCTGCGGCGCGCACCTGACGACGTTGCGCCGGAGTACGTCGGGAAAATTTGACGTGGCGGACGCGCTGCCGTTGGACACGATTTTGCAGCTGACGACGGCGGAATTGGAAAAACGGGTGATGCCGTTTTTGAAACTGGCCGCCGCTTAAATGGTCGCAACAGCACAACCGATGGGGAATAAATTACCGACTGAAATCGCAAACTGGTGAGGCGAGCGAGCCTCCGGGAACCGATTTTCAGCTACGAACATCTGCGGCTAAAAAAATGTGGATCCGCTGAAATTCAAACTTGTCATCGCCTACGACGGCACAGCCTACCAGGGCTGGCAGTTGCAGAAGATTGGCACCGGCGTGCAGGAGAAAGTCGAGGCCGTGCTGGCGCGTTATTTTCCGAGCCAGCCGCGTTTGCACAGCAGCAGCCGCACGGATACCGGCGTCCACGCGCTCGGCATGGTGGCGCATTACGAGATTCCGAAATCGGAAAATATTCTTCCGCTCGCGCGCCTCGCCCTTGCGCTGAACGCTTTTCTGCCGGACGACATCCGCGTGCTGCACGCCACGCGGGCGAAGAAAAATTTTCACGCGCGCTTTGATGCGCGCGGCAAGCAATACCGTTACGTCGTCTGGAATCATCACGCGATGAATCCGCTGTTGCAGGGCCGCGCGTGGCACGTCGCGCGTCCGCTGGACTTGGCCGCGATGAAACAGGCGGCGAAGCATTTCGTCGGCAAGCATGATTTCAAATCCTTCGCCGCGAACCATACCTATGAGATGGAAAGCACCGTCCGCACGCTCACGCGCTGCGATGTGAAGCGATCGGGAAGGCAATACACGTTCGTCATCGAGGGCGATGGTTTTCTTTACAAGATGTGTCGCGGCATCGTCGGCACGCTGGTGCAAGTGGGCTTCGGAAAATTTTCGCCCGGCGACATCAAGGCGATGTTCGCCCGGACCGACCGCCGCGCCGCCGGCATGAGCGCGCCCGCGCACGGCTTGGTGCTGTGGCGGGTTTTTTACCAAGCTCCCAAAGTTGGCAAAGCGAAATAGCGGCGGCACTTTCGCGGCGTGGTTTCTGGGTGGCGGCCAAAATTTGTTAGGTTCGACGTCATTTGCCGGTTGCGGCAGAGGCGATTTTTTAAGATGTTACCGCGCGTGAAAATTCAACGTGCTTTGCTCTCCGTTTCGGACAAAACCGGCCTCGTGGCCTTCGCCCAAATCCTCGCCGCCGCCGGCGTCGAACTCATTTCCACCGGCGGCACCGCCAAGGCGCTGCGCGAAGCCGGCCTCGCGGTGAAAGACATCAGCGAGCACACCGGCTTTCCCGAAATGCTCGATGGCCGCGTGAAGACGCTGCACCCGCTCGTGCATGGCGGACTGCTCTACATTCGCGGCAAAGCCACGCACGAGGCAGCGGTCAAGCAGCACGCCATCAAGCCGATTGATTTGGTCGTGGTGAATCTCTATCCGTTCGAGGCCACCGTCGCCAAGCCGGATGTGAAACTGCACGATGCCATTGAAAACATTGACATCGGCGGCCCTTCGATGCTCCGCAGCGCGGCGAAAAATCATGACAGCGTGACGGTCATCGTTGACCCGCTGGATTATGCCGAAGTGGCAAAGCAGATTTCCGAGAGCGGCAACACCACTTTGGAATTGCGCCGGAAATTGTGCGCGAAAGTTTATGCGCGCACGGCGGCTTACGACGCGGCGATTGCCACGCATCTGCAAAAGGAATTTGCCGCCGACAAAAATTCTTTGCCACAAGTGCTGACGATTTCTGCGCCGCTCGCGCAGCCGTTGCGCTACGGCGAGAATCCGCACCAGACCGCCGCGCTCTACGGAAAATTTCATGACTATTTCAAGCAGCTCCACGGCAAGGAACTTTCTTACAACAACATTTTAGATCTCACCGCCGCTGCTGCGCTCATCGCGGAATTCAAAAATGAGATTCCGACGCTGGCAATCCTCAAGCACACGAATCCGTGTGGCGTCGGGCAGGGCGCGAATTTGCGCGAGGCGTGGGACAAGGCGTTTGCGACGGACAAACAAGCGCCGTTCGGCGGCATCATCGCGGTGAACCAAACTTTGGACGCCGCGTGCGCCGAGGCCATCGCGGAAATTTTCAGCGAGGTCATCGTCGCGCCGGAATTTTCGGCGGCAGCGCTGGAAATTTTGCAGAAGAAAAAAAATCTGCGGCTGCTGCAAATTGTGAAATGTCCGACGACCTCGCAGCCGTGGGACGTGCGCAGCGTGGGCGCAGATTCCTTCCTGCTCCAGCAGCGCGATTTGAAAATCACCACCGCTGCCGATTTGAAAATCGTCACGAAGCGGCAGCCGACGGAGGCCGAATTGAAGGCGATGTTGTTCGGCTGGCGCGTGGTAAAGCACCTGAAATCAAACGCGATTCTTTACGTCGGCGAGGGCCGCACGCTCGGCACGGGCGCGGGGCAGATGAGCCGCGTGGATTCCAGCCGCATCGCGGTCTGGAAGGCGGGCGAGGCCAAGCTGCCGCTCGCGGGCAGCGTGGTTTGCAGTGATGCGTTTTTCCCGTTTCCCGACGGACTCATCGCAGCGGCGGAAGCCGGCGCGACGGCGGCAATTCAGCCGGGCGGTTCCGTGAAGGACGCGGAAGTCATCGCAGCGGCGGATGCGCGCGGCATGGCGATGGCGTTCACCGGCGCACGGCATTTCCGGCATTGAGATTCGTTGCAGGTTGCAGGTTGAAAGTTGCAGGTTCGCGAGTCGCAATCAACTTGCAACCTTCAACGTGCAACTGGCAATGGTTCACTTCAAAAACCGATAGATCAGCACAAACTGGAAGGCGGTGACGGCGGCGAGCAGGAGCCAGACGGAAAATTCGCGGAGCTGCAAACCGCGCTGGCGTGGGGCGGCGAGCCAGAACTGAATTTTGGCGGAGCCGAAGGAAATGATGTCGCCATTGCGCAGCCGTGCAGATTGTTTTGGCTCCTGATTGATGGCGGCGAACGCTTCGGGCGCGGCTTGTAGAAAAAAACCTTCCGTCTTCTTGAATTCCACCGTGAGGTGACGGTCCCACACCCCGGAATCATCAAGGCGCAAATCGTTTTCCACCGCCCGGCCGATGCGGAAAGGAAAACGGCGGACGACCAAAGTGTCGCCCGCCGTCTGGCCGGAAAGGATGCGCAGTTGAATCATCAGAACAGCCGCTTGGTGACTTCAATCTGGTCGCCGGGATAAACCGGCGGATCGGGTTGGTCGCCATCCAGAATGTCATTCAGGTTCAGCTTGAAGCGGTCGCCGTTGGAGCGGACAAGCCATACTTTGCTGCGGTTGGCGTATTCGGTAAAGTCGCCGGCGGAGGTGATAGCCTTGCTGACGGTGATGGGGCCGGCGTAAATCAGCCGACCGGGAGCCTTCACTTCGCCCCGGATGTAATAGACGCGGTCGCTGCTGGTTTTGACGGTGACGTTCAGGTGCGTGTAGATTTTGGGAACGTAAAGGTCGTGGATGGTGTCTTCGAGTTCACCAATGGTTTTGCCCACGGCTTTCACGCGGCCGACATCGGGCAGGGTGATGGTGCCGTCTTCCTTGATGGGTTTGTCCAGCGGTTCCACAATTTCCGGCAGACCGGTGAAAGTGACGGAGACCACATCGCCGATGTGCAGGCGGGGGACGTTGGCTTCGCCGGGACTGGTTTCAAAGGCCGGCGCGGCCATGATGTCCGGTTTTTTTCCAGAACTGGAAAAGAGCGAACAGCCGGCCAGTGCCAGAGTCAACACGGGCAGCAACAGCAGCAAACTGCGGCGGAGCAGGGAAAGGAATTTAAGTTTCATCAGCAAATGGTGTCAGCAATAAAAGACAGTTGGATCAATACTTTTGTTTGACCTCGGTGTCACCGGTAGGTTTGGTTTTGAATTCGGTGTCGCCCGCAGAAGCCAGGGCGGACTTGGTGTCAGCTTCCTGCTCGCTGGGATTGCGGCTGTAGTAGTAGTCGTGGTAGTAGCCGCTGTAGTAATAGTAGCCTTCGTCCTGCGACATATTGATGTTGTTGAGGACGATGCCGACGAGGTTGCCGCCGACCTTCTCAATCATCTGCTTGGCGCGAATGGTCATGGGTTGCGGATAGCGGCGGTATTGGATGACCTGCATGACCAAGTCCACTTCGCTGGCGAGAATGGAAGCATCGCTGACGCCGAGGATGGGCGGTGAATCAAAGAAGATGAAATCGTAGCGCTGCTTCAGTTCGGTGATCATCTGCTTCATCTGCGCGGAACCCAGGATGCCCATGGAGCTGTTCGGTAGTTTGCCGCTGGCCATGAAGTCGAGGTTGGGCACGCTGGTGGTTTGGACAATTTCCGCGATGGTGTTTTGCTTGAGCAGGAAGTTGGTCAAGCCGAGGTTGTTGGTGACCTTGAAAAGTTTGTGGAGCGTCGGGCGGCGCAAGTCGGAGTCCACAATCAAAACGCGGTTGCCAGCCTGCGCAAAAACGGTGGCGAGGTTGATGGTGGTGGTGGACTTGCCTTCGCCGGCACCGGCACTGACGACGACAATAGTATTGAGCGTCTCCTCCTTGCGGGAGAACAGCAGGTTGGTGCGCAGCACGCGATAGGCTTCGGCGTGCTTGCTCTCGGTGCCTTCGTCCACGAGGTAGCCGATGTTCTGCGGGATGACGCCGAGCACAGGTGCTTGGAAGGTGCGTTCCACGTCGTCAATGGTTTTGACGCTGGTGTCGAGGTATTCGATGAAGAAGGCCAGACCAATGCCCATGATGAGGCCGAAAATCAAGCCGAGGACGATGTTGACCGTTTTGTTGGGCTTGACGGGAGCCTTGCCGGGTTCGGCGCGGTCAGTCACCTGCACCATCTGGGTCTTGGGAATTTCCGCGTCCAATTTTTCCGCCTCAATTTTTGAATAAAGCAGTTTGTGCATCTCACGCAACTGTTCCAAGTTACGCTTGGCGTCGTAGTAAGGCTGGTTCTTGGCCGATTCGGTTTGATCGCGCAGCTTGGCGTCTTCAACGGATTGAGTCAGTGCGTCCAGCGAGGCTTTTTTGGCGCTGGCCTGACTTTCTAAGCTGGAAATAATACCGGTGATGCGGTCGTCAATCTGCTTGTTCAGCGTGTCCAGCAGCGTCTGGACGCGGGTCACATTCAGGTTATCAATAGAGTAGTCAATCTTGAGCGTGGCGATTTTCTGTTGAGCTTCGTGGAGCTTGCCGAGCAAATCGGCCAGCGCACCATCGTTGATCACATTTGGCAGCACATCGCGCAGTTTGGTTTTATCAAGCGATTTGAGCTGTTCCAGTTGCGTGGACTGCTCCTTGTAGGCGCGTTCACCTTCGATCATTTGGGTGTGCAGCGCTTGAAGTTGGTCGGTGGTGAGCGAAGGGGTGAATCCGGCAGAGTCAGCCTGATCAACGGTGATGCCCAATTCGCGGCGAAGGTTTTCAATCTGATGCTGTGCGTTCAGAATGTTGTTGGATTCCGTCAAGTATTGCCCTTCGAGGACTTCCAGCCCTTTGCGGGTGGTTTGGGCGCGGGTGTCCAGCCGGTAATTTTTATAGGCATCGGCAATGGTGTTCGCCAGCAGCGCCGCTTCCTTGGCGTCGTCGCTGTAAACGGTGATGGAAATGAGCTTGGTGTTGCGCACGGGGGCCAACCCCATGCGGCCTTTGAGAATTTCCATCGTCTCCGTGGACTTGAGCGTCTCGCCGTTGAAATACTTTTTACCCCATTCTACGTTTAGATTCAGGGTGCTGATGACGTTGCTCAACACGAGCGACGATTGCATGATTTCAAAGGTGGTCTGGATGAAATAAGGGTCATACATCATCTGTGAGGGCGTGGGTGCATAGCCGCCGGGGCTGTCGTTGACTTCATTTTCCACCTTGATTTTGCAAGTGCTGGCGTAGGATTCCGGCAGAATGAAGGTGACCGCCGTGGCGATGATGGCGGTGATGAGAAAGACGGTGATGATGATCGCCTTGCGGATGCGGATGACGCGCCAGTAATCCAAAAAGTGCAGCTTCGCTTCAGGCGGCGCGGGAGTTTTTAATGGGTCCATATCTTAAAAAATAATGGGAGCCTGGTCTCGGACTCGGCTCCCGGATTGTGTGTTCAAACGGTGAATTCAACCATGCTTCAATAATTGGCGGTCAAACCGATGTAGACCCGGTTGCGGGTGTTGGCGCGGCCTTGAATGCTGGAAAGCAGATCCTCAAAATTATAGCCGAGTTCAGCCGAAAAATGGCGGTTGATCAGGTAGTTGAGATTGACGCCCGCCGTGATGGAACTGTCGCCATTGCCGTTGTAGGCACCTTCTTTGTAAGTGGAGTATTGATACTGGCCGACCAAGGAGCCTGACAGTTTGGAATTGAACCGATGGTTGATGTCCATGTAGAACACCGAACTTTCCTGATACTGGGTCAGATGATGCGTCGTCGTGCTGGGCGTGGCGACGTCCGTGGAATTGATGTCGTGCGTGAAACCTGCCTGCACATAACTGCCGGGACGATAGGTGTAAGTGAGGCTCAAATCCGCATACGGTGCCAGTGAAGAGGTGGGCGATACCGGGTCGTTATACATTTCCGTATCCGACACACCGCCGCGCACTGAACCGCTCAAACTCGGACTAAATTCATGAGACACGCCCACATAGCCGTAATGGGCGTTGTAATCGCGACTCTGACTGTAATAATGATAAAACTGCCCCCCGCCGATGGAGTAAGGTATGGCAATTTGCTCGTTGCCGTCATAACGCACCCAGCTGTAATTGTAGCCAATGAAACCAATCGTTTGGGGCGAAAAATGCCATTGCAAATCAATGCCGACATTTTGCTCCATACGGTTCACCAACGCTGCCTCGCTCGGATTGGCCGCATTGGTTACGCTGTTGTTATTGTAAATGAAAAGATTATTGCCGTAATGCGTTGCGGTGCTGAACTGTTTTGTCCATTCCGTGTCTAGCTTCGCTTGAGCGCGATTGGCAATATTGTTGCCCGCCACGCGGATGACGGCCCCGCCTTGAACCAGTTGCGGATCCTGCCCCATCGCCAGCGAATCGGTGAGATTCAGCTTCCAGCGTTCATTGAAGGCATGATCCAGCCACACGTCACCCAGATGGGTAATGTCCAGCGGATTGATACCGTTTTGAGCGCGTTGCAGATAATAATACAACCCCAGCGTGTATTTGATGCCGATGTCAGTTTGCCGGAGAGCCACATTGGCCGAAATCGAGGGGGTAAATTCAAAACCGAAACTGCCCTTTTTATCGTGGCCCACCGCATAGTTATCGTCGTAAAAACCGCGCAAGGTCGCCGACACATTCCAAATCTTTGGCGTCGCGGACGCTTCCACGCTTTGAGCCGACGCAGATGACCAACCGGCAGCACCCGCTGCTGCCAGCCCAACCGAGACAAAGATTTTTTTCATTTTAATTCGCGTTATGCTTTGACCAGCAAC
>Ga0208507_1001276_pt1 | contig 14388 bp, 13 predicted proteins | sample CryBogCBH12Aug01_FD_184626 | JGI IMG/M metagenome (GOLD analysis project Ga0208507, IMG submission 184626) | Freshwater microbial communities from Crystal Bog, Wisconsin, USA - CBH12Aug09.1 (SPAdes) (version 2) | ecosystem: Environmental > Aquatic > Freshwater > Lake | place: Crystal Bog... | reverse complement strand
GGTCGCTGCTTTCCTCGGAATTCTCTGGCTCAGGTTTAGCACTTCACGATTCACTGATTAATTCGTTAAAGTCACTTTGCTCAATCCTGCCGGAGCATCCGGATTAAAACCATTGTGGACGCTGATGTTATGTGCGAATCGTTGAATAAGAATCGCATCTAAGAGCGAAGAGATCATCTCATCGCCTGCCGGGCATCCTCCAACCATCAGTCCACGACTTGGATTTACTCCGTGACCAATCCAAAATAGTTCAGCGTTGGATGTATAAAGGCGAGGCAAGAGGTCACTCAGCAAGTTTTCTGGTGCGCCATGCGGGGCAATAATAATTACCTGTGCATCCTCCGCCATCGCGGAAATCGGACCATGGAGGTAGTCGGCGCTCGACCAACTTTGTACTGCAACATGGGATGTCTCTTGAAGTTTTAGCCCCATATCTTTCGCATTTCCGTAGCTCGCACCACGTCCAATGATCACAACCTGCCTGGAAAGTTGAAATACTTTTACAACCTTTTCGATACCTACTTCCAACATGGATGGAGCTAACGATGCGATCAACTCCAACTGTGGATCTCTCCCGGCCCACAGCATCACGAATAAGTAACTGGTGAACATTTGCGCCGCGTAGCTCTTCGAAGATGCAACAGCTAACTCCGGGCCCGCGCCAATATTGACGTGGAAATCTGCCGCTGCGGCCATTGGTGATGAATCATCATTAGTGAACGAGAGAGTCAGCGGACTCGTTTTCTTTGCCTCAAGGAGATAATTCAGTAGGTCAGGAGATTTACCGCTCTGACTTATAGCGATCACCAAAGTTCGATCAAGGTGCATAGGTGCTTTGTAAATGCTTACAAGAGATGGCGAAGCAAGGCTTACCGGTAAGCCCAACTGAAACTCGATGAGAAATTTTAAGAAATGTGCGGCATTGTCGGATGAACCTCTAGCGATGATCTGCACACTTGAGATCTCACGTCGACCCATCGCTTCAATGACTGGTCGAATATTTTCAAGGGTCGCGTCACCTCGTGAATAAATTCCAGGAATCTCCGCGATTTCTTTCGCCATGATTTCGCCAAGTTTCATACTAAACTCCTCTCAACATTTATACGAAAATTTCTTGCAATAGTTACTTCTGGAAAGAGATGCCGATGAGCAATTCCGATACTTCCGAAGAAGATCTCGTTATTGGTATTGACGCGGGTGGCACTGAGATAAAGGCTGGGATTCTCCGCGGTGGTGAGATCATCGCGCTGCGCAGATTTCCGACGGAACGCGAACTTGGTCCTGATCACTCCGTTGCACAAGTCTTGAACTCGGCTCTCGCCATGCATCAAGAATTTCCCAGCACTCATGCGATTGCCCTCGTAGTTCCTGGCGTCATTGATTCTAAAAATGGGATTGAGGTTTTCTCAGAGAATTTATTATGGGAGAACGTTCCCTTTTGCCCAGAACTCGGTCGGATAACCGGATTGCCGTGGGGGTTTGGCCATGATGTTCGCTTTGCCGGAGTTGCTGAAGCAACGTTTGGAAGTGGCAAAGGATATGCCGACTCGTTCTTTCTCTCTATTGGGACCGGCATTGCAGGTGCCATGATTGTTGATAACCAGCTCATAGATAATCCCTATGGTGGCGAGATCGGCCATATGAATGTTCATAGCGGCCGGCAGTGTGCCTGCGGTGTGAGTGGTTGCCTAGAGAGCATTGCAACGGGGCCGTCCATTTACGGCTATTACGCAGAGTTGGCTGGAATTGAAAAGACAGCAGATACTCCGAAATTTGGCGCCCGCGAAGTTCTAAGCGCTGCAAAAAACGGAGATCGACATGCGCAAGAAGCGTGGGGCGTTGCCACACGTTCACTGGGTGAAGCGCTTGCTGCATATGTCTCCATTCTTGCCCCTGATTTAATAATTCTCGGTGGTGGTGTTTCCAATGCTGGAACCGATCTCGTGCAACCAATAAGTGAATACCTAGAATCCAGACTCACTTTCCAAAAGCGTCCACGCATTGCACTCGCAACTCTGGGCGATACAGCTGGAATGATTGGCGCCGGAATCTTGGCGAGACGATCATTGGCAAAGCATCGTGAAAGTTCCCTCTAATCCATAAATGCTCCGCCGTTCACGGAGATCGATTCTCCTGTAATAAATGACGCATCGTCTGATGCCAGGAATGCCACAACCTTTGCAACATCTTCCGGGAGCTCAAGGCGACGTAATGGGGTGTCATTGATCCAGAGCTTCTTGACGCTTTCAGGATCTGTGCCACGAAGTTCAGCTTCCCATGCGAGTTCACGATCCTGCATGGGTGTCGCGACGAAGCCTGGGCACACTGCATTCACCAGAATTCCATGCGGGGCAAGTTCAAATGCCATCGCTTGGGTAAGGCCCATGACGGCAAATTTGCTCGCTACATAATCCGCCAAGAATGGAACGCGACCCTGCTTTGAAGCCATGGATGCGGTATTAATAATGCGACCAGGCTTGCCCAGTGCAATCATCGCGCGAGCGGCAATTTGGCCACAGAAAAAAGCGCCATAGGTATTTACTTCAAAAGTTCTCTTGAGGTCCGCTGCAGATACATCCAAGAAGTTCTGCATTTTAGAGATTCCAGCATTTGATACCCAGACATCAAGGGCGCCGTGAGACGCAACAATTTCATCGACAACTTTCTGGCATGAAGCTGGATCAGTCACATCAATGAACTTTGCTTCGCTGCTCTCTATTCCCGCGGAAATCTTTGTCGCATTTTCGATGTTGATATCCGCCACAACGACGTGATAACCCCGCGCACCGAGTGTGGTTGCGATTGCGGCACCAATTCCTGACCCTGCTCCCGTAACACATGCAATTGGTCGTGACATATCTATCCCCTCGCTATTCGGTGTGAAAATGGAGTCAACGCTGCTCCAAGATTTAAGAACTGCTGGTACTTCTCTTCGTAAATTGCGGTGTTAGATTGGTTCGGCACAATCTCTTCCCCGACTTCAAGCGCGGTCTTCACATACGCCCAGTCGTCGATGGCTCCGGTGCCGATTCCCGCAATGACCGCGGCGCCAAAGGATGCACCTGGATGGTTAATAATTGAATGTAATTCTCGATCAAGGACATCTGCCAATATTGTTCGCCAGAGTCTGGATTTTGACCCGCCATTCGTGACGCGCACTCGAGTGATCTCCACTCCGCCTTCAGCAAACACATCGAAATGAGCTTTAAAGCCATAGGCGATCGCTTCTAAGAATGAGCGATGCAAATCTCCGCGCGTAGTTCCCAAATGCATTCCGATCACTGCACCACGTAGGTCGGGATCGTGAAGCGGAGTTTTTTCGCCGAGAAAATAAGGTAGCGAGATCAACGCTCCAGGACTTCGCGAAGCAGCCTCCGCGTCTAAATCTTCAAGAGAGGCACCGCCCATAATCCCTTGTTCCCAGCGCAATAACGATCCACTCGTGGCCATGCAGCCGTTAGGCATCCATTTGCCCCGAATCGGATGGCTATCAAGGTAAAGCCTGCGGTCCAGATGAATTGAATCCGCAACGACCAAAATGTCGCCAGCTCCTCCGAGTTTTACGAGGCAATCACCCTGATTAACCAAGCCGGCGCCGTATGCCGACAAGACATGGTCCGCTCCACCAACAACGATTAATGTTCCAACTTGTAATCCAGTTTCTAAAGATGCGCGTTGCGAGACGGTGCCAACTACATCACCTGGATGTCGCACATCCAACAAACGGGGCCACTGAATTCCAGTAACTTCTTGCGCAAGGGGTAGTGGTTCCAAATCGATTGAGTAGAGCCCGCTTTCAAGCGCCCAGTTGGACTCCACATGTGGTTCTGCACCCAGTTGCGATGCAATCCAATCATAAGAGCCCATGATCGCCGAGATGCTTGGATATTTCTCGCTCTCGTTGTTTGCTAACCACAGAATTGTTGGAGAGACAGATTGTTGCGAGAGTACCGAACCCGTCAATGTAAGTAGATCGACATCACTGATTTTCTCTTTAAGGAACTCAATTTCTCTTACGGCACGCGCATCGTTCTGCAGAATAGCTCGCCGCAGCGGCTTACCTGTTGAGTCGACCACAACAACTGCGGGGACCATCCCACTGACCGAAACCGCGGTAATTGCAGATGCGCTGCAATGAATATCATTGAGTAGCGCGGGAACGACAGAACAAACGGCCGACCACCACTCGATGGGATCAGCCTCTGCCCAACCAGGTTGTTCGCTAAATAAATCTAAGGGAACACTGTGAGTAGCTACGATCCCCTCTGCCGGATGAAGCAGGATCGCTTTTAGCCCTGATGAACCTACATCTAGACCTAATAGAAGTCCGGAATATTTATCAGGCACTTCGTGCTGCGTCCACAAATCTCTTGACGCGCTCTGGGTCAACTTCATTCCATGTATACCCATCACGCTTCAAATAACTGCCAACGATGCAACCATCGGCATATTTGAAGAACTCTTTGATGGTGTGTGACTTTGCACCGGTGTTGAGCAGAACGGGAATATTCGCGGCTACAGACTCGCGGACTTCGGCAACTGTTCTCACATCCGGCTCGCTGCCTGCCATTGGTCCAGAGACCAAAATGACATCGGGCATCGTGGAAACCACTGTGGAATGGGCTATTTGAGCGGCGGTTCGAGTACCAATGGGTGAGGCAAATTCGGGGGTGATATTTGCAAAGATTCCCAAGTCTTCGCGGCCGAAAGCTCTACGATCGCGAAGCAACTTTGCAGCGTCCGGATTCCAAGGTCCCATGTCAGACTCCCAAGAACCTGAAACAACTTCACGCATAAAACTGGCTCCGGTACCGACCGCGATTGCTAATGCGGCTTGTGCATCCCACAGGTAATCAACCCCGAACGGACGATCTGTAGGTTTGCATTCAGTAGTTACACGTGTCATCACAGCTGATGCTTCCAGGCCTGCATGAAGTTGGTACGGACGATCTCCTTCATTGCAGAAGAGAATTGCGTCGAAACCTCCTTCAAGCAAGAGCTCTGTATCTCTCTTTACATGGTCGATGAGCCCTTGTACTCCTGCAGCCGCATCAAAGAGTGGTGTGCCGGGTAGTGGCGGAACGTGCGCCATTGCAATGAGTGGCTTATACGAAGCGCTAGCTTTTGGAAAAATGGTATTAAAGCGACTCACGTGCGACCTCCTGTTGTATCGGTTCAACGTGCAAAACTTCTACACCTTGCTCCTTGATTGCCATAATTGTTTTGTTCGTTGCTAATGCGTTTGTAATCAAGAGATCGACTCTATGAATTGGAGCAACATTGATAAGTGCAACATGATCAATCTTTGTTGCATCCGCCAAGACAATGACACGCCTGGCTGCGTTCATTGCAGCATTCTTTACATACGAGTCATCAATATTTGGATCGGTGAGCCCCTTCTCCACTGAAATTCCGGCAACGCTCATGAAGAGCGCATCACAGTTGATGTTCTTGTATGCCTCGAGCGCCTCTGGTCCCACGAGGTTCAGTTCATCAACTCTGACCATTCCGCCGGTCACAATGGTGCGCACGCTCGGTTTTGTATTGAGTTCAGAGACGATTAAGAGTGAACTGGTAAAAACAGTAAGTGGCATATCGGCTGGAATTGCTTTTACAAATTCATGGGTGGTTGTTCCACCGTCGATTATGACGGTTTCATTCGGGGCTAGTTCGTTTACGGCTGCGCGGGCGAGCGCACGCTTCACCTCAGCCTCTTTGCCAGATCGCAGCAGGACCGGTGGTTCAAAAGAGCGGCTCTGAATGGAGATAGCCCCGCCTCGAATCCGCCGGGCGCGACCCTCGATCTCCAGAAGATCCAAATCCCGCCGGATGGTCATCTCTGAGGTGCCAAAGGTCATGGCAAGCTCAGCGATGGAGGCCTCTCCGTGATCTTGGAGGCGTTGGGCGATCGCGCCTCGACGGAATTTCGAATCCATTTTGCTACCTTATGCTCCTTTTTCACGTTTCTCAATAAAAAAATGATAATTTTTCACAGTTATAACCCAAAATTACCATCTAATTCACGAAAGTTAACATTTTCACGGCGGTGCCCTTCGAGGTGGATGGGCAGCCGTTCCTTCAACTCCGAAATTGTGGAGGCGGTGCCCCAGGCGACTTCACTGATAGCGCAGAGTCTGGGGAAGGCCATGTAATCCAGGTGGCTGGCAGTGTGGATGTATTCCGTCCAAAGCGCGGCATGAATGCCCAACAGGTTGGGCCTCAAGCCCGCCGGAATTTTTTTCAACTCTTCGTTAAAACTGTAGCTTCTCTCAATAGTCGTCGCTAACGGCGGCTTAGTTTGCGCGATTGGTTCACTGATATCGGGAGAGTTAGCCCAATCGAGATAGAGGTATTCCATCGGAGCGAGAATTACCGAATAGCCCTTTTCCAGCGCCTCGAGGCCTTTCTCCATACCTCGCCATGCCATCACTGTCAGGCCGGAAGGGATTTCATTATCGGCAACTTCATCCCACGCTAATACTTGATGGCCTTGAGATTGGAGGACAGCCGTTAAGCGGTCGGTATAGAGCCGCTGCAAATCATGAAAACTCGTGAAGCCATGTTGTGACATTACTTGTTGGGCAGCTGCGCTCTTTTCCCATTCAGTAGTTGGACACTCATCCCCACCAATATGGAAAGGGCTTCCAGGGAAGAGTTTTCCTACATAGAGAACAACTTCCTCTGCAAATTTCAGAGCGGCCTCACTCACATTCAAAACGTGTTCTGATATTCCCCAATCGGTCCATACTTCAAAGCGTTCTCCTGTATTGCCTAATTCAGGGTATGCGGCGAGAACTGCTTGTGCATGACCGGGAAGATCGATCTCCGGAACGATTTGGACACCACGAAGCGCAGCGTATTGGCGAATCTCCTGCAGATCAGCAGCTGTGTAGAACCCACCGTGGCGTATTCCGTCACTTGTATATCCATCATCTGCGTGTGCGACTGGCGTTGAACTACGCCACGCTCCTACAGTTGTGAGCAGCGGCCAGTCAGGAACTTCAACACGCCAACCTTGATCGTCATTCAAATGTAAATGTAATTTATTGAATTTGTGCTCTGCAATTAAGCGAATGAATCGTTTAACCTCAGCGACCGTGAAGAAAGTTCTTGAAACATCTAAATGAACACCTCGCCATGCAAATGATGGCTGATCTTTAATGGAGAGAACCGCGCCAAATTCATCTCCTAGTTTTTTCAAAGTTGTCAGACCATAAAAGGCACCCGTTTGCGTAGATGCGCTAATTTCGATTCGATCGCCAACAACGATTTCATATCCCTCTGATTGGATCCGTGAATCTTCGAGTACTAACACCTCCGGCAACTCTTTAAATTCCAAAAGGGTGAGCAACTCAACCCACTGTGGTGGGAGCGAGATATCTCCCATTTTCAAGCCGTTTTCCAAGGCTTCACCAATTATGACGGTCTGTGGTTGCGGAATCACTGCCGCAAGCTTGCTCTGCATGGATTTCATTGTGAGACCGCGAAACAGGAGACGTTGTGTTTGATCGAGACTTCTTGCAGATGCGGATCTGTAGTCCGACACTTATCCATGACCAGCGGACACCGCGGAGCAAACCTGCATCCTGGTTCTGGATTAATAACCTTAGGCGGCTCACCCAAATCTCCAGTGTTATCTAGCTCGACGTATGGCAACCTCGGATCTGGAGCAGTGGACATTAAGAGTTTGGTGTACGGGTGCCGCGGTGTTGCTACAACATCCTCGCTGGGACCTTCCTCAACAATCTTTCCCGCATACAGGACGATCATTCGATCGGCGACATACCGGGCACTGGCGAGGTCGTGTGTGATGTAGAGAATTGAAACTTTCTCTTTCGAACGTAGGTCGCGCATCAAATTAAGCAAACCTATGCGGATCGAAACATCGAGCATAGATACTGGCTCATCGGCCAAAATCAAAGATGGGTTTGATGCAAGGGCTTGCGCGAACCCGAGGCGTTGTCGTTGTCCACCGGATAGTTCATGTGGGTAGCGTTTGAGCATTTCATCGCCAGGAGTAAGCCCAACTTTTTCTAAGAGTTCAACTGCTGCAGCAACTCTTTCTTCTTTAGAGAGATCGCTTCGATGAAGTTTGAGCGTACGGAGAATTCCATGACCAACTCGGTAAACAGGATTGATTGAACTAAATGGGTCTTGGAATACCAGCGGCATGCGGCCACGTAGCGTTCGCTTATCAATCTCGCCAAAGGCTTTACCTTCGAATGTGATTGAACCTTGGGTGGGCTTATAGATGCCAGCCAGGATGCGGGCGATAGTGGATTTCCCGGATCCCGATTCTCCAACCAATGCAACGATCTCGGACTCATTGATATTGAATGTGATGTCATCGCTCGCATGAAGCGAAGCTTGTGACCTGAAGTTACCGACTTTAAATACTTTCGTGACTTTATCAACGGTTAAAATTGGTTTATTCATCTCTGAATTACTCATCAGCGCGCCCCTTGCTTCAGAGCATCAGCAGAGAAGAAACAGCGCGAACCATGATGACCTTCTTCAACCAATGGTGGCTCCTCTTGCCGACAGATCTCCTGAGCCAATGTGCAGCGCGGAGCGAATTGGCACCCAGGTTTCTTATTGACCAAGGCAGGTGGATTTCCCGGAATTCCCAACAATTCTCTAGATTCACCGATGAGCGCTGGGAAGGCCTCCATCAGCCCGAATGTATAAGGGTGCTTTGGTCGGTCAAAGACTTCTCGTGTCTTACCAATCTCCACAATTTGTCCGGCATACATGACTGCGAGACGGTCGGAGAAGTGTGAAACGACGTTCATGTCATGGGTTACGAAGATAACGGAAAAACCTAATTCCTTCCGAAGTTGTTGTACCTGGCTCATAAGTGAGCGCTGTGCAACTACATCCAGCGCGGATGTTGGCTCATCCATAATGACCAACTTTGGATTAAGAAGGAGAGCCATTGCGATCATCGTTCGCTGGCGCATTCCGCCAGAGAGTTGAAATGCATAAGAGTCCAGGTGAACCGGGTCAATGGAAACCATCTTTAAGACTTCAATGGAGCGCTCTAAAATCTTTGCATCGTCCCAATCGGTATGGGCTTTGCAAGTATCGGCTAGCTGCTCTCTAATACTGACAGTTGGATTAAGCGCATTCATTGCGCTCTGCATGACAACGGAGATATCGCGAGCTCGGACCTGGCGGAGTTCCTCATCGTTTAGCGCCATGAGATCAACGCCATCAAAAATTACGGAGCCAGCAACGATTTCTGCTGGGCTGCTCAGCAACCTCGCAATCGCAAAGAGCAAGGTTGATTTGCCACAACCGGACTCACCAACAATTGCCAGGAATTCACCGACTCCTAAATCAAAACTGACACGGTCGACGGCCTTCGCAGCGCCTTTAGCGGTGGCGTATTCGACTTCTAAATTGCGTACTTGGAGAACTGGTGATTTCATGCCTTCACCTTGCTGGCTTTCGAACGCGGAACAGGGCGCAGCGCGGGATTCGCTACCTCATCAAAGGCGTAGTTCAACAGGGCTAGCGCCGTTCCCAAGAGCGCAATAGCGATACCGGGGGCAAGTGCCCATAGTGGCATTCCGCTAGCCAGCGCTTCATTATTTTGTGCCCAATACAACATCGTTCCCCATGATTCAGTGTTGATATTTCCAAGGCCCACGAATTGCAGCGCTGCTGCCGCAAGTACTGCATAGAGCGCGGCGCCTAAGAAGTTTGCAACGATGAGTGAGGTCATCGGTGGCAGCATCTCAAAGAGAATGACATACCAACTCGATTCACCGCGCGCCTTGGCTGCTTGTAGGAAATCACGGTTGCGAAATGAAAGCGCCTGGACTCGAAGTTGGCGGGCACCGTATGACCATCCTGTAATAACCAGCACAGAAACCATTAACCAGAAATTTGAAGCTTTAGCGTATGCAGTAATAACAATAATCAACGGGAACGTCGGAATGACCAGCACTACGTCAGTCATCAGCGAAAGTCCATCATCGATAAATCCGCCAAAGAACGCGGCGCTCACACCAACGATGACGGAGAGAATGGTGCAGAGCAAACCAACAATGAGCGCGATCAACATCGATTGCCGCGTGCCCACTATGACTTGCGAAAGTACATCCTGCCCAAATGAAGTTGTTCCGAGCCAGTGCTCCCATGAAACCCCAGCATGAGGCGTAAAGACCTCGGCAGCTGGATCGTAAGGTGCGAAGAAAGTTGGAAATGCTGTAATAACTAAGAGGATCACCATCATGAGCGAGCCAATTGCAGCTTTACGACTGCGAGTGCAGAATCGATAAAACTTTACGATGCGTACCGCCAATGCGTTAAGGATGCTCATTGGTTTGCTCGCGTTCTAGGATCCAAAATAGCTGTCAAGATATCCGAAATAAATATCGCGATCAGAACAGCTACGGTGATCAAGAGGAATAGCGCTTGCATGAGTGCATAGTCCTCATTTTCTACCGCCTGCAAGAGCATAAAACCGACTCCGGGGTAGTTATAAACATATTCGACCAAAATGGCTCCTGATATAACGAAGCCGAGTGACATCGCGAAACCCGTTAGATTAGGCAAGAGCGCGTTTCGACCTGCGTATTGCCAGATAATTCGGCGAGGCTTCAGACCCTTAGCGCGCGCCATCTTTACATAATCTTCAGAGAGCACCGTAATCATGTTGTTGCGCATAGTGAGAATCCAGCCACCGATTGAGGTAACCAAGATCGTGGAAGCCGGCAACACCGCGTGCCATAGGACGTTAGCCACGAATCCCCATGTCCATGTTGGTGTGATGGTTTCGTCATATGCGCCTAGTAGCGGGAACCAACCTAATGTAAGTGAGAAGAGCCAGACGGAGAGTAGGCCAACCCAGAAATATGGAAAGGCTGAAATCACAATAAATACCGGAGGGACGACGTTGTCCAACGCTCCTCCGCGGCGCCAAGCTGTGAGCGCTCCAAGGCCTGTGCCAATAACAAATCCGAGAATTGTTGTTACCCCGACTAGCGAAAGCGACCATGGAAGCGCTTTCGCTATGACGGAGGAGACAGAAAGAGGGAAGTAACTCACGGATACTCCGAAATTCCCGCTTAATGAATTTCGGAGATAATCAAAGTAGGCACTGATCAAACTTTGGTGAGTATTAACACCGAAGGCGACTTCGAGCGCCTTTATTGCATTTGGGTTTACGTGGCCATGAAATTTGGCCATCATCGCTTGCGCAGGATTACCCGGCATGAGACGGGGAATGAAGAAATTTAGAGTTAGTGCCCCCCACAGGGCTACGAGTAGGAACCCTAATCGTCTAACTAAATACTTCATTCCCCATCCTTTATCTATCGATAGTTACCGGCATGGGCCGGTGACGTGCGGTGTGATTGCGCTTATGCGCCAGGCTTCAAGTTGTCGAGTACATAACCCCAGTCAGGAGTGTTGTACAAGCCTGGTTGTGCATAAGGGTTACTGGCTGTTGGGTAACCAGTAAATGCCTTCGAGTTGTATTGGAACCAGTCAACTTCTTCGAGCACAGGAATGACTGGAACTTGATCAACAAGAAGCTGTTGCAACTTGTTGACGATGGCATGTTGATCAGACGCACTCGTCGTTGAGGTGTATTGATCAAGTAGCGCGTCCGTAGCAGGGCTATTGAAACGCTCCCAGTTCGAAGTTGCTGACTGTCCGATAGCTGCAGAATTCTTCGAGTACAACCATTGACGGAACTCGTAGAACGGAGTTGGTCCACCGCCCTCAGCGTTGTAAGCAAGTTGATACTTTCCTTCATAAAGATTGTTATAGAAAGTATTTGAAGCCTGTGGGCTTACAGTGATCTTGATTCCAACTTTTGCGAGCTGTGTAGATACAACTTGCATAGCTGCAACCCAGTCAGAGTATCCACCGTTGGTAGCCAATGTAAGAGCAAGTTCTTTTCCGCCCTTTGCATAGATTCCCTTTGAATCCTTTACATAGCCATCGGCCTTAAGAATTGATTCGGCCTTCGCTGGGTCATAGCTGCTTCCTGCTGATGCAGTTGCAGCAGAGCTTGACCACGATGTAAATGTAGGTGTGACTACGCCAGTCTGGTTTGCTGGTGGCTCATAACCATATTCACCAATGCTGTTAACGAGCGTGCGATTGATTCCGTAACTAATCGCCTTGCGAACAGCTACATCGTTAAGCGGTGCAACTGTTAGGTTCGGGAAGATCGCAACGTTTGCAACAGGTGGGAACCAATAAGTATTTCCAGCCTTCTTCTTCACGTAGTAAGAGTCGATGCTAGGAATGAACTGGGATCCCCATTGTGATTGTCCGGTAGCCAAATATTGGTTACAGGTGTCATTTGAAAGGAAGGCAGGCATATTCACTGTCTTAACAACAGCCTTGCCAGTTTGCCAATAATTAAGGTTGTTCGTCCATTGAATGTTCTGTGGAGTGCACTTAGTCATGATGTAACCGCCGGTGCCAATTGGGTTCTTAATTGGATCTGTTACCGGATTAGCAATCTTTGACCATACCGATTGCGAGACAATTGGAACTTGTCCTGCAATGTAGTAAAGATACGGAACAGAAGATTGACTAAAGTTAAATACGACCTGATTGCTTCCGGAAGCCTTAACGCTTGATAGCACCGACCACACTGAATTTACATCGAGTGCGGGATACTTCTTAATCAAGTTAAATGTGTAAACAACATCCGCAGGAGTAAAGGCAGTTCCATCGGTCCACTTGATGCCATCACGAATTGTGAAGGTCAGCGTCTTATTTGAGTTGCTCCACGCATATGAGGATGCAAGCCAAGGTGAGGTCTTTCCACTCTGAAGTGAGTTAACAAAAGAGAGTGTCTCGTATGTAACACCGACCGAATACGGCGATGAACTTGGGTTAAATGGGTTGAATGAGCAGGACCATAATGCGCCTTGCTCGTTTGCAAGATTAAGTGGAACTTGTGCGGCTTGTGCCGGTGTAAAAGCAGCTACTTGCGTGAGTGCGAGCAACGCGCTGCCGATAACGAGTGAAAGGCGCCTTAAATATCCCTTCGGTTTTGTTGTCATCAGTGGAAACCTTCCTTCCAGAAGTCAAAGCTCGGACGTGCTAAATGCTCACATCGCTGGTGTGATGGAATGGTAAGTTCGTTTCTCACAACTTTCAATGGTTTTGTTGTTATTTTTTTACATAAATCTTGAACAAATTAACTATTTGTCACAATTTTGTTATAGGAAGCGGCATCACCAGGAAGCGGTATCACCATGTAGCCGCATAACCATGATGACCCCTTCGTCGTTTCCGGCCCAATCCTGAAACCCAAAGTGGCGGTAAAAGCCGATCGCCCGCGGATTGTTGGCGTCCACAATCAAATGAACGCCCGGGGAGCCTTCGGCCGCCAGCGCATCTATCAGGGTCTTCATCAAGGCCCGACCCATGCCCTTTCCGGCGGCTGCTGGCAGGAGGTCAATGTGAAGATGACTCGGGTAGGGGTCGACTAATTCATCTGGGAGCTTTGAGATATCACTAATAGATTGGTAATTGGGCCATAACTCCGCTTCGGCCTCCGTAAATTCGGCGACAAGTGGAAGGTATTGAGCCCGGGCCCTGGGGAGATACTGCTCGTCCAAGAACTTCCAGAATTTTCGAGTATCCAGAGCAGCTGCGGCATAGCCGACCGGCACATCGTCGAGCGTCAACACAAAAACCAGATTCGGATCGCTCTCCAAATAGGGGCTGATGTAGTAATCCCCCAAGAATGATTTCAGGTTATAGAGGTGCGAGGCATCCTCACCCCGGTAACCTGTCTTGAGACAGATCTCCACCAATAGCTCGCGGTCACTCGGCTCTGCCAGTCGGATTTGGAACACGCTGCAGAGTACTTTGCGGCCCTGAGCAATGTCTACAAGAAAAATGCATTTATGAATTCATTGAGCTTTGCTTAGGTCACTACAGTCCACAGCCCAAAAATGGGTAAAGAAATTTGTTTTTTTGCTGATACGATTATGTCACGACGAACTGTTTACAGGGCGTTGGCTGCCTGGGGCTCCTATAAGGGAGCCTTCAGTGCTTTAGGGGCGCCAAATTCTCGGCGGATACTTTGACTTAATGAGTGGCTCGAGAATTTTCCATAGATTTTCCACGTCACTTGCAGTCCTTGGGTTCGATTCTTTGTGGTCATTGAGTCGCCGAAAAATATAGATACATAGATCCACTATTTGGATCCCCGGATGTAAATGTGAATCAACATGTTCCACACTCCTAATCCTTTCGAGTTTTCGGGGAAATTGTCCGCCAGTAGTGCCGTGGCGGTAAAAGCTCAGTAGAGAGGCAAGCTGATTCTCCATCGTAATTTTGTCTGAGTAGATTATGACTTCTTCGCTATTTTCTTCCGCAAATCGGTCAACCGCATCCATGAGATTC
>Ga0208507_1001263_pt1 | contig 14440 bp, 11 predicted proteins | sample CryBogCBH12Aug01_FD_184626 | JGI IMG/M metagenome (GOLD analysis project Ga0208507, IMG submission 184626) | Freshwater microbial communities from Crystal Bog, Wisconsin, USA - CBH12Aug09.1 (SPAdes) (version 2) | ecosystem: Environmental > Aquatic > Freshwater > Lake | place: Crystal Bog... | reverse complement strand
ATGGGCACAAATATAGCCCTATGCACCGATCAGTCAAGGTCTTTTTCTGTCTACATCGTGCAGGCTAGAATTGCTTCAAGGCTAGTCCACGGCTGCGTCTATACCTGGAATCCATATGGAACTTCAGCCAGGATGCGCCCCCCCCCGCCGTGATCACCAGCTTCACCGCGGCCAAGACCGCCATCACCGCCGGGACCAGTACCACCCTCACCGCGGTGTTCAGCAACGGCAGCGGGGCCGTGAACCAAGGGGTTGGCCCCGTGGTCAGCGGCACCCCTGTGACGGTCTCTCCCACGGCAGACACCACCTACACCCTTGCCGTCGGCAACATCACCGGGATCGCCACCGTCAATGCCACCGTGTCCGTGGTGTCCGCGCCCGTGGCCAGCGGCCTCGCAGCGGCCGCCAACCCGGTACCCTTCGGCGGCTCGACGACCATCACGCCGACCTTCAGTGCCGGGATCGGCAGCGTGGACAATGGCATCGGCACGGTCACCAGCGGCACCGCCTTCCCCAGCGGCGCCATCACGGCCTCAAAGACCTTCACCCTGACTGTGACCAACAGCTTGGGCAGTACCGCCACCAAGACCCTGACGCTCACCCCCCAGACAGTGGCCGTGGGCGCCATCTCCCCCGCCACCCCCGCCGTTACCGCCGGGTCCAGCCAGACCTTCGCGGCCACCCCCACTGGCGGCGCCACCAATGCCGTCACCTGGTCTGCCACTGTCGGCACCTGGTCCGGCAGCACCTGGACTGCTCCGGCCACCGTCGGAGCCGTGACGATCACGGCCACCAGCGTGGATGATCCCACCAAGACCGCGACCACCACGGCAACGGTGGTGGCGGTGCCGACGGCCAGCTTCACGGCCAGCACCACGACTCCTGGCTACAACGCGACCAACGTGACGATCACACCAACCCTCACAGGGGGCTCCATCTCCGGCAAGGTGGGCACGACCCTGGGTGGCTCTGAGATCAGCAGCTCCGTGACCAGCGGCATTGCGGTTCCGGTCCAGGCTGGTGGCTTCACCACGGCCACGACCTACTTCCTGCGGGTCACCAACGCCGCGAACAAAACTGCCGATTACAGCGTCGTAGTCACGCCCTCCACGGTGAGTGTGTCTAGCGTGACGCCTGCCACCCCCACTGTGACGGTCAGCCTGACCAAGGCCTTCTCGGCGACGATAGCGGGCGGAGCCACCAACGCCGTGACCTGGAGTGCCACCGGCGGCAATTTCACAGGAGCCACTTGGACAGCCCCGGCCACTGCGGGCAGCTACACTATCAAGGCCACGAGCGTGGATGATCCCACCAAGACCGCGACCACCACGGCCACGGTGGTGGCGGTGCCGACGGCCAGCTTCACGGCCAGCACCACGACTCCTGGCTACCACGCGACCAATGTGACGATCACACCAACCCTCACAGGGGGCTCCGTCTCCGGCAAGGTGGGCACGACTCTGGGTGGCTCTGAGATCAGCAACTCCGTGACCAGCGGCATTGCGGTTCCGGTCCAGACTGGTGGCTTCACCACGGCCACGACCTACTACCTGCGGGTGACCAACGCCGCGAGCAGCACTGCCGATTACAGCGTCACGGTCACACCCACCACGGTGAGTGTGTCAAACGTGACCCCTGCCACCTCTACCGTGACAGTCAGCCTGACCAAGGCCTTCTCGGCGACAACGACGGGTGGAGCCGCCAACACAGTGACCTGGAGTGCCACCGGCGGCAGCTTCACCGGAGCCACCTGGACAGCCCCGGGCACAGCGGGTAGCTACACCATCACGGCCACCAGCGTGGATGATCCCACCAAGACCGCGACCACCACGGCCACGGTGGTGGCGGTGCCGACGGCCAGCTTCACAGCCAGCACCACGGCTCCTGGCTACAACGCGACCAACGTGACGATCACACCAACCCTCACAGGGGGCTCCACCTCCGGCAAGGTGGGCACGACCCTGGGTGGCTCTGAGATCAGTAGCTCCGTAACCAGCGGCACTGCGATTCCGGTCCAGGCTGGCGGCTTCACAACGGCCACGACCTACTACCTGCGGGTATCAAACAACGCCAACAGCACCACCGACTACAGCTTCACCATTACGCCCACCAGCGTCATCGTATCTACACCCCTGCCCTCGGCGAGCACCATCGCACCGGGCACCCAGAGCTTCACTCCCTCCGTCACGGGCGGGGCCACCAATACCGTGACCTGGAGTGCCACGGCCGGTAGCTTCAGCGGCAACGTTTGGACCTCCCCCAACACAGCCGGAACCGCCACGATCACCGCCACGAGTGTGGATGATCCAACGCAGCACGCCTCTACGACCATCACCGTGAGCCTACCGGTCATCACCACTCAACCCGCCAGCCAGAATGCCTGCACAGCCGCCGGCGTGACCTTGTCGGTGGCGGCCAACTATGCTGCAAGCTACCAGTGGAAGAAGGGAGGCACCGACATAAGCGGTGCCACTGCTTCCAGCTACTCAATCACTTCGGCGGGCCCGGGGGATGCAGGCAACTACACCTGTGTTGTGACCAATCCCGCCGGTTCCGTCACAAGTGGCGTGGCCTCCCTGGTGGTGGGCTCCTCTATCACCACCCAGCCAACCGGCCTCTCCATCTACGTAGCCCAGACAGCCACGTTCTCTGTAGCGGTTAAAGGGCAGGGCCCCTTTTCCTACCAGTGGTATAAGAACAACGCGGTGATCAGTGGGGCGACCTCCAGCATCTACACCACACCGCTTGCCGTCATCGGGGACAACGGAGCCCTGTTCAAGGTGAACGTCACCGACCATTGCGGCAACATCCTGACCAGCAACACCGCAGCCCTCACGGTCAGCGCCGGCAGTGTGCCGCCCACGATCACGACCCAGCCCCTGGGCCAGCTGGCGGTAGCCGGTTCCACGACGACTTCCTTTACGATCGCCGCCGGCGGCACATCCGGTTTGACCTATCAGTGGTATCGGATCCCTGCGGGGCAGGTGACCGGGAGCCTCATACCCGGTGCCACCTCGGCCACCTACACTCTTCCGGGGACCAGCACCGCGGTAGGTAATGATCAGGACCGTTACTATTGCATTGTGTCCAACAGTTATGGAGCCGCCGCCTCCCGGAACGCCATCCTGGCGGTGGGCAACGGCATTCTCGTGCAGATCACGGGTCAGCCTCAGCCGGTCTACGTTGGGGCCGGCGCTGCGGCCAATTTTTCAATGACTGCCTCCTCTTTGCTCCCCTTGTCCTACCAGTGGCAGAAGGCCGGCCCAGGCTCCAGTTCCTTTGGCGATATCACTGGAGCCACCAGCGCAACCTACACCCTGGCCTCCCCCGGCGCTGTGGACAATAACTCGGTCTTCCGATGCTTGGTGAGCAATGGGAGCACCAGCTCCGTCACTAGTGACGCCGTGGCGCTCTTCGTGGGGAGTCTGTCCCCCATCAACGACCTGGGCGATTCTTCCTGGGTTTCCCGGGGTAGTGCCTCCATTGCCTCTAGTGTCGCAACTCTGACCACAACGACCGCGCAGGCGGGTAGCATCGTCTGGCCTACCCTTATCTCTACTGGCAACATCAAGCTGAGCTTCACGATCGCCGTGTCCAACGCCACCAGTCCCCCGGCGGATGGATTCTGCCTCGTCCTGGCGGACCCATCTCTCGGGGCCACAACCTCAAGCACTGGGGCATTAGGACAGGGCCTCGGGGCCAAGGGAATCCCTGGTTTCGTGCTCGGCTTCGATACTTACCAGAATGGTGCTCTGCCCATCCCGGGCGACCCCCCGGTCCCCTACCTCGGCGTCGGCCGTGGAGAAGCAGCACTCTGGGAGAACCCCTGGACCAACTACAACACCAACATTCCAGTTCTGGCCGAATCTGGAGTGACCCACACCCATGCCTACGTGGTGACCATTGTCCAGGGCCAGATGACCGTCACCATGGACGGCAACCAGGTTTTCTCTGGTCCAGTGAGTGTTCCTCCCGTGGCCTACTTGATGATCACGGCCTCCACAGGTGGTCTCGCCGAACAGGTTGATATCTCTAGTCTGTCCGCGACCCTGTCCGCACCCACCAACTGATTTCCTAAGCTGTCCTTGGCGGGCTCCAATCCATGGGGCCCGCCTTTCTTTTTTGCAAGTCGCCCAGCGGCTCTTAAGCCCGCTTGAAGCGCGACATCCAGCCAAGGCTGAATCGAGGCGCGACCACCTTGGCCCCGGCTCCGCGCCCAAGGGACGGGTCAAGCCTTGCTCAGTCACGGCCAACCTTTTCTTCGCGATCCATTAGCCATGGGATCTCCTGTCGCCTTGATTCCCTGCAGATGGAGAGGAAGCGGCCCTGAGGTCAAGGCCGCCGCTAGCTCTCCAGGGAGGCCTTGTCCACACCGGGCTTCTGGAGGAGCAGGGCGATGTCCTTGGTGGGCGCATTCCCGAAGTAGCGCCCGTACTCCCGGGTGAACTGGGAGACGCTCTGATAGCCGACCTTCCTGCCCGCACTCCCGGCATCCAGCTTCGTCAGGAGCATCAGGCGGCGGGCCTCCTGCAGGCGCAGGGCCTTCTGGTACTGGAGCGGGCTCAGTTCGGTGACCACCTTGAAGTGCTGATGAAAGGAGGATGTGCTCATGTGGACCAGGGTGGCGAGCCGCTCCACATCCAGCGGCTGGTCGTAGTTGGACCGGACCCAGGACACCGCCTTGGAGATCCGATGGAGCTTGCTCTCTTCCTGGCCGATCATCGCGAGGCGCTGGCCAAGCGAGGTGTTCAACAAGCGGATCAGGATCTCGTCCATGACCAGCGGTGCGAGCAGCTCGGCCTCTCCAGGCTGTGACGCAAGGCCCAGGAGCCTCACCACCGCGTTGATGATGTGGTCATCCACCTGCTCAACGCAGATCGCATGGCCGGCCTCCCGCCTGGGCAGGCCATGGGGGTAGACCTTGGCCGTCAGCTCGGCGATACGAGCTGGGTCAATGTCCAGTCGGATTCCGAGGTAAGGCTCGTCCAGGCTGGCCCGGGTGACCTGGGCCGTCACGGGAACTTCCATGGAGTAGACCAGCATGCGCGAGGCATCGTAGTCGTAGATCTCCTTGCCGAGGATGATCCGCTTCGCGCCCTGGGCGACGAGGCACAGGGAAGACGGGATCACCCCATGAGCCATTTCCTTCAGGGCCCGGGATGCCCTGGACACATGAACGCCGGGCAGCCTCAGGTCGAAGGTCCCATCGAAGGGGGCATGGGCCGTGCAGATGCGCACGAGCCTGGCCAGATCGGTCGGGTTGTCTTCGAGGTCAGGCGTGCGGGATGCGGCTCGCGTTCGGGTCATGGTGAGGGTCCGTAGGACGACTTCGGTTGTGACTGGATTTACGTCCCCGCAGGGGCCTGCATGGATAATATCGCGGCGGTGGGGCCCCGATCCCCGGGTCGGCGGAAGGGCTGGGGGCCTGACCCGCCTGCTCCTGGATCCGGGTCTAATGGGGCTGGCCATCTCTCACCGCAAGGGACTGTGCATCTTCCAGGCAGGTTGCCTCCAGATGCCGGCTGTAGTCTTCCAGGGCCTTCGGGATATCAGGGCTCTTGAAGATGTCGAACACGCCGAAGGCCGGGAGGATGTCGAAGCCGATGAATTTGTAGTTCGAGGTGATGGCGAGGAACAGATCGGCAGTTCCCTTGCCGCCGAGCAGCGTGCCGCTGGGATTATCAAAGGCCTCCCTTGGCGCATTCCAGGTGGCTGAAACCAGGAACTTCCTCCCCTGCAGCTTGCCCCCGGTGCCGTATTGTCGGCTCGGGTCCTCGCGGGTGCGCCCATCGCCTTCGAGCATGACTGTGCTGGTCAGTCCGGCGTTGAAGACCTCATCGACATACTTCTTGTAGATCCAGGGGGCGGAGAACCAGTTGACCGGCATCTGGAGGATGACCAGGTCAGCCGAGACGTGCTTCCGGACCTCTTCTTCCGGCTCGTAGCCACGCTCAACATAGGTCTCCTCGACCTGATGACCACGCTCGGCGAAGAAGGCCTTCGCGTGGTCCATGAAGGTGCGGTTCAGCTTGCCCTCGGACCAGCCGGGATAGGAGAGGTGGGCGTTGATGATGAGAACGTTCATGGATCTGTCTCCGTCGTTTCTGGACGTCATGCCGATCAGCGCCCGACCAGCTTCTGCAGGTGGGCCGGATAGCGGTCCCCCTGCAGCTCGACCCGAGAGGCGGCGGCATCGATGGCCTTCAGATCGCCGGCACTCAATTCGAGGGCGGCGCCCCCCAGGTTCTCCTCGAGCCGGTGCAGCTTTGTGGTGCCCGGAATCGGGACGATCCAGGGCTTCTGGGCCAGCAGCCAGGCCAGGGCGAGCTGGGCGGGCGTCGTCCCCTTGGCCGCGGCGAGGCTCTTGAGCACCTCCACCAGGGCGAGATTCGCCTTACGCGCCTCAGGAGTGAACCGCGGCACAATGTTCCGGAAGTCCGTGGGGTCGAAGGTGGTGGTCTCGTCGATCTTCCCCGTGAGGAAGCCCTTGCCCAGGGGGCTGAAGGGCACGAAGCCGATGCCGAGCTCCTCGAGGGTGGGGATGACCTCCACCTCGGGCTCCCGCCAGAACAGGGAGTATTCGCTCTGGAGGGCGGCCACGGGCTGGACCGCGTGAGCCCGGCGGATGGTCTTCACGCCGGCTTCCGAGAGGCCGAAGTGCCTGACCTTGCCCTGCTCGATGAGCTCCTTCACGGCGCCGGCGACGTCCTCGATGGGCACCTCGGGATCCACCCGGTGCTGGTAGAAGAGGTCGATGGTCTCCACGCGCAGGCGCTTGAGGGAGGCCTCGGCCACGGCCCTGATCTGTTCGGGGCGACTGTTCAGGCCACCCAGGTTCGTGCCCTTCATCTGATCGATGGCGAAGCCGAACTTCGTGGCGATGGCCACCTGGCCGCGGAATGGTTCCAGGGCCTCGCCCACCAGCTCTTCGTTGGCGAACGGTCCGTAGACCTCCGCCGTGTCGAAGAAGGTGATCCCCTTTTCCACGGCCCCCCGGATTAGGGCGATGCCTTCCTGCTTGTCGACGGCGGGACCGAGCCCGAAGCTCAAGCCCATGCAGCCCAGGCCGAGGGCGGAGACGTTGAGGCCGTTGGTACCCAGTGTTCGCTTGTCCATGGTGGTTCTCCTTGTCAGGTTTGCGGCTCAGGGCGCCTTGTGGACGCCCAGGTTGTGTCGGCTTTCCAGGCCGGGCGTGGTGGCCAGCTTGACCACCAGGCTGGCCACGCTCTTCCGGGACACGGTGGCGGACTGCGCTGCATGGCCGAGTGTCTTCAGGGACATGGTTCCTCCGGTCCGGGGTCGGTCCGACCACCGGTCACAGAAGAAAGTCTAGGAAGCGGGCCGGGGCCCGGCTTGCCTATTCCTCTGAAATGCTTTCCCAAACCTCCACGCCGACGACAGAGAGTGGCCAACCCTCTGCGCGAGAACACCTGGGCTGTTCCTCTTGGCTACTCAAAGAAAAACAACGAAATTTAACCAATTCAAACCAATCGCAATAAATATCGGAAGTATGCCCTTCCATCAATGTGAGTGAGGTTGACTAAAGATTTGGTCCGTCGGGCATTGTCCAGGCATTGCTCGGGAGCAACCCCAATTGACTCTGCCCTTCAGCGGAATGACTTGACCCGGAAGGGGGTCGAGTCGATTTTGGGCAATATGCGGACACGAGGTGCCTGCCCATAGGCCACATCCATGGGGTAGGAAGGTCCGGGCCATGGAACAATGACCCATAGCTCCTTTTTGCCTTGATGGTTCACCTGCTCAGCACCGGACTGTGGGGAGATTGCCTTGAAACGCTTTGGCCTGTTGCTCCTCATCATCCTAGCCATTCCGGTCTTCGGAGTTGTGGTCGGGTCCTTCGCGAAGGCCAGATCTGAAAGCAAATACTTCGACATGATCAAGGAGAAGTGGGGTGAGGAGGTCGCGAAGAAGGCGACCGCTGGTGAGTTCTCCCTTGAGAAGGTGTCGCAAAAGCCGGAACTCGCGAACGATTCTTTCGCCCAGAACTACAACTATGTTCGGCTGTTACGGCAAGCCAGTCTGGCAACGATGGCGGTTGGACTATCCCTCCCTGTGATCATCCTCATCGCAGGCCTGTTCGCATCCATGCACCGAAGGCTGTTGCTGCTCCTATTCGCACCAGGGCTGAAGGTGGTCCTAGTCATCCTTTTCGCCGTCATCTTGGCCCAAGGAGCGATTGCCACCTACGGAGTATTCGTCCTGGAAACAACCCTGGCGAATACCTTCCATCCATTCCTCATCGGCGGCATCGGACTGGCGGCTGCCGTTGGTGCGTTTTCAATGATCGCGGCTGGGTTCTCCATTTCCAAGCGTGTATCCCTGACCATCAAGGGCATGAGGGTGTCGAAAGAGGATGAGCCTGCTCTGTGGGAATTCGTCTCCGATATTGCCAAGAAGCTCGGTGCCACGATCCCCAAGAACATCGTCGTTGGCCTGGAGCCCAACTTCTATGTGACGAACGCGGATGTGACCGTCTATCCAGACGGATCCAAATTCTCTGAAGAAACCCTCTATCTGTCTTTGCCGTTCATCCGGATGCTCTCGAAAGACGAGCTAAAGGCCGTTGTAGGCCACGAATTGGGCCATTTCAGGGGCGATGACACCAAGTACAGCCTGAAGTTCTACCCAATCTACGCAGGCACGGGAAAGGCGATTCAAGCCCTGATGTCCAACTTCGACAATGGGGCCGGTAGTATCACCATCCTTCCCGGCTACGCCGTATTGATGTTCTTCATGGAGAGATTCGCTGTCGCAGAGAGCAAGATCAGCCGCATCCGCGAACTCCAAGCAGACAAGGCGGCATCAGAAGCGTCTTCTTCGCAGGCACTCATCAGTTCACTTCTGAAGCTTGGTGCCTTTGCGCCTTTGTGGCCAAGTGTTCAGGAAGCCATGGTAGACGGATTGAACAAAGGTATGTTCATGATCAATGCAAGCGCACTCTATGCAAATACGGCTGTCGAATGCTTCGACAAAGACACGATCTTCAGCCGTGTGAACACTTCAATCCCACACCCAACCGACTCCCACCCGACCATCAGCCAGCGGATGGAAAACCTTGGATTTTCGGTTGACGGGTTCAAGGCCACCTATGTCGAGCAAGGAATTGATAATTCAGCCATCGAACTGCTGAGCAATCCAGATGAAATCGAGAAGGATCTCACCATGATTGAGCTTCGGGTCCTTCTTGAACTAGGCCTAGCGAAAGTGCCGAAAGACGAGCCAGCACCATTAGAAGCGTGACCCACGAATACTCGAACCAACGGATAAACGATGCTCCCGGATCTCCCCTTCGTTAAGCGAAATGTCATGGTCGCGATTAACGGTTATCTTGCGATGAGAATTCGTCAAAAATTGGGCATTTTCGGTGAGGTTCCATATCAGCGGCTCCACGAGGGCGACCGGAATCGAGTTATCCGTGATGATGGCTCCGTAGAGGATTCAGCACTTAAAAAATCCAGTGCCGAGGATTCAATTCCTGTCGAAGAAGTGCCTCTAATGACCTCGGAGGACCGTCTGAGAAGAATGGAACTTCTTGCCGAGGAAATGGCTCGGCAGATGAGCCAGCACATGCACGAATCCCTTGGGAAGACCCTGGATGACCATGGCCAGACGATCAACCTCCAGGGTCAACCTCTTAGTCCGGAGGCCGTCTTTGAGATGTTCGACAAGATCCGGATGCAGTTCGACGAAGCCGGAAATCCTGTAGGGCTTTCTGTCGTATTTGCACCAGCAATGGCAGAGCAATGGGCCTCAGTCCAAAAGCAAATTGAGGGCGACCCCGCCCTTCAGCAGCGCTTCAATGACTTGTTCGAACGGAAAAGAGGGGAATGGCGTGATCGAGAAGCTGCTCGAAAATTGGTTGGATAGCGCCAGCGAACGGAGCTATCAGGCTGTTTTTGTCCAGATGCTTTCGGCCCAGGGCTACCGCGTCATGCACAGCACTCGCCACACGGCTCTGGAATACGGCAAGGACGTGATTGCCGTCGCCCCTGATGGCGTGTGGTGCGCCTACCAGTTGAAGGGGACACCGGGGGGTAAACTCGGGCTGACGGAGTTCCGGGCCGATATCCAGCTTCAGCTTGTTCAACTCATGTCCCAGCCAATCCTCTTCCCTGGCTATAACGGAGAGGGCCATCGCTCCTATCTCGTCAACAACGGCGAATACCAGGAAGAAGTCATCCGGGCGGTCGATGACCTCAACCGGAACTTGGCGATCCCATCGAAGGTGACTCTGATCGCCCGAGGCGACCTGCTCGCGTGGTGCAAGGAGTTTGGTGCCGCCCTGTGGCCAAGCGAACTGGAGGACACCAAGGCCCTTCTCGAACTGTTCCTCTCCGATCCCAGGGACACCCTCCCCGCCGAGAAGCTGTCGGTCCTTCTTGAACAGATCCTCTGGCTGAGCAGGGAGCCCGGAAAGCCGATCAGTGCCGCTGAGTTTGAGCGCAGAGTTACAAGCGCAGCGCTGCTCACGGGAATCGCGACCTCCCCATTTGGCGAAGCTGGAAACCATCTGGCAATGATTTCCGCCTGGACCCTCTTCGCGGTCTCAGTCATCGCCTCCGTCGAGAAGAATGCCCATCCGCTGAAGGGAGCCACCGAAAGGACGCTCGCCTTGGCAGAAGCGGCTATCGGGGACGCCCTGGCCATGATGTGGCAGGAGGTTCAGGAGAACCCCCTTCTGGTTGAAGGCAACGCGCTGGCGGAACCGGAGGTCCGGGGATGGCGGATCACTACCCTGATAGGGATTCTCAGCGGGTTGGCGTTCTTCGACAAAGAGAAGAAATGCCTCCAGCCAGAAACTCGGGAAGCCCTCCAAAAGTGGCTGGAACAGCCTCCAAGCGGCTGCCATATATGGGGGGAAGGAGCCATTCCGCCCTTGGTGCTGTGGATCTACTGGCTGCTCTCTCAGGGGGAAGAGGAGAGGGCAAATACAGAGCTTGCAGCCCTGGCCTTGTTCCTATTCTCAAAGAACGTCCCCAAGAGTCCAGAGGCCCTTGCAACTCCGTACTACACTTGGCCAGAGGTACTCGCGAAGGGCGTTGGTCCAGATTTTCAGGGGTGGTCCCCCGCTATGGGGCGAGAAGCCTTCGCGGGAAACTCATACACGGCTGAGGCGCTCTACCACATGCTTGCGAGGCGGGGCCAGAAGCAGGAATGCCAGGAGCTTTGGCGCTTGTTCTCCATCATTGCGCACCATGTCTGCCTTCACGACGAACCTTATCAGTTCTGTCTACTGAGAACGCCCACAGGTGCCAATCAGACTCGAATTTATCCGGAAATCTTCACCTGGGAGGCTCTCCAAACGGAGTCCCGCAACACGGCACCGAGTTCCATACCGGCTCACCTTCTCGATAGGCCATGGCTGTTGGCGCTCTGGTGGCAGGTTGCCCCGTTTAGATTTACTTCAGCCTCAAGTCGTATGTTTGCGGCCTCCCTAGATCTGTAGCAACCAAACAAACTGGGCAGTCTCACTCAGGCTGCGGCCTGTGCCCACAGTGGAGGCATGTTGGTGTGTGGCCGTCCACTTTGATCCTCGTTCTTCCAGACCCAGGCTTAGGATCAGGATCCTCTTTGAGCACGACCAGCCTGTAGCTCATTCAAGACTGTCGCAAGGGTCCTGAGAGCAGCGTTCCAACCGTCCTCAAATCCATCGCAACCAGCCTCAAGGACGGAATCCCACTGCTCGGGATCATCCTCCATTTCGGCCATGTTTTCATGGTGATTTTCACCCACCGAGGCCTCCATGGCGATTCTCATGCGGGACATGATTGCTGCATTCACATCGCCCTCAAGACTCACATCAGTCGCCGATGGTGCTGGCTCGACTGGTGCCGACTCTTGATGAGGTTGGGTTGGCGCACCTTCATGCGACTGATTTTTGGGGCTTGGCTTCTTGGTCATGGCAGACCTCCGAGCCCAATTCTCCTGCCGGAAGACCCCTATAGCCCCATCTCGTTTTTCTGAACTGGCAGACTATTTGGAATAGTGGCTCATTTCGGCTATCAAAGGCCCGTTGCCGGGATGGTGTCAGAACTATTTTCGTGGTCGCTTCATCTGGAATCTGCAACTTAGCCCGAACCCTGAACTTCCGGGTGTTTTCAGGCCTTGCCGACGGGCCATTGGATCCGTAGGTTTGGCACATGTCGGAGGTTCCATGTCAATCCAGACGCATCGGATGGAAGAGATCATTGAGGTGGGAGCAGGGATCAAGAATCTCCGGTTAGAACTGGCCCCATTGCGAGATCGTATGGCCCTTATCGAGTGTCGCCTGGAAGAGGAGATGTCGCGGCTCACCGCCCTGGTCAGCGCTGGGCAATCGGAAGCGGCTGCCGCTGTGGAGGCGGTTCCAGAAGTGCCCCCAAAGCGAAAGAAGCGCCCCTTCGCGGGCAGTGGAACAATCAAGGATGTGCTCGACCACCTGAAGACCCATCCTGGGCAGGAAGTATCGCCCGAGAGCGTAGCGGCAGCGCTGGGACAGCCGCAGAAAAATGGGCTGGCTGCAACCTGCCTCAAACGCCTGTATGAAGCAGGTCTGATCCAAAGGCCGAGGACTGGCCACTACGCCTACCTCCAGCAAGTGGAGGCGACCATGACGTAGACACTCCAAACGTCGATAAATAGAGCGGGAGGCTGCTTTCGCAGCCCCCCTGGTGACATCGTTGGGGTTAGTTTTGACGGCTGCCCCAGCGATCAACGCCTGCCACAAGTCTGGGCTGAGGCTCCAAAAAAGCAAGGGGGGACTCCTGCATGGCCGAAGGTTTGCGGCCAAGTATGGATTGACTCGCTTTTTCGTGAGTTAAGAGCCTTCGCTCAGCGCGTGTGTCAGATTTCGCACGAGAACGCCATGTACACCTGGGACATGGGACGGCGGAAGAAGATACATACGGAACTGAGGAAGTCCGACATCGTTCGGGAAATTACGTCTGCCTTGGCCGACGAGGCAAAGGCCGTGGCCTTCCTGGAGAAATACCGCTGGGGAAGTACCCCGACCTGCGCTCACTGTGATTCGACAAACGTGTACCAGATGAACGATGTTTCGGGCCATAGGACCAAGAGGCTCTTGTGGAGGTGTCGGACCTGCGGGAAGCAATACACCGTGAGGGTCGGAACGGTGATGGAGCACTCTCACATTCCGCTGCGCTTCTGGGTCTACGCCATTTGGCAGGTGGTCTCCTGCAAGAAGGGCGTGGCCGCGCTTCAGATCAAGCGCCATACCCAGATCACCTACCGCGCTGCCCTATTTTTGCTGAACCGCCTCAGGCATGGCTTTGCTCATGCTTCTGACGTGATCGCGAAACTCGATGAGATCGTGGAAGCCGACGAAACCTATGTGGGCGGCAAGCCCAGGAAGAAGGGCGTTTCCAAGCGCGGCAGGGGAACCAAGAAGATTCCGGTGTTTGCCGTGGTCCAGCGCTATGGCAACGTGCGAGCCCAAGTCGTCGCGTCCATCAATGGGGAGACCTTGAAGGGCGCGTTGAAGAAGATGGTTTCGCCGACCGCGATTGTCCTGACTGATGATCTGAATAGCTACCACGGACTCGGAAAGCATTTCGAAGCTCACCATTCCGTTAATCACAGCGCCAAAGAATATGCACGCGAATGGCCCGGAAAGCCGCCCAAGGCAGCCAAGGGGGATTCACTTCACAGCAACACAATTGAGAGCTTCTTCAGTCTCATCAAACGCGGTGTCATGGGGATCTTCCACAATATCTCCCCGAAGCATCTGCACCGCTATGTCGACGAATTCGCTTGGCGCTACAACATCCGGACTCTGAATGACGGGGATCGGACGGTCTCGGCCATTCAATCAATGATCGGTAGTCGCCTAATGTACCGAGTTCCCAAAATGGCCGTTGAGCTTGGATGACGATGCCTGAAGGCGACTGATCGTGGCGCGGGCTTCTGGGAGGCCGATGGCCAGGATGGGACTCTGGCCCCAATGGCTCGTTCGGCAAGGTGTTCTCCACGCCCGGATGGCAGAGGCGTATGCTCTCCGCTGGAGGGGCGTCGTGGAAGAGTCGGTTCATGTCCCGCGAATCATCCTGTTGCAGCAGGAGTGGGCACGGAAGAAGGTCATCGGCCCGCCTCCAACCTGGGAGGAAAGCCTGACCCGACCCTTCGGTGGGGTCTTTGCTGGCCCCTGGCCTCGCTGGAAAAGGGTCCTCTGCCGATTGACAGGACTATCTCTCTTCTCGCCCCCTCGGTTGCTGTAAGCCATCTCTGACTTCATTCGTGTAAGTCACGACTGACTTTAGTCATCGGCGCTCACATTGAGGGAAGGGCATACTTCCGATAAATATTTTTGATTGTGTGCCTCAAAAGTGATATTTCTGGCCTCGCGCTCAAGCAAACCCCCTTTTGGTCTGATAAGTTGCCAAGGAACCGAGGCGGTCCATGGAGCTGGGACAGGGTAGCCACC